>Ga0129317_1001687_pt1 | contig 15077 bp, 11 predicted proteins | sample Cm1ome_FD_94430 | JGI IMG/M metagenome (GOLD analysis project Ga0129317, IMG submission 94430) | Eastern black-and-white colobus group fecal microbial communities from Wisconsin, USA - Cm1105 metagenome | ecosystem: Host-associated > Mammals > Digestive system > Large intestine > Fecal | place... | reverse complement strand
CGGCGGTACGGGACACAACATCAGAACAGATACTATCACCAATTCAAGAGATCACCTGCAGATACTGAAACAGACCGAAGACGGTGAGCCGCTGAGAGGCGCTGTATTTGCTGTTTATGATGTAACATACGGTGAATATCTCATAAACACTTTTACTTCCGATAAGAACGGATGGGTGACAGATGCTTTCTTTACCGCGGGACACACATACAGACTGGACGAAACAATGGCTCCAAACGGCTTCAGATCACTGCATGGTTCCGTGATGATCTATGTTGATGAAAACGAGCAGATCAATATACAGTATCAGCCTGCGGATTCCGATAATATCACTGCTGCACTTTCTGCGGACAGAAAGAGCGGCACACTGACAATAAAGAACGAGCAGAACGGTATACTGCTCAGAAAGACGGATACAGACGGAGTTCCGCTGAAGGACGGTGTGTTCGATCTGTATCAGTTTGACAAGGCACAGAACAGGACGTATCCGCTTACCGACCGTCAGAATTTAGTATCGGACGAAAACGGCATATTCTTCGGTGATGTACTTACCAGCGGTTATTATCTTGTCGAGGAGGTCAACGCTCCTATCGGCTATTTCAAGTCGGATCTCAGCACAGTTTTTCACATAAGACCGGAGAACGGCGCCATAGACCAGCTTTATACCGTAAGGTATGACAGTGAGTCGGGAAAATATGTTACAGTGGACGATGTTCTGAGTGAATGGCTCCAGACGAATGATGACAGCGTAAGGATCAGTATACCCAATGAAAAGGCTAAAGGCAGTATAAAGATCAGAAAGACCATAGACCGCATAGTTTATTCAAGAGGTTTCCCCGCATTTATGTTCAGGGTGACCCGAATAAAGGATGAACACGGCAACAGTATAAGGTCGGGTCCCGAGTATGTCGGCACCATATCCTATGACAGTTCTGACAGCGATTACACCAAGGAGACATTGCTCAGCGACCTTCCGATGGGTACATACCTTGTTGAGGAGCTGGATTCACTGAATTATACAGCTTCGGGGCTGACTGTGGAAGGGGACAGACATCCCGTTATAAGCAGCAATACCAAGGCTTCTGTGACCATTTCTTCACAAGATACGGTGACAGTGGCTTTCGATAACCGCTTTGAAGGAGTAGTTCCCGTAAGCGATACAGCGCTTGCTGATAACAAGATAACCTATCCTGCCTCACAGGGCAGCGAGAATTGAGGTGTCAGCTATGAAGCTCAGGATCAAGAAAATAAAAAAGAAGTATATAGTTCTGGTACTGTCAGCTGTGCTGATCGCTGTCACAGCATTTACCCTCGCATATTTCACAAGCTCGGACGAGGTCACCAACAGATTCATGGGTGTATATCCTCCTGAGGAGAAACCGGTAGCTGATATAACTGTTACGGAGATTTTCGAGCCGCCCACCGAGAAAAGTGACGAGCCCTTTCAGAAAAGTGTACAGATCGAAAATAACGGCAATATCGACTGCTATATCAGAGTAAGGCTTGAGTTTTCATCATCGGAGGTCAGAGATATATCATGGCTGTCAAATGATGATGACAAGGATAATGATGAAGCCTATATCAATGCGTCCGAATATCGGTATTCCACGCTGCCTGATGGCTGGGAGTACAGAGAGGAGGACGGCTTCTACTACTATACCGAAGCTGTGGCTCCTTCGGACAGAACAGCGTCCCTGATAAAATGGGTAAAGACTGTTTTCCCTGATGATGACAGCGTTGATACCGACGAGTACGACATTTATGTATATTCCGAGGCAGTTCCTGCCGACGATGAAGACGGTGAACGAATGACATATGAAGAAGCGTGGAGGTAGTTCACTGAGAAAGATACTGCGTTTCGCTGTAAACGGTGTAATAGCCCTGTTTGCGGTAATTGCGGCAGCTATTGTTTTGCTGCTGATCTTCGGGATACGAGCTTACGTCGTCAGGACAGGTTCAATGGAGCCCGAGATCAAAACAGGCAGCATATGCTTTGTGGATAGCAGAGCAGAGTTCGCAGACATAAAGCAGGGTGATGTCATTACGTTCAGTGTGTCGGAGGAAACCGCTGTCACTCACAGGGCTGTCAGGATAGAGGACGGCTGTGTTTACACAAAGGGCGATGCAAACAATGCAGAGGATGAAGAAGCAGTAACGCAAGAAAGCTTTATCGGCAAATGCGTATTCAACATACCAATGATAGGAAATGCTGTCAGATTTCTCAGAAGTCCCTATGGGATAGTGGAGGTAGTAATGCTCATAATATTGCTGATAGCAGGCGATCACCTCCTTGACGGAAAGGAAACCTCAGCATAATACAGTTTATATCAAACAAAAAAGACAGATACCTCATGTGAAGTATCTGTCTTTTTGCTATTTCATAAAAGCATTAATATACATAGGACGGCGGCTCGCCGCTTTTATCATATAATCAGTTCTGCTTGAAATATACGTTTCTGTACCAGTCTACTGTCTCTGCAAGTCCTCTGTCAACAGAATACTCAGCCTTCCAGCCAAGACGCTCAAATGCCTTGGTAGCATCAAGCTGCTGTATAAGTATCTCGGAGACCTCGCTCTGCTGTACAACAGAGGGGATATCCTCGCAGTTCATTATTGACTTGAGCTTGTTGACAACTGTCTCTATATCAGTTGCGATACCTGTTCCGAAATTGAATGCGTTTCCGACAACGTCCTCTTTTTCAATGTTATAGAGCATATACATATATGCGTTGACGATATCATTGATATAGAGGAAATCCCTTTTGAAGACTCCGTTTGCAGGGTGTCTGATCACCGGAGATTCGCCGTTTTCGAGTTTCTGGATAGTTCCGGGGATAAGTCTGTTGAAGTTATTGTCTCCGGGGCCGTAGATGTTTCCGAATCTGCCTACTACAACAGGAAGACCGTAGCTGTGATAGAAGCTTCTTGCAAGCATATCCTGACACACCTTTGAAACGTCATAGGGATTGCTTCCCTGAAGTATCATTGTCTCATTATAGGGCAGAACATCGCTGTCTCCGTAGACCTTGTCACTGGATGCAACAAGAACGCTTTTTACAGTATCCATGTGCAGTCTTGCTGCATCGAGGATATTATATGTACCGACAATGTTTACCTGAAAAGTAACCTTAGGCATCTTGTATGCAAGGTCCTGAAGAGCAACTGCGGCAAGGTGGAATATTACCTCAATCTTCTGCTCTACGATTATCTGCTCTATGAGAGCTCCGTTGCTGATATCGCCGTAGTATATGTTGACTTTCTTGTCAAGACCGCATATACTGAAATAACTTGTGCTGTCGCATCTTTCTATGAGCACGGTCACATTTGCCCCCTGCTCGATAAGATGCTTTGTGATGTGAGCGCCCACAAATCCCGTAGCACCTGTTATAAAAATACGCTTATCCTTCATGTTCATTCTTTTCTCACCTTTCTGTTTTGCCTGTTGTATGGGTGATTGATTTTAATTGTCGATTTAAGCGTTCATTAGTGTTTTACATAACAGGTCATATCGAATTAATATTTTATCATATTCACCGGCATTTGTCAAGTGTTATTTTATTTATTTAAATCTGTGCAGTTCATTTTTTTTGCGTTAACTCTTGACTGAGTATAATATTTGTGCTATAATAACATGGTTTGAGTGAAAATGCAGTGTATACGTTGCTTTGCAATAGCATTATCGTATCTTGTTTGAGAGCACGCTGTGTTAGTATACTCGTCATACACCGCAGCAAACCATGATGCGAGCCGTATCTGTCTTGCTGCATAAAACACATCGGATTCAGAGAGGGAGAGGAAAATGAATAATACTCCAGGAGAGAACAAGCCCAAAAAGATCGCCGTTTTAAACGGAATCCTTCACGGCCATTTTACGGGAAGCGTTGAAGTGGTAAGAGAGCTTTATTCATTAGGCTATGATGTTACCTGCTATGTTACGGAAGAATTTGCAGACAGGCTTAATGATATTCCCGTAAAGAAAATAGTTTATTCCGCAGATGTCAGCGAAGTCGCAAAAAGACTTCCCCCATATGCTCCGCCTTTTGCGATCAACTCATTTATGGTGGGCAGAGCTACATACACGCTCATCGAGTTATTGCAGAAAGATGAGACAGACTATGATTATTATATCTGGTACTGCTTCTTCGACATAGAAGAAATGAACAAAATACTAAAGATCGATCCTTCCAAATTTACTATTATCTATCCCTCTTTCATACTTACAGACGAAAACCAGTTTGACAACATCAGATTAGTAGGACTTCAGTGGACAAGTCAGCATTATAATATCAATCTTCATGATTTTGTTGGTCTTATATTTACTCCCAATAAGTTCAAGAAGCTGATACTTACTTCCAAATTCTTCCATCTCAGACCCGAGGATACCGATGAGACCTGCTACTTCATAGGTCCTCATATAGAAAAGAGAGTTGTTGACAAGAACTTCGACTTCAAGAAGGATGAGAACAAGAAGCTTCTGTTCATCTCGCTTGGAACTATCTTCGGCAAAGACCTTGACTTCTATCACCAGTGTATCGAGGCTTTCAGAGACTCTGACGAATATCAGGTCATCATGTCTGTGGGCAAATTTGTCGATATCGAACAGACTTTCAAGGAGATACCCAAGAACTTCAGCATCTACAATTACGTTCCCCAGACTCAGCTTCTGCCTGATGTCGATGTTTTCATCACTCATGCAGGCTTCAATTCAACCTCTGAGGGTCTGGCAAGCGGAGCTGCTATGGTACTGGTTCCTCAGGCAGTTGACCAGTTTGACGTTGCCAAAGTTGTTCAGAAGCTGAACGCAGGCATAGCTCTCAACAAGCATGAGATCAATATAACTGCTGATGTGATCAAGAATGCAGTTGACAGTGCTTATGCAAGGAGAGATGAGTTCAAGGCAGGCACAAAGGCTATCATGGACTCATTCAATGAAGCTATAAGCAACAGAAAAGCAATATACGATGAAATATTTGCCTGATCCCAATATGAGATAATTAAAACGGATAGCTCGTCCTGATGAGACGGCTATCCGTTTTTTATTATTATGAGTCAATACACCATTATCTGGATAATGCGGTGCATATCAGTGCAAGGACGCCGCTTGCGGCGATATAGGCGATGATCTCTTTCAGATGTGCTGTTCTGTTGTAGCCAAACAGATGCGGTCCCACGATGTTTTTCACTTCGGGGTAATAATGGGGGAAGAAGTTGCTGTGACAAAGCAGGAACCAGTCAAAAACAGCGATATCAAAGGCTTTCATTCCCAGAAACATTATAACGAACCTCAGAAAAAACTGCCCTATTGCGAAATCATTCCTTATACCGTCCCATGCGCCCAGCAGTACAGCTCCCGCCATCAACAGAAGTGCAATTATCAGCATACACCAGCCAAGTATATGCTGTCCTTTGAAGCGTTCTGGCTTTGGCTGAGCGGCTTCCTGTATTTCTTTCGGAGCTGATGAGAAGAAGCGTTTATCCTGAACAAATCCCACAGCTCCCCAGAGCAGGAGAAGAAGTCCTGCCATCATGATGAAAGTTAAAACAAGTGTTGTCATTTTTGCTCCTTTATGCTATATTACACTATCTCTTTACCGCACAGAAATACACCATAGAGCCCTCAACGATAAAATCAGTGAGGTCATATGTCTTTTCAAGACGCTTTTTCAACATCTTAGCTGTATCAAATGGCGGTGTGAACCAGCCCTTTTTTGCAAGTATGTTCCGTACAAGGCTGTCGGTGACCTTCGACTCTCCTCTTATGTAAAAGCAGGCTATGAATTTTCCGCCCTTTTTCAGAACACGGAAGGTCTCGCGGAATGCAGCTTTCTTATCGGGAAATGCGTGAAAGCCGTTCATGCTCAGAACAATGTCAAATGTTCCGTTTTCATATGGAAGCTTCCCGACATCGCCTTGTGAAAGCTTCACATTTTCAAGGGAGCCAAGCCGCTCACGAGCCTGTGAGAGCATATCCTCGCTGTAATCAAGACAGGTTATATCCGCGCTTTGCATTGCGGAATACTTTTTATGCGTGAAAACAGCTGTGCCTGCGGGAACATCAAGGAGCTTGCCCGAAAGATCATCCGGAATAAACGAAAGAACCTTTTCGGCTATCATATTGTCATCAACACCGCTCCAGAACAGGCGTATGTAGAGCTTGCTCCACCACTTATCCTGCGTGAGTACATCGTCGTATATATTCCGTGACTGTCTGTATGAGCTTGTTATATTTGTATATTGTTTCGCAGACTCTGCGGGTTTCCTTACAACGCAGTGCAGGCGGCAGAATCCGCGCTTTTCAAAGGACTCCATATGAAGTCCTGCATTATTGCAAAGCTTTCTGATATCCTCTCTGCCGTAAATGCGGAAATCGCCCTTGCCTATGAGATGTGCAAGCGGTATCTCCACATTATTGCACAACCAGCGTATTGCCGCAGAATCCATAGTCATATCGCGCAGAACGAGTCTCCCGTTCGGACGAAGAACACGGCTCACACTGTTAAAAAAGCTCTGAGGGTCGGGGTAGTGGTGAAAGCTTTCACAGCATATCACCACATCGAAAGAGTTGTCGGCAAATGGCAGTTTTTCGCAGTCTCCGACTACGAGCTCCACATTTTTCATGTTTTTGCGCTTTGCGACCTCTATCATTTTCGGAGTAAGGTCAATGCCCGTGTAGTGCTTGTCGGGGTATTTTTTATTCAGCAGAGTAAGCATTGGACCCGTTCCGCAGCCGCAGTCCAGAAGGTCGGTGAAAGGCTCTTTTTCAAGCTCTGCCAATACTTCGGGATAGTCCTGTTTACACAGCTTGTAAATCCCTGCCTCGTCAGATTCATAGACCTCCGCAGCCTTGGTAAATTCCTTTACAGATAGATCTTTGTATTCCTTTGCGTTCAAAACAGTTCCTCCTTTTTTTGCTGCTGAATGGTATCAGCAATGTAAAGCTTACAACAGTTCGCTTATATTTAACGCTCTGAAAGGCAGAAGTAAATTTATAATTCAATGCATGTTAGAAGCCGCTAACAATATTATAACACAGCATTTTTGTTTTTGCAAGATTTTTGCCGCGGATCGAGTCCAATAGTTAACGAGCACAGGGCTCCATGGTATAATTTGATTGATATTATAATAACCGCAAAAAAGATAAACTGAATTCAATGACTTCCCTGAACAGGATAACCGAATAGATCTGAATAATCAAGCGGACTCTTGTGAGTCCGCTTTTTTGACTTTTGAACACAGATGAACGTTTTATTTGCTTTTTCTGAACTCTGACGGTGACATACCGACCTTATCCTTGAACTGTCGCATAAAATGAGTGGCATTCTGATAGCCGCAGGAAGCTGCAACTTCGCTGATACGCAGGTCTGTTGTCTGCAGGAGCTGTCTTGCCATTTCTATGCGGGCTTCAAGGAGATCGTCGATATAGCTTATGCCGAAATGATCCTTGTACAGCTTCTGAACATAGCTTTTACTGATATTCAGGCGCTTTGCAAGCTCATTGAGGTTCCAGTTCAGTTCGGGAGCTTTATGTATTTCTCGCCTTAACTTCTTCAGCTCGCTTATACCTGTAAAGCCTTTTTCTTTTGGTTTGCGGGCGTTCAGCAGGTCCCACAGCTCGGAAACGCATTTTTCTGCAGGATAGGATGCTTCTCCGCAGACATAGTAAGGCTCGGGAAGAAAAGCCGCTGCTGTTCCTTCCTGCATTTTTCGTATAAGCATTTCGAGTTGTATGATCAGTTCTTCCGCCAGCGTTTCGGGAGCTCCATTTTCAGGTGGTTGAAATACGATAGCAAATGTCATCTTATCAAGATGTGCCGTCACCTTATTACGTCCCGATATCAGGCGTATTGCGTTTGCAAGCAGGAGATCGGACTGCAAATATATATCTGAAAGATCGTTTTTTGTCCGCCTGTTCGGAACAGCAGCTAACTGCGAGACAGTGACCAGCATTATAAAGTTTCTGCCGCTTAACTCTTTTTGCTTTTCAAGATATAGGAGAAGTCCCTTTTTACTGAGCATATCAGTCATTTTATCATAGAGGGAGGACTCCTCGATCTTCTTTTGCAGATATTCGGCATAGAGCTTATGCCGCAGGATACGCAGACCGTTTGCAAGCGAGCTCATATAGTTGAACAGCATCAGCGATACAGTAAAATCAAGGGCTCTCTCATAGGTAAATCCGAAATAGCCGAATACCTGCGATGAGGCATGAAGCGGAAGGACAAATACCAGCGTCGGTCTATGCGGACCCATGAGAACGGGAACTATATCCTTTGTCGGAAATATGCTGCCTTTAACGCCTGTGGTCCATGCGTCTTTTGACAGCGCACAAAGCATCTGTTCGGGAAATGGCTGTGTCGGACAGGCATCGGGATGTTCGGGATCGCTGTCCCAATTGGGCAGAATGCATATATACAGGGATTTATAGCTTTTAATTATATGAGCTGTCTGATCGACTATATCGGTCAGCTCATCAAGAGAGTCTACACTTGATGTTCTTGTTATAACATTGGCATTTACGCGCATTTCAAGCATAGCGCCGATTTCGGCATCGCGCTGTATCTGTTCACGCACTTTCAGGGCAGCGGTCTGATAATCGGTCATACGCTCTACGCATCCGCAGCTTGCGCCGTAAATAATGTGCATATCAGACTTCTGTGCATCAGAAGCTATCCCTAAAAGCTTATTAACGCCTGCTTTGCCAAGTTCAAACATATTTCCGCTTATGGTCGTTAAGGAAGGAAAGTTTGATATGGCAGCTATATGCCCGTCATAGCCCGTAACTATCACATCGTCGGGAACGGAGATACCACCGCTGTGCAGAGCGTCACAAAGGGCAACTGCCATAGTATCGCTTGCACATAAGACAGCATCGGGAAGTCTGCGCTTATGCTCGATGAATTCGTTTCCGAGTTCGGTCGCGCGGAATTTCCAGAAGTCTCCGTAAATAATCTCATACGAGCAGCTGTGTTTATTGGCAGAACGCAGAAATCCCGAGATACGCTGCTCGGAATCGGGGATCCCTTCGGGACCTGCAAGAAATATCAGGTCGCGGCAGTTGTGTTTTTCGATGATGTGGTCTGTTAGTTCACATACCGCTTCGGCCTGAGGTATAGATACCGTTTCAAAGCCGAGTTCTGTTCCGCCGAGGTCCACACAGGGAATGGCGGTGCTTCTGATTATTTCAGACAGCGTTTCACGAACGGATGCCTTTACAAAATACTGCGAGACGAGCAGTATACCATCAAGCTCGGCACGTTCAAGCAGGAGGTAGATACTTTCCTCGCCGGTCATTATTTCGTTCTGGATATGGAATTCCATTCCGTTTGTTGCGGTCGTCAGGACTATGATATCGCAGTCCGCAGCAGAAGCGGTCTTATATATCCCGTCGAGGAGTTCGACTTGCAGATCGTCGGTTATTGATGGTATTATCACGCCTATCCTTTTCATCGTATCACCGTCCTTTACAGTATTATACACCAAAATGAGGAGAGATGTCAACAAAAATTATGTATTGTGTAAGTGCGATTGTGTAAAATGTTATTGAATTGGCATATTTATTATGCTATTATCTAAATAATGGGTGATAGTGAAAAAGTATACAGTAAAGCAGATGTTATCTGCAATAACGGCAAGCCGATTTTGGTGAAAAAGACTGCTGTACGGGGAATATTCGGGACAGTAATGGGGAGATAATTGTTTTTGGAGGATTATTATGAAGCGCATCAGATTACTTGCAGGAGTGTTATCAGCGGCAATGTGTATGTCGATAATGGCAGTGCCGCAAAGCGGCGGTATGCCTGTGAAGCTCAGTGCATCGGCTGTGACCGTGTCTGAGTTTCCCGAGGAATACAAATACGCTGCGGACTGGATATGGACCAACCGTATCGAACGCGAAAAGTCCACGGAGCGTCGCAACACTATCTTTGACCAGATAGAAGCAGGCAAGGGAACTATCAATTATGTTGTGAAATGGCAGTCATACCGCACTGTTACTTATGAGCAGAGACAGCAGTTCGAGAAACTGCTCTCAGACAGTATCAATGCGTGGAATGACCGTCTTGCAGGTTACGACGGCTGGAAATACGACCATATCGATGTTAAGGTAGTCGGATGGGCTGTCATAGATAAGAACTGCCTGCTGGACCTTCACGACGATGAGACAGTTTACACCGATACAAAGTATTATGACGCTCAGTATGATACCTCAAACGGACGGGATACTATCCCCGATAAGGAGCCTTATGCGCCGTTGGAGCTTTCCAGATTTGAGCATTTTCAGGACAAAAACTATGCTTATCCCGGCGGACTTGACAAACGCTTCGATATGTATATGTGGGCAACTCAGGGATTTCCCGATATCGGCGGCTGCGGAGGAGACTGGGGACAGCGTCTCTCCGATACCGCATATCTCAGTATGCTTGGCGGCTTCGGCAGCCATGTTCTTGAACACGAGATAGGTCACGGCTTCGGTATGACCGATTTTTACGGCGGTGAAGGTGAAATGGACGGCTTTCCGCCCGGAGGCTTCCCCGGCGGCGAAAACTCAATAATGATGGCAGGTTCGGCTGCAAAGATAACGGATTTTGACGGCTGGATGCTGAGATATATCTGGTCTGAGATAAAGAATGATGAGGGCAGGTTCGATCTTTCTGCACCTTCGCCTGCTGCAAGCTTAAAGGGCGATGTCAATGCAGACGGAAGCTTTAATGTAGCAGACCTTGTATTGTTCCAGCATTGGCTGCTGGGGCGCGATGATGCAGTTCTTGCCGACTGGAAGGCAGCCGATCTCTGCGAGGACGATGGTCTTGATGTATTTGATCTGTGCCGCATGAGAAAACTGCTTCTTGAAGGCGAAAGCCCGTATGAAGAACCGCAGGACAGCTTCATTACTGCGAATATGGCTAAGCATGGTGCTTCTCTGCCGACTCAAGGAAGATCAAAAATGGTCATTTTCTATGTGGACTTCCCTGACTGTAAATACGACTATACTCCAAGCACAGAGGAGCTCAACAGTATTTCCTTCGGAGCGGCAGATGAGTCCTCTCAGTGCTATCCTTTCGAGAGTTTTTCTGCCTTTTACGGCAGAGCCTCTAAAGGCGCCATGGAGCTTGACGGTCAGGTGTTCCGCTATACTACAAAGGAAAAGCAGGCTGTATATGACGATAACAAGGTAAAGATCGCCGAGGAGTGCTATGAGGCTTTCAAGGATCAGGTGGACTTCTCTCAGTTTGACGGCAATGGTGACGGCAGGATCGATGCGACTCTGTTCACAGTTCCCGAAAAAGCAGGAACAGACCACTGGTGGCCCTGTGCAGGAGCTTTCGGCGACCCTCAGTACCGTGTTGACGGCGTCGGCGTCGGACATATCATAACAGGCAATGCACAGATAGGCTCCACAAAGGACTATATAAATTACATAAGTTCGTACTGTCACGAGCTGGGTCACTGTACGGGACTGCCCGATTATTATCTGTTTACAAATCCCGCTGACAGCGAGGGTATGCACGGTACGGCAGGCATCGAGCTCATGGATACCGATGCAGGCTCTGACTTCGGTGCATTTTCCAAGCTTATGGAGGGCTGGTATCATGACGGACAGGTTCAGGTGTTTGATCCATCAAAGGGAACGCAGACCTTTACTCTGAGCAATGCTCAGACCGACAGCGGAAACTGCATTATTATCCCCAAGGGCAAGCTTACTGATGACTATTTCTCTGAATACTTCATTATCGAGTACATAACAAAGGACGGCAACAACAGTGCTGTCGGCTCAAAGACAGGCTGGTGGGTAAAGACGGGAGAGGGTGTCCGTATCTATCATATAGATGCAACGACCGAGTACGGCTGGAATACATATTTCCGATATGCAAGCGGAAGCGAGTTCACGAATAAGGACAAGGGCAGACGCCTTATCCGCGTGATCGATGATACGGAAAAGGACAATCTTTACCACTCGGGCGATGTGATAAACGGCAGTATTTCGGGATTCCACTGGTACGACTCCAACGGCGGACAAACTGTTGAGACGGGTCTTACAATAACAGTTGGCGAGCTCAATGACGGAAAATACACCGTTACGTTAGGCTGATAATTCCTGACTGATAATAGCTTTATGACAAGCAAAGAACTCCCGTGGGGTGCTCCATGGGAGTTCTTTGTTTCTGAAATGTTCAGGGAAGGATAATATTGTGTAAAATGTTATTGTATTAGTGGCTATACTATGATAATCTATAATTGTAAAACAAAATTCTACTATAAGGCGCCTCAGATGCAGCAATTATCATTACACTTCGTTTCAGTTTTTGAATTTGTGTGATAATATGCTGTATTTTTATAGGTGCCTTTTTTATTATGTAAAAAGGAGCGTTCCTTCGGGAACGCATTGATGAGCGCAATTATTTGAACCTGACATTTTATTCTTCAGTGCTGCGTATAGGCGCAGAGGTGATAAGTTTAGTAATGTATGAAACAGGCAAAGGCTCGCAAGAGACAGTATCAAATCTATTGAAAAGAGGAGGGAGGACTCTTTTCCTGATAATCCTGTTCGTGCTTATAAATTTATGAAAGTGGGTAAGTATTATGAAAAATAAGAGTAATGTCATTACAAACATTGTCGTTATCCTTTTTATTGTACTCGGTGCAATAGGCTTCACTCTTGTTATAACCGAGTATTCCGACGTTGTGGATAACGATATCGCTTCACGGAATTATCTTCAGCAGAGCTCGATAAAACTCCATGAGCTTGAAACAGATCTGTGTATTACCATAAATCTGGGGCGCAATGCAGATTCGACCGATAATGCAGAGGCTATCGAGAGCTATGTTGAAAAGATCAATTCTTCCATGAGCGAATGCAAGGAGCTTATGAAAAAGTATGAGGCTATAAAGAGAAATGGTGATGAAGAAAAGCAGTATCAGCTTGTTAAAACTGCTATGAACCAGTATAACGAGATAGTTTCAAACGAGCTCCTTGCTCAGATAGACGCCGGATATTTTGAAACAGCAAACTCCATTTACTTTGAACGTTTCATCAATAAAAGAAACAGTCTTGATGACAGTCTGAACCAGCTCCTGACTGTTACGAACGAAACTATTGACAAGCGCTATGACAAGGCTGAATTCAATGCAAAGGTGCTTCGTGTATTCTTCATCGGCTTCGGGATCATCGTTCTTGTTCTCCTCAATATGCTCGAATCACGCAGAAAGAGGATCGCCAAGAACCTCGAAACAGCCGTTGATGCAAACGAAAAGACCCAGCAGTCCCTTAACAAAGCCATGTTCACAGATAATGTCACATCTTCAAATAACAGAATATCCTTTGTTCTTGAATATGGCGGAGAGCCCGTGGAGATTTCCGAGGGTGAGGCAATGTACTTTGTGATGTTTGACATAAAGGATTTCAGCGATATCAATCTCAAATACGGCACCTATGCAGGTGATAAGATACTCGCGATGACTGTTGAGCGTATCGGCGATGTATTTGAAGACGGTACCATCTATCGTACAGGATCGGATGAGTTCGTTGCAGTGATCAAGACCGATGATTCACAGGACAGCTTCAACAAGGTGGCAAATCTTGTTGAAAGGACATACAGATCGCTTACATCGGATTATGAGGTCAATAACACCCGTGTTTCAGTGGATTACGATATTTCTCTTGTAAGAAAAGAAAGTCCCGATACAGTTGATATGAATATACATAATCAGCTCAAACAGGCTTTCACTCAAGGAAGCAGCTTCACATCGGGCAACTGGCGCTATTACAAGGATTGAACGGTAAGTAAATAAGGAGGACTGGAAATGAATATCAAGAAGATAATGGCTGTTACATGTTCAGCTGTATGTTTTTTGACTATGGCGTCATGCGGCAATAAAACAAGCAAGAAGCGTGAAAAGGTAACGCTTAACGTGTGGAAAATGGAGGACGAGGCTCTGCTTCAGCAGATGGCTGACAACTTCGTCGAGCACTATAAAGATGAGGCAGATATCGAGATAATACTCGGAAACAAGCCCGAGCACTCTATGACGGAGTATATTCAGGAAAATCCCGATGATTCTGCTGATATACTGTACTTCGCCGACGATCAGCTGGATCAGCTCTATAATGCGGGATATCTTCTCCCCATAACAGAGAATAAGGATCAGATCATCGCTGACAACGGCGGAAGATATACTGATGTCATCTCATGTGTAGTAAGAGATCTTAAACTCTATGCCTGCCCCATTACAGCAGGAAACGGTTATTTCCTCTACTATAACGCAAAGTATCTGAACGAATCAGACGTTCAGTCACTTGATAGTATACTCGAAATTGCAGGTAAGAAGAACAAGTTCTTCGCTATGGACTGGTCTTCGGGCTGGTATACATATTCATTCTTCGGCGGAGCAGGACTGAGTGCCGAGGCAAATCCCGGCGGCACCTATAACGTATGTGACTGGAACTCTACCGAGAATAAGTATAAGGGTGTAGATGTGGCTCAGGCAATGCTGGATATAAGCAGCAGCAAGGGCTTCAGAAGCACGGAAAGCCCCATTGACGGAGCTTCGGATGACAGTGTTATAGCATTTGTCAGCGGACAGTGGGATTATGAGAATCTTCGCGGTATATGGGGCGATGATCTCAGAGCCACAAAGCTGCCCACATTTACAGTCAACGGCGATCAGGTCCAGATGTCAGGATTTATGGGCTATAAGTATGTCGGCGTATACTCGGGTACAAAAAATCCCGACTGGGCTGTAAAGTTTGCTGAATGGGTATCAAATTACGATAATCAGGTAGAACGCTTCAGGGTAACAGGTGAATGTCCCTCAAATGTTGAGGCTATGCAGGCTGAGGAAGTTCAGTCGTCACCTGCTGTTGTGGCACTTGGTGAGCAGTCTGCTTTTTCTGTACGACAGAACGTAACGGATGCATACTGGACACCTTCATCTCTGCTGGGAAGTACTCTTGCAGCAGGCAATCCCGATAAGATTGATCTCCAGGAATTGCTTGACGGAGTCACAGCAGAAATAAACGCACGATAGTACCTACCCACTTTGTAAAGACCTCCTATGGTTTATAATGTACCATAGGAGGT
>Ga0129317_1001684_pt1 | contig 15080 bp, 15 predicted proteins | sample Cm1ome_FD_94430 | JGI IMG/M metagenome (GOLD analysis project Ga0129317, IMG submission 94430) | Eastern black-and-white colobus group fecal microbial communities from Wisconsin, USA - Cm1105 metagenome | ecosystem: Host-associated > Mammals > Digestive system > Large intestine > Fecal | place... | reverse complement strand
CCTTATTAAGTGAAAACTGCTTTAAGTCATGAGTGCGGAATACATAGTCTGAAACATAATTACAGGCATTACGATAAGCAGACATGGTTTCATCAAGCAAAACCTTATCTGTTTCAGCTGCGATTATTTGAATTTTTGCTGTAATAGTCATCTGTTCCATAGATGTACTCCTTTCATAGATATTTCACTATATGTTATATCTAAATTATATCTAATTTATAGCGCAATATCTATATTTTGAGGTGAACTGTGGATAGTAGATACAATCGTCATAACAGACGAAAATACAGCCTTAAAGTACATATAGGCCTTGTAACCAAATGCCACAAACAACTACCAAAAGGCTCTATCGCCGATGATGTTAAACAAAAGATTTTCGATATAGCCAATAGTCGTGGCTACGAAATTATTGCGATAGAAACTGACAAAGATCATATACATTTCTTATTAAGTTACGATACAGCAGATAGAGTTTGAATTGTAAAGCAGGAAACAACATACCACTTATGGCAAAAGTATAGTTCGGTCTTATCAAGACAGTATTGGAAGGAAAAAACATTTTGGTCAGATGGTTATTTTGCTTGTGGCATTGGAGAAGTGTCATCAGCAACTATACAAAAATATATTGAAAGTCAGGGATAAAAGATAACGATTTACGAGGCTCCTCCCACCGCCTAAAGGCAGTGGGTTTCCGCCCATGACAAACGAAAGGATTTATTTATGAATAATTAAAAACATCCCTAGAAACTTATGTTTTCTAGGGATTTGTGTTTACAATGTAAAGTATGGATTATTATATTCTGCACAACATTCCTGCCAATATTCCATGGATTCCTTAATATCACGACATACATAATCATAATCTTTCTTCTCTATCTTTCCATGATCTGCCATACTCTTATAAAATTTCTTTAAACTTGCAGCAGTTGTTTTAACAGTTGCAGGAGTAGACCACATACATTTACGGATGAAAAAATCGCCAAGGAAGTCACCAAGCATAGTAACGCCTTCCTCCATAGTTGCATCCATATGGTAAATTAAAAAATCATTGATAAACAGACTCGCATTAGATAGATGATTGTAGATTGTTTTGTCTTTCAATCCTGCATTTTCAAGATCTTCCTGAAAGAGAAGTAAGTATTCATGATTTGTGTCTTCATTTTGTTCACTAAAGTCTAGATAGTCCATAATCATTATATTCCTTTCGCTATATAGATATGTTATATAGTAACAGAAATAGAAAGACGTTAGATTGATGAAAATTTTATAAAAATTGTATTTTACCGACTTCATCATATCCTGCTGTTATAATAAAGTTATGGAGGATACAGGTATGGTTAAACGTATATTAACTGTCTTAGTGCTTGTTTCTGTAATACTTATACCAGGTTGTACAAAATGTAAATATTCAGGTGAATTTAAGAATGATGAAGAAGTCGCAGAATGTGTAGAAACAATCATAAATAAGAAGTATAGTCGTTACTTTGATAATGAAAAGTTGTATTGTTCTGATTATGGTACGAATGATGAAGGAGTCTTCTATGCTACTGTATATGTGAAAGATGAGAAATATGAATTTGGTGTTGAATATAATATTAAGAATAAGACATTAGAAAGTGATGCATCAAAGGGATATCATTATGAGACATTGTTGGAGGATATAAGAAATACGATTCCTGGCACAATGAGATATGATGTACAGAGTGTAAAATGTAATAAGCGTAAAGGATTTATAAAAGATTATCAAAAGTTTATTAGTGATAAGGATACAAAGATTGAGTTAATGTTGTATTTTGATGGTTCTTTGAGTGATGATGATGCAAAACAGGTACAAGATCTAATGAAGTCTTTATCTGATAAGGGGTTTAATGGAACTGTTCAATGTTGCAATGGAGAGTATTATAGTGATGTATTTGAATTAGGTACAATACCTGATATTAAGAATATAGAAAAGTGTGATAATGAATAGATAGTGTAAAAATAGTGAAAGAATAGTGAAAAAGTTCTCTATACAGGTATAATTATAGAAAGAAGGAGGGCTTTTTCTTATGATTAAGGTGTTATTAACTAATGAGATTTTAAACTCTATTATAGAAATAGAACTGAACAGATATAAGATGTCGTTAGTAGAATTATCACAGAATGTTTTGAATAAACTTCGTAAAAATTCAAAGAAAAAAAGCTCTTATGCTTCAAACAAGATTGAAGGAAATCCTTTGTCTGAAAAACAGGTGGAAGAAGTCATTGAAAGTGATGAAAGAAAACATTATTTAAAGCCAGAACAGGAAGTAAGAAACTATTTTCTTGCATTGAATTATCTGGAAGAGAAGTTGAACAATAAAGAAAAGCTATCTAAAAAATTAATTTTAGATGTTCAGAAGTTAGTTGAAAAAGGTGCTCCTAAAGAAAAAATAGGACTTAGAGGACCTATGCCACCAGGAGTATTATTTGCGGTATATGATTCTAAGACAGGAAATCCGGATTATATTCCACCAGAATATAGCGATGTTCCAGGATTACTGGATGAGTTGATAGAGTATGTCAATACTACTGATGATCATCCATTGATTGTTGCAGCAGTTGTACATTATCAATTGGTAACTATTCATCCATTTGAGGATGGTAATGGAAGAACTACAAGATTATTATCTGGATATATTATGGATTTGAATGGATATGGGTTTAATGGAATTGGTTCATTAGAAGAGTATTTTGCATATGATGTAGGCGAGTATTATAACTCTATTCAAATGGGGTTACCTGCATTGTATTATTCCGGAAGAGAAAATCCACCACATCCTGAAATTTGGATTAATTATTTCCTGCGAATGGTAAAGCTATATTCTAGAAAAGTATGTGATCTACAATTATCTTCTGAAGAGGAAGATATTTCTGGAAGTTTGTCTTTCTTAAAAGGGAGAGAGAAAGAATTATTACTATTATTGATTACAAGTTATCGAGGTGAGTTTACTCCAATAGAAGTGAGTAAACAATTGTCAGTCACAAATAAGACAGTCATTAATAGATTGGCAGTATTAGTGAAGAACGGATTTGTGATTCCGATATTAGTCAATAAGAGAATCCGCTCATATAAACTAAGTGAATTTGCGATAAATCATGAAAAGGAAATTAAGGAAGCAGTTGAATAATAGTATAAATTATTTCTATAATACAATAGTACATAATACAAGAGAGGACGAGTTAGGATGATATTTTCATCCTTCTGTCCTCTTTAAAATTTTTTTTAGACAAACTTTGTATTTTTGCCTTACAAATACTTAAATTTTGTGTATTTATCGTTATATTTTGTTATTTTATTATGCAAAAAACTAGATTATTTCTTAAAATTCGTTTAATATAGGTTCGATATAATACACAAAAAAAGAGAAGGATGTGGAAATATGAAATATTATTTAGGAATTGATGTAGGATCTACGACTGTAAAACTCTATTTAACAGATGAGAATGATAAATGCTTATTTTCTAAGTACACAAGACATTTCTCAGATGTTAGAAAAACAATCTATGAGTTATTAATTGAAGTAAAGAACCAGATGGGTGATATTGACTTATATCCTGTTATGACTGGTTCAGGAGGTTTATCTCTTGCAGATAAGCTTGGTATTTCTTTTATACAGGAAGTTATTGCATGTACAAAGACAGTAGAAACATATATTCCACAAACTGATGTTGTCATAGAGCTTGGTGGAGAAGATGCCAAGATCACTTATTTTGAAGGACAGCTTGAACAGCGTATGAACGGTACTTGTGCAGGAGGTACTGGGGCATTTATTGACCAGATGGCTACTTTATTAAAGACTGATGCGGCTGGTTTAAATGAATATGCGAAAAACTATAAGACAATCTATCCTATTGCATCACGTTGTGGTGTCTTTGCGAAAACAGATATTCAGCCTTTAATCAATGAAGGTGTATCTAAAGAAGATATAGCGGTATCTATTTTCCAGGCAGTCGTTAACCAGACTATTTCTGGTCTTGCTTGTGGTAAGCCTATTAGAGGTAATGTTGCATTCTTAGGTGGTCCACTTTATTTCATGGATCAGTTAAGAGAACGTTTTATTGAAACATTAGGTTTAACTGAAGATGAAATCATCTTCCCACAGAACTCACAGCTATTTGTTGCTATGGGGGCATGTTTAAATGCGAAAGAAAAAGTAGAAAACCCATTAAACATTTCTAAGATTATTGAAGACTTAGAAGGTCTTTCAGACTCCCCTACAGAACTTACAAATGTCTTAGAACCATTATTTAATGATGAAGCAGAATTAAAAGAATTCAGAGAAAGACACTTTACCCATATCACTAAGAAAAGAACACTTAAGAAATATAAAGGTAAAGTATTCTTAGGTATCGATGTTGGTTCTACAACATCTAAGATCATCATGACTGATGATCAGGGTGCTATCTTATATTCTTTCTATAGCTCTAATGAAGGTAATCCATTACAGCTGATCATGAGTCTGATGAAGGAAATCTATCAGATGCTTCCAGAAGGATGTTATATTGCGAAAGCAGGTGTCACTGGTTATGGTGAAGCCCTTATTAAAGCTGCTTTAAAGGTAGATATTGGTGAAGTAGAAACAATTGCCCATTATACTGCCGCAAAAGCCTATGAACCTGATGTAGATTTCATTCTTGATATTGGTGGTCAGGATATGAAGGCTATTACTATTAGAGATAATGTCATTCAGAACATTTCATTAAATGAAGCATGTTCTGCAGGATGTGGTTCATTCTTAGAGACATTCGCAAAATCATTAGGTTATAAGATTGAAGAATTCGCAGAACTTGCATTAAAGTCTAAACACCCTATTGATTTAGGTTCTAGATGTACAGTATTCATGAACTCAAAGGTAAAACAGGCACAAAAAGAAGGTGCTTCAGTAGAAGATATTAGTGCTGGTTTATCTTATTCAGTTATCAAGAATGCGTTATATAAAGTTATTAAATTAAGAAGTAAAGAAGATATTGGTAAGCATGTTGTTGTACAGGGTGGTACTTTCTATAACGAAGCAGTACTACGTGCATTTGAAAAAGAAACAGGTATTGAAGTAGTAAGACCTGATATCGCAGGATTAATGGGTGCTTATGGTATGGCTCGTATTGCGATTGAAAATGATGACAATGAACCTTCTACTATTCTTTCATTAGAAGAAATAGAAGCACTCACTTATGATACAAAGATCAGAAACTGCGGTAAGTGTACAAACAACTGTATGTTGACTATTACATCATTCAATGATGGTAGAGACTATATTTCAGGAAATAGATGTGAAAGAGGGGCTAACCTTCCAATGACATCTAAGAAGTTACCTAACCTCTATGATTATAAATATGGTCGTATCTTTGGCTATAAATCACTTTCTAAAGATGATGCTAAAAGAGGAGAAGTCGGTATTCCTAGAGTACTTAATATGTATGAAAACTATCCATTCTGGCATACATTCTTTACTCAGTTAGGATTTAGAGTTGTTTTATCAGCAAGATCTTCTAAGAAGATTTATGAAAAGGGTATTGAATCTATTCCATCAGAAAATGCCTGTTATCCAGCAAAGATTTCTCATGGACATATTGAAAACCTGATTGAAAGAGGTATTCCTTTTATCTTCTATCCATCAGTAGCATATGAAAGAAAAGAATATGAAGATGCAGGTAATAACTATAACTGTCCAGTTGTTGCTTCTTATCCAGAAGTTATTAGAAACAATGTAGACAGCTTAGAAGAACACAACGTGAAATATAAGAACCCATTCTTATCTTTAAATAACCCTAAGACATTATTTAAGGTCATGAAGGAATCTTTAGCTGAATACGATATTTCAGATAAAGAAATGCATAATGCGATTGATAAGGCTTATCAGGAATTAGCACGTGCAAGAAAAGATATTGAAGTTAAGGGTCAGGAAGCATTGGAATGGATGCATAAAAACCATAAGAAGGGTATTGTCCTTGCAGGACGTCCTTATCATGTGGATCCAGAAATCAACCATGGTATTGCTAGCTTAATTACAAGTGAAGGCTTCTGTGTATTAACAGAAGATTCTGTATGTAATTTAAATAAAGAAAACTTAGACTTACGTGTAGTAGACCAATGGACATATCATTCTAGACTCTATCGTGCTGCTGAATTCGTAACAACTCAGCCAGATCTTGAATTGATCCAGTTAACATCATTTGGATGTGGATTAGATGCAGTTACAAGTGACCAGGTGGCTGAATTATTACAGGCAAGAGGTAAGATCTATACACTTATTAAGATTGATGAAGCCTCTAACTTAGGACCAATTAGAATCCGTATTAGATCACTTAAAGCAACAGTCAAGAAGAAAGACAATACTGTGCACTTAGAAAATAAATATGAATCTAAAAAAGTCTCATTCACACAAGAAATGAAGGATGATAGATGGACTATTCTATGTCCTCAGATGTCTCCTATTCATTTCCAGTTTGTAGAAACTGCAATGAATTCAGAAGGTTATAACTTTGTGGTATTACCTTCAGTAGATAAAGAAGCTGTAGACCAGGGATTAAAGTATGTCAATAATGATGCATGTTATCCAAGTATCTTAGTAGCAGGTCAGATGATGAATGCCTTGAATTCAGGTAAGTATGATCCTCATAAGGTGGCATTGATCATCTCACAGACAGGTGGAGGATGTCGTGCAACAAACTATATTGCGTTTATTAGAAAAGCATTAAAGGATGCACATATGGATTATGTACCTGTTATTTCCGCAAACTTACAGGGATTAGAATCTAACCCAGGCTTTAAGATCACTTATAAGGTAGCTAAGAAGGTTATTATTGGAGCTATGTATGGTGACTTATTTATGAGAGTCTTATATCGTGTAAGACCTTATGAAAAGGTAAAAGGTTCAGCCAATGAATTATATGAATCATGGGTAGAAAAGTGTAAAGAAAACGTTGAAAATGGTTCTATGAAGGAATTCAAGAAGAACATTTATCAGATTGTAAAGGAATTTGATGAATTACCACTTCTAGATATTAAGAAACCTAGAGTAGGTCTTGTAGGAGAAATCCTTGTAAAATTCCACCCTACTGCCAATAATGAGATTGTAAAAATTATTGAAGAAGAAGGTGCAGAAGCAGTTATGCCAGATCTCATTGACTTCTTCCAGTATTGTTTCTACAATACTCAGTATGAATATGAACATTATGATGCAAGCTGGAAATCAGCTAAGATATGTAATGTAGCGATTAAACTCGTAGACTTCTTAAGAAAAGATATGATTAAGGCATTAGAAGCATCAAATCGTTTTGATGCACCTCGTCCTATTGATCAAATTGCGAAGAAAGCAAGTGAAGTTGTTTCTATTGGTAACCAGACAGGTGAAGGATGGTTCTTAACTGGTGAAATGATAGAACTCATTGATGAAGGTGCACCAAATATCGTATGTATGCAGCCATTTGCCTGCTTACCTAACCATGTAACAGGTAAGGGTGTTATTAAGGCATTAAGAAGAAAATATCCACAGTCTAACATCGTTGCGATTGATTACGATCCAGGGGCTAGTGAAACTAACCAGCTTAACCGTATTAAATTAATGTTATCAACAGCATTTAAGAACATGGAATCATCTAAATAGTGGAGGAAGATATGGAAGATGGACATTCCACCCCGCCCTCGCGAGGTAGGGCTATTCTAGGCTTTATAAGATCAAAACTGAATTATAACAAGATTTCTGTATTAAAGAAATTGGCCTGTAAGGATAACCCTGTAATATATAGACGTGTATTACAAGAATTAGGCGACTACAAGTATAAAAAGAAACCTGTGAAGGGTATAACCCTTTCACAGGCTGATTATGATACATGCTGCCTTATATTAACTGTAATGGTTGAGAAAGATTTCGATTATTATTATGATCAGGGAGATGTCAAGCGTACAATAGAGCGTATGATTGACTTACTGAGTTAGGAGATTATTGTGAGAAAGATTAAAGAAGTTGTTGTCGTAGAAGGTAAAACAGATACCGCAACACTTAAACAGTTATTTGATGTAGATACAATTGAAACATCTGGGTCAGGAATTAACGAAGATATTCTATCTCTCATTAAGACAGCTGCTTCAACACGTGGTGTTATTGTCTTAACAGACCCTGATTATCCTGGTACACAGATTAGAAATAAAGTCATTCAGGCTGTTCCTAATGCGAAGCATGCTTTTGTCGCAAAAAAGGATGCTAAGGGTGTTAAGAAACTTGGTATTGCGGAAGCAAGACATGATGCAATTATTGAAGCATTAGAAAATGCAGTCACATTTAGTGATGCAGAAGAATCTATTTCATGGGATGAATTTATTGATTTAGATGTATTAGGCAATAAGAAGAGAAGACTACAGGTCTATGATGCCTTTCATTTAGGTTATGGTAATGCGAAAGCATTATTTAAGAGATTGAATATGATGGGCATTACAAAAGAAGAAGTACTTAAAGCACTAAAGAGTCAGTAGACGATATATGTCTACTGACTCTTTTTTACTGATCTGTTACTATATATTCTATTTCTTCTACACCTGAATATTTTGAATTTCTGTAGACATCATACCAAAGAAGACCAAACCATATCGCAAGTAATGTACAAAGGATACAAAGAAAAATAATGAACTTCTGGAATACTTCTCTTAGTCTCATTCTTTGAATCAAATAATTTTCATCACTATTCTGGATATATTCAACCACTATATCCTTCGGTTCACCAAAATGATCCACTATATCTTCATACGAACAATCAGGATGATCATCCATGAATTCTTTTAGATGTTTCTTTAAATCCAGGAGATAGAATTTCTCTTTATCTGTATGCATGGGCATCATAGTCCAAATATTGTGAATATATTGTTCTGTATTATTCATAAGATTCTCCCAAAGATTCCTTAATCACATTATGGATTCCATCCACTGCTTGATTAAATTCATTAATCATTTCTAATAGCTTTTCTTTACCTTCTTCTTCTATATGATAATAGACTCTTATTTTGCGTTCTATTACCTTCTCATAACTAGAAATATAGTGTGCATCCTGTAATTTATAGAGAATAGGATACATAGTGCCTTCTTTAATATCTATGAGTTCATGAGAGTAAGTTTTAATTTGTTTCGTTATTTCATAACCATAACAATCCTGCTTCGCAATAATACATAGAAGAAGCATATCCAGTTTGAAAAATTGATTCTTTTTGGCCATATTAATCGATCCTCAACATTCATATATTTATATTATACTTTGTGTTTTAAAACTAGCAATACATAGATATACTATGTACAAAGAGTAACATTCATGATATTATATGCATGTGGAAACGTTTTCAATAAAATCATATTTATATTAATCGGAGGGATTGTTTATGCTTAGCTCTAAAGAGAAGAAGTTCATTATTTGTTTTGTGATTTATGTGGCATTATTCATTGCGTCAGCTTTCTATTGTGATCAAACCGTTCTTTATTTCAGTCTAGGAAGTATTCCTATTACTATTTCTTCACTACCTACAATATTCTGTTCTAATTTAGTTTTATCATTTATCGGAAATACATTATTAGTCATCTATTTCTTTAAAGATGAAATCAAAAACTTCTTCACGATATAATTAAAAAGGCTGTTCACCACAGCCTTATTTTAATAGTATATGCTTTTCATCCAGTGCTTCTTTAATACGTTCTAATGTCTCTTCATCAGGTACTGTAATTGTATGTAAGTGAACACCATCCGTTAATAGAGAAAGAGGTGCAATATCCTGATCCTTCATTGCAGACATGAACTTCAATACATCATAACGTGAATATATATGTAGATTACCTTTGATTTCACCATAAAGAGGATGTTCTACCATCACATCTTCTACCTTACCACCTAAGTCTACAATAGTAGTTAGTTCTTCTTCTAATTGATCATTATTATGCTTTACTGCAATCGTATAATGATTACTTCTATTTGTTTCTAATATATATCCTCTAGGTGTTGCAGTAATATCTTCTCCCGATGCTCTTAGTAAAGCTACATCTCCTACAATAATCTGTCTAGAAACACCTAATTCTTTCGCAATTCTACTTGCTGAAACAGGTTTATCACTACTACTGATTATTTCCATTACCTTTGTTTTTCTGTCCATATACATCACCTTTTCGACCATTATAGAAGAATTTTTCAGGGAACTCAATGGTCTTTTCTTTACATATCCTATATAATAAATGATATGGAAAATATCGCAAAAAAATCAAATACAGAATTTATATTAAATACATTTAACTTAAAGCCTTCTAAGAAATATGGACAGAACTTCTTAGTAGATCCAGGTATTATTCAAAGTATCGCAGATCATGCTTCGCTGGATAAGGAGACAGCAGTTATTGAAATAGGACCTGGTATAGGCGCTCTTACAGAACAGCTCTCTAATAAAGCTGGTAAAGTATTATGCTTTGAAATAGATGAACGTTTAAAGGAAGTATTATCATTCTCTTTAGAAGGACATGATAATGTAGAAATCATCTTCCAGGACTTTATGAAAGCTGATTTAGAAGAAGCCTGTAATAAGTTAAAGGACTATAAGGATATCTGTGTTGTCACAAATCTTCCTTATTATATTACTTCTAAAATCATCACAAAGATTGTATCTTCTTCTACACCTATTAATCGTTTAGTTGCAATGGTACAAAAGGAAGTCGCACTCAAGCTTTGTTCTGAAGAAAAGAGTCCTTTAAAGATGATGATTGATTATGTAGGAGATGTTCAATATGAATTGAATGTTCCTAGACATGTATTCATGCCAGCACCTCATGTAGATAGTGCTGTTATTTCTATTCATAAAGAACGTGTTATATCACAGGAATTGATTGATCTAATTGAAGCAAGTTATACTGCAAAAAGAAAAACACTCTATAATAACTTAAAGCCTTTATATCATGATCAAACAAAAGAAGTATTAGAATCATGTGGTATTCCTGCCAATAAACGTGCTGAAGAATTAAACATTGATGACTATATAAGAATACTAGAAAGGAGTCATACACTATGAAGATTCGTGCTTATGCGAAAATAAACCTTGCATTAGATGTAGTAAGTGAAAGAGAAGATGGATATCATGAATTAAATATGATTATGGCCCCTATTGGTCTTCATGATTTGATTCTTATTGATCCTATTGAAAAAGGTATAGAAATTACTACAAACACATACCGAGTACCTACTGATGAACGTAATATTATGTATAAGGTGGCAGATGCATTAATCAAGAAGTTTGATATCAAGAGTGGTGTAAGAATCCACTGTTTTAAGCATATTCCATCACAAGCTGGAATGGGTGGAGGAAGTGCCGATGGTGCTGCCATCTTCCGTGCTATGAATAGTTTATTCCATTTACGTATGTCTTATCAGGATATGTGTGAAATGGGTAAAGAGATTGGTGCGGATATTCCATTTTGTGTATGGAACCGTATTGCGGTTGTAGGTGGTATTGGTGAGAATCTTCACTTTATTGATCGTTCACGTTTTAATTGTCATTTATTAATTGTAAAACCTAAGAAAGGTGTTTCTACTAAGAGATGTTTTGATGATCTAGATATAGAAACAGCTGTTCATCCAGATATTGAATTAATGAAGCATGCGATTGAAAAAAATGATTATCAGGGTGTTGTCAATTGTTTAGGTAATACTTTAGAAGCCCCTTCTATTAAGATGGTACAGGATATCCAGTCTATTAAGGATGATATGATGAACTTTGGTTTTGATGGTGCTCTTATGTCAGGTAGTGGTTCATCTGTTTTTGGTATGACTCAAGATCCTGAATTAATTGATAAAGTGCTTCCATATTTTAAAAAGAAATATAGTTTTGCAGTAAAAACACAGATTTACTATCCAGAGAAAAGGAAAAAGGGATAACTTGCGCCTTTTCTCTTTTATTTTGAATTGAATTTTGCTAGAATGTAGGGGAAAAAAAGGAGATATGTCGATGAAAGTTTATGCAGTTGTCTTAGCTGCGGGTAAAGGTACTCGTATGAAGTCAGACGCACCTAAGGTTGTTCATGAAGTTTTATATAAACCAATGATCAATCATGTGGTGGATGAATTAAAGAAGTTAGATATCGCAGAAACAGTCGTTGTTGTTGGACATGGGGCTGACCAGGTCAAGGCTTTGTTAGATAACGACGTCACTACTGTCTTACAGGAAGAGCAGAAAGGCTCTGGACATGCTGTCATGATGGCAGAAAGTGTTCTAGGGGATAAAGAAGGAATCACTCTTGTATTAAATGGTGATGCACCTTTAATTACTGCGGAAACATTACAGGGACTCATTGATTATCATATGAATGGTAAGAATAGTGGTACTGTAATGACATGTGATTGTGACTTGTCACTTCCATTTGGTCGTATTATTAAGGAAGATGGCCAGGTAACAGGAATTGTAGAATTCAAAGACTTACAGGAATCTCAGATGGATATCACTGAGATGAACGTAGGTGAATATTGTTTTGATAACAAATCAATGTTTGAAGCTTTAAAGAAAGTAACAAACAACAATGCTCAGGGTGAGTATTATATTACAGACTTAATTGGAATCATGAATGAAGAAGGCAAGAAGGTTGATGGCTATAAGATTCAGGATTTCAGTGAAGTAGGTGGCATTAATGACCGTGTTCAGCTTGCTGAAGCAACTAAGTTACTTCAGAAGAGAGTAAACAAGAACTGGTTATTAAATGGCGTAACTATTGTAGATACTGATAACACATATATTGGTACTGATGTAGTGATTGGTAAAGATACAATCATTGAACCAGGTTGTATTATCAAGGGACATACTACTATAGGGGCACACTGTCATATTGGTCCTTATTGTGAATTTACAGACGTAGATATTAAGGATAATGTGGAAATCAAGTTCTCAGTATTAAGCGATTCTGTTGTAGAAAGCGGTACTGATATTGGTCCTTATGCAAGACTAAGAACTAATTGTCATATTAGAGAGAATGTACACATTGGTAACTTTGTGGAAATGAAGAAAGCTGATTTTGGTAAGGGAAGCAAGTCTGCTCATCTTACTTATATCGGTGATGCTAAAGTAGGCGATGGCGTTAATATTGGTTGTGGTACTATCACAAGCAATTATGACGGTAAGAATAAGTCAATGACTGTTATTGGAAACAATGCATTTATTGGATGTAATTCAAATCTAGTTGCACCAGTGACTGTTGGTGAAGGCGCATTTGTTGCTGCTGGATCTACTGTAACAGAAACTGTAGAAGATGGTGCAATGTCTATCGCACGTGCTAGACAGGTGAATAAACCTGGTTATGCAAAAGTTTTAGAAGAAAAACGTATGAAGATTTATAACGAAAGAAACAAGAAATAAAAAAAGGGGACACATATGAAAAACAAAATTACAGTATTTTCTTTATCTTCAAGCAAGAAATTAGCTCAGGATATTGCAAGCATTTTAGGTACTAAGGTTGGAGACTGCAAAGTTCATCACTTCGCAGATGGTGAAATCTTATGTGAAATTGGTGAATCTGTTCGTGGTAAGGACGTATTCATTGTTCAGTCTACTTCTAATCCAGTAACTGAAAACTTAATGGAAATTTTAGTATTAACTGATGCTTTAAAACGTGCTTCTGCTCGTGAAATTACTGCAGTTATTCCATATTTCGGATATGCTAGACAGGATCGTAAAGCTAAACCTAGACAGCCAATCACTTCTAAGTTAGTTGCAGACTTATTAACTACAGCTGGTGTTAACCGTGTTGTAACTGTTGACTTACATGCAGCTCAGATCCAGGGATTCTTTGATATTCCAGTTGATGAAATGCAGGCTTTACCACTATTAATCAAATACTTCCGTAAGAAGAAGGTTCAGGATTTATGTGTTGTATCTCCAGACCACGGAGGAGCTACTAGAGCTCGTAAGATGTCTGAAGCATTTGACTGCCCTATCGCTATCATCGATAAGAGAAGACCTAAACCAAACGTTGCTGAAGTTATGGGTATCATCGGTAATGTTGAAGGTAAGAACTGTATCTTAATTGACGATATGATCGATACAGCTGGTACTATTACAGCTGGTGTTGATATGTTAAAACAGAAAGGTGCTAAGGATGTATATATTGCATGTACTCATGGTGTACTTTCTGGACCTGCTATTGAAAGATTATCTACTTGTGCTGCAAAAGAAGTTGTTATTACTAACACTATCGAAATCCCACAAGAAAAGAAATTTGATAAACTTGTTTCTGTATCTGTTGCAGGATTACTTGCACATACAATTGAAAATATCGAAAACGATTTACCAGTTAGTGACGTATTCACTCAGTATGATTGTTAATGTAGAGGACTCATTACGAGTCCTTTTTTAGACCAAATATATGAAGTGAAATAAGTAAACTGCTCCTGTGGTTTCTATGCAGTAACTACTTGACTATGAAGTGGTTAAGTGTTAGACTTCAAATGAATTCAGAAATCAAAATACATCAAACGAAAAGGTAAGGATTGGCATATCATTATCTTTTCTAATTTTTAGAGTGGTTTAGCACTAGGCTAGTTATCGTTTGAAAAATTCGTCTAACCATTTGCAGATGTAGTAGGTAAGAACACCAGCCATGACGGTTATGAAAAAGTCGAACATCAAACTATAAGCATATGAAAATGAAGTGAAATAATTACTTATATCATTTTTATGCTACTATGACTTATATCGTTTTTATGCTACGACGACTTGACTATGAAGTGGTTAAGTGTTAAACTTCAATTGAATTCAAAAAACAAAAAGTATCAAACGAAAAGGTAAGGATTGTGGGATCCTTACCTTTTCTAACTTTTATAGTGGTTTAACACTAGGCTAGTTATCGTTTGAAAAATTCGTCTAACCATTTGCAGATGTAATAAGTTAGAACACCTGCCATGACGGTTAACATAAAATCAAAAAACAAAAAGCATCACCCCCTTTCAAGGATGACGATAACAAAGATATTATATCAAACTGGATCTAAAACAAGTAGTGAATTGGAAAAAGTGCATTAAAAACATAGTACGTAAAAATATCCTCCTGGTTTATT
>Ga0129317_1001676_pt1 | contig 15136 bp, 13 predicted proteins | sample Cm1ome_FD_94430 | JGI IMG/M metagenome (GOLD analysis project Ga0129317, IMG submission 94430) | Eastern black-and-white colobus group fecal microbial communities from Wisconsin, USA - Cm1105 metagenome | ecosystem: Host-associated > Mammals > Digestive system > Large intestine > Fecal | place... | reverse complement strand
TCAAAACCTAAGAAAAAGAATACTTCTACATCTTGGTTTTAGATTTGACATTATATAAACAAAGGAAGTAACTTATTCAGTTACTTCCCCTCCACTCTTGACACAGAGCCAATATTTCTTATATTTGCAGGCATTGTGACATTATATGGTGGTGTGGTTGTTGCAATGTATGATCCAAAATTAGGAGAGAGTTTAAATATAATGGCAGAAAGTATGCCAGAAATATTTGCGGCTTTTGGTATGAGTAATCCAGGTGTGAATTTATTAGAATTTGTAACTAATTATTTGTTTGGGTTTATTATGATTATCATTCCTTTTGTTTATATGTTGATTATGGTTCATCGTTTAATTGGACGTTATATAGATAAGGGGTCAATGGCTTATTTGTTAGCATCACCTCATACACGTACTCAATTGATTATGACTCAATTAGCAGTATTGTTGTTGGGAATTGTTATATTGATTGTCTATGAAACGTTATTAGTTATTATTGAAGGGCAATTTTTATTTGAAGAAGTTATTGCGATAGATAAGTTTTTGATGCTTAATGGTGGGTTATTAGCAATGCATATGTTTTTTGCAAGTGTGTGTTATTTAACAGCTTGTAGTTTTAATGAAACAAAATTATCAATAGGATTAGGTGGAGGATTAGGTTTAGTTTTTATTTTAATTCAAATGTTGTCACAAGTAAGTGATGATATAGGATTTTTAAAATATTTTACACCATTATCTTTATTTGATACTCAAGGTCTAATTGTTTTCGATAAGCATGCTATCATAGGTGTTGTAATATTATTGTTTTTATCAGTTGTTTTTATTGTTTTTGCTATTTGTATATTTAAAAAACGAGATTTATCATTATAAAAAACTTTATATATAATAGATAAATATAATTAATAATGTTAAGTATCAAAGAAAAGATAAATAAAAAGAGTTATCATCCTGATATATGGACGATAGCTCTTTTCCTTAATGAATGAATATTCTTTCAATATCTTGTTGATTGGTTGCTTTAGAAATATCTATAGCAAGTTTTTCTAAAGAATCAGTTGGATACGTTTCTACTTTAAGCATAAGATCAGGAGTAAGTTGACCTATCTTATCTTTGATCAACTCCTTAATGATAAATATTTTTCCTTCTTCTTTACCAATCTCTTTTCCAATTTCCTTACCAATTTCTCTTTCATTTTTTGCATATGCTTTAGCATACTTTTCTACTAATTCACACATTTTAATTTTTCCGTCCCCTTCCTTTAAATATTTACTTCTTTTTCTTAAGACTTCATAATACATGTCATCTGGATTCTTACAATGAAAATCATGTATTAATCTTCCTAGTGGTGTATGATCTTGGATTTTCCCATTTACATATATGATTTCGCTTTCATCATTAAACAATTCTCCATTTTCCTCTATCCTTCTTTGGATATGATAAATTGGTAAACCATATCTTAAGACATCATTCTTGCAGATAAATATGACATCCATCTTTGGCAAATTGACATAATCCTTTCTTTTAGGTAACACATCTGCATCTAGTATCCCATTATAATATCTTGCACGTTTAGGATGAGCACCACTGTTTTTTACTTGAACTTCAGCATTGTATACATGATTATGACTATCAGTAGCAAACATATCTACTCTTGAGGAATGTCCATGAAGATTCTTAATTGTATGTTCTGTACTGTTTTTGATTAAAATAATATCATTTCTTTTATGTATGATATTAAGTAATAAAGTAGCACAATCTTTATCTTCAAAGACCTTGCTCATGAATGTGTCATGGAAAAGAGTGAGATCAGAAATCGTTTGATATATATATAATAATATACTATTTGTCAAATCAACATCTCCCTTCTCTATTTGCAAGGAGATATACACTTATATTATAGCATATTGCAAACTATATACAATAAGAAATATATCCTCCTACTTATTATATAGTCAAAAAAATTCAAAATTTCTTCAAAAAAATGAAAAAGGTTTATTTTTTTTCATAAATAAAAAAATCCTTATAAAAGGTTGATGTATATGAAATAAACAAACCATTTTATAAGGAAATTTATTTATGTTATTTTACCATTTATCAATAATACCTTTAACTAAAGTGACTAAATTCTTTTCTGCTTGAGCAGCAGCTTCAACAACTTCAGCATGATTTAATTCACTAGCTCCAAGACCAGCAGCTTTATTTGTGATTAAAGATAATCCAAATGAAGTCATACCTGAATGTCTAGCAACAATAGCTTCAGGAACAGTAGACATACCAACAGTATCAGCACCTAATGCTTTATAAGCTCTAATCTCAGCAGGAGTTTCATACATTGGACCTTTAAAGAAAGCATAAACACCGTCTTTTAAAGAAATGTTATTTTCATCAGCTACAACATGTGCAATTTTAGCAACTTCTTTAGAATAAACTTCAGTCATATCTTTAAAACGTGGACCAAATTCATCTAAGTTTGGTCCTCTTAGTGGACTGGGGGCATATAAACCAATATGATCTGTAATAACCATAATTTGTCCTGGATTTAAATCTTCGCGAATACCACCACAAGCATTTGTTAAGATTAATTTATCAATTCCTAATTTCTTAAAAACACGAATTGGTAAAGTGACAATATCCATATCATGTCCTTCATAATAATGGAATCTACCTTTCATTGCCACAACAGTTTTATTATGAATTGTTCCAATAATTAATTTACCATCATGTCCAGCTAATGTTGAAACTGGAAAGTGTGGAATATCTGCATAGTCAATAACAATAGGATTTTCGATTTCATCAGCTAAAGGTCCTAAACCTGAACCTAATACAATCGCAATATCAATGTGTTTATTAAAACGTGATTGAATATATGCACTTGCTTCATTTATTTTTGTATACATATTAAATACCTCCACTCATATTATAAACAAATGCTTTTAAAAAGAAAAGGGGAGTTGAATGAAAATGATAGATAGAGTAAGGCTTTTTTGATAAAATAGATTTAAGAGGTGGTCATAATGGGATTTAAAGAAAACTTTCAATTAAAATCAATTGAAATGAATGAAAAAAGAGTATTACGTGATGCTATTCATGATTATATTCATGTTGATCATTTAATTATTTGGCGTTTGATTAATGCAAAAGAAATGCAACGTTTAAGAAGAATTAAACAATTGGGTGGTACTTATCAAGTTTTTCAAAGTGCTGAACATTCTCGCTTTGTACATTCTTTAGGTGTTTATCAAGTTGTTAGAAAAATGCTTGAAACAGAGTGTTTAGATAATTATTTAAATGATTATGATAAGTTATGTGTTATGTGTGCTGGTTTATTACATGATATTGGACATGGACCTTTTTCACATTCTTTTGAAGGTGTTTTTCAAGAAAATCATGAAGATATGACAGTACGCATTATATTAGAAGATAGTGAAGTACATGATGTTTTATATTCATTATATCCAAAATTACCATTAGATGTAGCAGCAATTATTCAACATACTCATCCTAATCAAGTCTTGATCCAAATGGTTTCAAGTCAATTAGATGCAGATCGTATGGATTATTTATTAAGAGATTCATATATGACAGGAACAACATATGGAAAGTTTGATATGTCTAGAATATTAAGAACAATGCGTATATGTAACAATCAATTAGTATTTAAAGAATCAGGAGTACAAGCAATTGAAAACTATATCTTAGCAAGATATCATATGTATTGGCAGGTTTATTTTCATCCCACAGCAAGAAGTTATGAACATCTATTACAATCTATTTTTTCAAGATTGATAGATCTTTATAAAGATAATTATTCATTTCAAACAGATATTCAATATTTAAAACCATTTTTAGATCATCAAGTCAGTGTTGAAGATTTTGTACAATTAGATGAATCAGTTATTTTTTATTACTTTAAAAAATTTATGAATGAAAATGATTTTATTTTGAATGACTTATCATCAAGATTCTTAAATAGAAGATTATTCAAATATCAACAATTAAAAGATGAAGAAACATTAGAAGAAATAAAAACAATTGCTAAAAAACATCATTATAATCCTAAATACTATATTATGAGTGATACTCAAAAACAAATACCATATCTTCACTATGGAGCAAGTGGTGAATTAAGTGAAATAGAAATACTATCACCTTCTGGAGAACTTTCACCATTACCAAATAAATCAGAAATTGTAGCAGCAATATTAAATTCCAAAAAATACAAATCAGACAAAAAAGTCTTTTTCCCAAAGGAGATCAAAGATGAAGTTTCAGTTTTATAAAGAATTACCACAAGCAGCAAAAATCATTAGAACAAAAGTCTTTATGCAAGAACAAGGCTTTGAAAATGAATTTGATGATATTGATCAACATTGTTTACACCTTGTCATATTTAAAGATGATAAACCAGTAGGTTGTGCAAGAATGTTTGAAGAAAATCAACAAATGGTATTAGGAAGAATTGCAGTTTTAAAAGAATATAGACACTTACATTTAGGAAGTTATATTTTAGAGTGTTTAGAAGAAAAAGCCAAAGAACTTGATTTTTATGAAGCTATCTTATCTGCTCAAGTGAGGGCTAGTGATTTTTACAAGAAAAATGGATATGAAAAATATGGTGAAGAATATTTAGACGAATATTGCCCACATATTCATATGAAAAAAAGATTAGATTAGTATTATATTGTTATTAAAAAGATTTTACTTGTTATGGTAAAGTCTTTTTTAGATAACATTCTTTGATATAACTAAGAGGTTGGTGGTAAATAGGGAAATTAGGGTTATCTAAATCATCGCAAATGCTTTAATGAGTTTATCAAACTGATTGTTTTTAGTTGATATATCTTTTTCCTATGTTTTAGGATATCTATTTATTTGAAGTTATCATGTATGTATTAACGAGTGTAAACCATATTCAATAAAAGCAATAATATAAAGTTAAGTTTTTCAACTGTAGTCATTGACATTTAAAAAAAACATGATAAACTTTAGTTATAATGTTATAACATTACAATAACGATAACATTAAATGAAATTTAGAGAGGTAAAAAACATGAAGTATAATTTTCCAGAAGGTTTTAAATGGGGGAGTGCTGTTTGGGCTTTAGGGACTGAAGGTGCACTTCATAAAGGTGGTAGAGTTCCAACTGTTTTTGATGAGTATTACCGTATTGCTCCAGAAAGATTTTATAACCAAGTAGGACCAGGCGAAACGTTGAATTGGTATGAAGATTATGATAAATATGCTAGATTAGCTCAAGAAATATCACATAACAGTTTTAGAACATCTATTTTATGGGCAAGATTAATGCCAGATGGTAAAACAGTAAATCCTGAAGCTGTTGAGTTTTATCGTGATTTATTTAAATCTTTTAAAGATAGAGGAATGGAGTTATCTATTGTATTATATTGGTTTGATATGCCATTGCATTTAGAAGAAAAAGGTGGTTTTCATAGTAGAGAAGTTGTTGATCTATTTGAAAATTATTGTGAACAATGTTTTGATTTGTTTGATGATTTGGTTGATATTTGGTATATCTACAATGAACCAATTGTAGATGTTGAAATCAAATATCTCAATGATACTTGTTATCCAAATATTGTGGATTTTAAAATGGCTCAACAAGTTATTTATAATATGGTTGTTGCCCATGCAAAAGGTATGCGAGCATATAAGAAAAAACAAAGAAATAGTAAAATTGGTTCAGTAATGAATATTTCACAACCATATCCACGTTCAAATCATCCAAGTGATTTAAAAGCGAAAAGAAATTTTGAATTATTATATATTTTATGTTTCTTAGACCCGTTATATAAAGGAGAAATTAATCCTGAATGGTTACAATTACTAGAAGAACATAATGCCGCTCCTATAACAAATGAAGATAATATTAAATTAATTAAAGAAAATAAAATAGAAGATATCATGGGATTAAATATCTACTTCCCTGAAAGAATTAAATGCAAAGAATATCTTATCAATCCAGAAGCTCCATTAACATTTGAATCTTTCTATGATCATTATGTTATGCATGGAAGACAAATGAATACAGATAGAGGGTGGGAAATTTATCCTAAAATCATGTATGATACTTTAATGTGGATTAAAGAAGACTATGGAAATATAGAAACAAGAATTACTGAAAATGGAATGGGAATTCAAGATGAATATCGTTTTAGAGATGTTCATGGACAAATTCAAGATGATTATCGTATTGATTATGTTAAAAAGCATTTGATTTATGCTCAAAAAGCAATTGAAGATGGTGCCAATTTAACAGGTTATAACATGTGGTCATTTATTGACTTATGGTCACCATCAAATCAATTCAAGAACTGTTATGGTTTTTATGAATATGATTTACAATCTGGTGAAGTAAAGAAAAAGAAAAGTGCAGATTGGTTTAAACAAATTACTGAAGATAATGGTTTTAATGAATAGGATAATATAAACAAAATAGTAGTAATGTTTTAATTTATTTGTTTTTTAATTAAATTAATAATTATATTGAGAAAGAATGGTGAATAATATGAAATATGAGTTTCCAAAAGATTTTAAATGGGGAAGTGCAGTGTGGGCACAAGGTACAGAAGGAGCTTTTGACAAAGATGGAAAAGCTCCAACAGTATGGGATGAATACTATCGCTTATCTCCAGAAAGATTTTATAATGAGATAGGACCAAGTGAGACACTTAACTGGTATGAAGATTATGACAAATTTGCACAATTAGCACAAGATATAGGTCATAATAGTTTTAGAACGTCTATTTTATGGGCAAGATTATTGCCTGATGGTAAAAATGTTAATCAAAAAGCTGTAGAATTCTATCGAAATATGTTTAAATCATTTAAGGATAGAGGTATGGAATTATCGATTGTATTATATTGGTTTGATATGCCTTTATTTTATGAGAAACAAGGTGGTTTTACAAATCGTGAAGTTATTGATCCGTTTGTTTATTACTGTGAAAAATGTTTTGAATTATTTGATGGTTTAGTGGATATTTGGTATATCTATAATGAACCAATTGTAGATGTTATGTTTAAATATCAAAACGATATGTGTTATCCTAATTTATTAGATTGGAATTTAGCAAATAATGCTATTTATCATATGGTCGTAGCACATGCAAAAGTTGTTGAAAAATTTAATAAAGGAAATTATTTAGGGAAAATAGGATCTGTTTTAAATCATGGTCATATTTATCCAAGAAGTCAACATCCTGCGGATTTAAAAGCAAAACACACTCTTGAATTAATGATACAATTGTGTTATGAGGAACCATTGTTATTAGGTGAATTGAGTGAAGAATGGTTAAATTTTGTAAAAGAAAACGGTGCTGAAATTGATGTTCGTGAAGGGGATGTTGAACTTATAGCGAATAATCCGATTAAAGTTCTTGGTTTGAATATTTATAGTCCAGAAAGGGTGAAATGTTTAAATTATCAGTTAAATCCTGAAGCACCTATTTCATTTGACTCGTTTAGTGAACCATATATTATGCATGGTCGTCAAATGAATAGTGATCGAGGATGGGAAATATATCCAAAATGTTTATATGATACTTTAATGTTAATGAAGAATAAATATGGAAATCCAGAAATGAGAATTACAGAAAATGGCATGGGCATTCAAGATGAATATCGTTTTAAAAATAAAGATGGACAAATTCAAGATGATTATCGTATAGATTATGTGAAAAAGCATTTGATTTGGGCATATCAAGCAATCCAAGACGGGGCAAAACTTGTTGGTTATAATATGTGGTCATTTATTGATTTATGGTCACCATCAAATCAATTTAAAAATTGCTATGGTTTCTATGAATATGATTTAGAAACTGGAGAGACAAAACGAAAAAAAAGTGCGGATTGGTTTGAAAAAATAACAAGTGAAAATGGATTTGAAGAATAGATATATATTTTTATCTATTCTTTTAAATTGATTAACATATATTGGAAATTTGTAGTATAATATATACAATAAAATGAAATAGAAAAAGGTGAAAATATGAAGTTACAGTTCGGGACAGGGGAGAAACCGTTGTGGAGTCAGTTGTATGATATTTTAGAGAGTAGAATTATTAATGGGGAATATAAAGAAGGAGAAGTTCTTCCAAGTGAATTATCTTTAATGGATGAATTTGAAGTATCAAGGGTAACTGTTCGTCAAGCGATGGATAAACTTATTAATGCTAAACTTATATCAAGAAAACGTGGTAAAGGGACTATTGTTTTGAAACGTGAAAATACAGTTGCGACTTCTTTTTTATCTTCTTTTAATGGAGTAGAAGAAATGAATAATGCTAATGATCGTAGAGTGGTAAGTTTGGAATATGTAACTCCACCGATTGATGTAGCATATTATTTTGGTATTTCAGTGAAAAGACCAGTTTTAAGATTGGTAAGACAAACATTCGTAGAAGGGAAACCAATGACTTACTATGAATCATATTTAAATCCAATTATTCCTGTTGATGATCAAACTGATTTTTCTGGCTCAATGTATGCATGTTTAGAACAAGCTGGATATCCTGTTAATAAAGTTACAGAGAAAATTACGGCATCAATTATGAATGCTAAAGATAAGGAAATTTTTGAGATTTCTAAAAATGAAGCAATAATGAATAGAATTAGAATGGGAAAATCTAATAACATACCAGTTGAATATACATATTCTAAATACGTAGCAAAAGGATATGAACTTGTTATAGACTTAAAATAATAGGGTACAATGTATCTTATTATTTTTTTGTTGTTAAATGTTATAACATTATGATATAAAAGTGTTGCATTTTGTCGAAAGGTATACTATAATAACATTGTAATGTTATAACATTTAAGAAAAAGGAGAGAGAATATGAAGAATTTTCAAGAAAAGTTAGAAACAGTTTTAATGCCGATTAGTGTAAAACTAGCTAACAACAGAGTTTTATCAATTATAAGAGATGCATTTATTGCAACTTTACCTCTTACAATTGCAGGATCATTATCATTAATTATTCAATACTTCCCATTCATTGACAAAGTTGTACCTGCAGATATTATGACACAGGTAATTACTTTCTTAGATGCGGTATCAAGTGCAACACTTAGTTTAATAGGGTTATTCCTTGCAGGGGCAATTGGATATTATTACTCAAAAAGTGAAAATGAAGAACCTTTATTTGGTATAGTTATTGCTATTAGTAGCTTCTTAGTTGTAACACCAATGGGTTGGAATGAAGAAGGGGCATTTGCTTTTATTCCACTAACTTGGTTAGGAGGACAGGGTTTATTTACAGCTATGATTATAGGGTTTGCTAGTGCATTTATTTATGGTAAACTTATAAAATCAAATTTAACTATCAAATTACCAGATTCAGTACCTCCAATGGTTGCTGAACCATTCAGAGCATTAGTCCCAGCATTTGTAACTTTTATTGCTATGGCAATTATTAGATATGGAATGTCTTTTACATCATTTGGTGATATTCACACATTTTTCTTTGAATTCTTGCAAAAGCCATTAATGGCCTTAGGTGCTAATTTACCGGCATCAATTGTTATTGTTATTTTTATCCAATTATTATGGTTTATGGGATTACATGGACAAAATATTGCTGGAGCAGTTATGAATCCTATTTGGACAGCAACTTGGGTTGCAAATTTAACTGCTGTACAAAATGGTCAAAATCCCGAATATATTTTTACTGGACATTTCTTTACTGGATTTATTTGGATGCAATTTATTTCGTTGGTTATTGCATGTGCTTTCTTTACAAAGAGTTCTCAATTAAAAGCAGTTGGTAAAGTTTCGATTGGATCAGCTTGTTTTAATATTTCTGAACCGATTGTATTCGGTACACCGGTTGTTTTGAATTTTGCGTTGCTAATTCCTTGGGTGTTGACAATGGTTGTATTTGTAATATTGACTTGGGGATTTATGGCGTCAGGATTATGTCCATTACCAATTGGAACAGATATTCCTTGGACAACTCCACCTTTAATTTCAGGTTGGCTAATTACTGGATCCCCAATGGGAGCTATTGTACAAATCATTAATGTTATCGTAGGAGTATTTATCTATTTACCATTTGTAAAGATGTATGATAAACAATTAGTGAAACAAGAACAAGAAGGACAAGTTTTAGAGGGATAGTTATGAAATTTAATCCGGGATTTAATATCAAACCTTTATATAATCCATTGGGGTTTGAATATGGAGAAGGCGTTTTTGGACCTGAAGTAGAAAATAGAAGTTTGGATGCCATAAGAAAAAATCTTATGGATCCAGACTGTTCTGGACCAGAAATTGTTTATTCTATTGCAATGGATGTTGGTAATGAAATAGATAAACAAGAAATGATAAAAAGAGATCTATTATATGGAGCAGTGACTTATGCAAAAGGAACTTTAGGTAAAGAGCCTATAAGATCACAGGGGCATATTCATGCTATATCTCCATCATGTGGAATGTCAACATGTGAAGTGTATGAGATATGGAGTGGTGCTGCATATATTTATATGCAAGAGAGTGCAAATGATTATCCAGGAAGATGTTTTGCAGTTTATGCAAAACCTGGAGATGTTGTTATTGTGCCACCAGGCTGGGCTCATGCGACTATTGTTGCTGATACAACACAGAATTTAACTTTTGGTGCATGGTGTGTGCGTGATTTTGGATTTGATTATGAAGATGTTAGAGCACATAAAGGTATTTCATGGTTTCCAGTTGTAGAAGATGGAAAAGTGAATTTTATTGCTAATGAAAACTATGAAAAAAGTGAACTGATTATCAAAGAACCAAGAGAATATGAAGAATTTCATATTCAAAAAGGAATATCAATTTATCAACAGTTTGTTGAAAATCCAGATTTATTTATGTTTGTATCTAAACCACAAATTGCTAAAGAAAAATGGGAAAACTTTATTCCATAGGAGGTATAGTTATGAAAGTTATTGAACCAAAAGCTATTCACCATATTATTAATGGTGTAGTTGAAGGTGAAACAGTAGAGAGTTATACAAAGAAATATCATGAAGTTGACTATTTATATGAAACAAAAAGAGAAGATGATCCAGTAGTATACAATGTTTATTCTTATACAAAAGGTGAAAATGTATTAGGTAATTTAAATTGGGGATTAACGGTTTTAAAACCTGTATATTCAAATGATGAATGTAACATGACAAAAGGGCATTTTCATGAAGATAAAAACTGTGCAGAGTTCTATTTTGGAATTGCTGGTGAAGGTTTGTTACTTTTAATGGATGAAAATGGTGAGACTTGGGCTGAAAAGGTATATGAAGGTTCTTTGCACCATATAGATGGGACTATTGCACATAGACTTGTTAATACAGGAGATTGTGATTTGAAAGTTGGTGCTTGTTGGCCAACAGCTGCAGGGCATGATTATCAAGCAATTGAAAAAAGAGAATTTGGATATCGTGTGTTTAGAAAAGATGGACAAATTGTATTTGTAAAAAGATAGGAATGATAAAGAATGAATTATGATAAATATCCAGAAACCAAAATTAATGGTTTTGATAAAGAGGTTTTTAAAGATAAAGAAGCAATCACAAAGCAATTAAAAGATTTATCTGAAAATGAAAAATACTGTTTGACTGTTGAATGTTATCCAGGTGTGGATGATGAAATCTTAGAACTTATTCAAGATATTTATAATCCACATATTGTGATTAGAGGTGAAGATATTTTTTATGATAAAAATACCCTTAATCAAATGATGCAGTCACATTTAACAGATGATCGTGTTCGTGGTGTTATGTATTATGGTATCATGGAAGATTTTGTTGATGATTGTAAATTAAATGAAATGAAAAAAGTACTTAACTCAGATAAAAGAATTCTTATTTATGGGGTTGGTGCAAGTTTAATATCTAAAGGTGATACGCTTATTTATTGTGATCTTGCAAGATGGGAAATTCAATTAAGATATCGTAAAGGTATGCCTAACTTTAAGCAAGATAATTATGATGAAGATGCTTTAAAGAAAAATAAACGTGGTTTCTTTATTGAATGGCGTATTGCTGATAAACAAAAAATGAAAATATTTGAAGATATTGATTATCTACTTGATAGTAATGTTGTAGGTCAACCTAAAATGGTTACAGGAAATGCATTAAGAGAAGGTCTTAAACAAATTTCTAAACAACCATTTAGATTAGTTCCATATTTTGACCCAGGTGTATGGGGTGGTCAATGGATGAAAGAAGTCTGTGGCTTAGATAAAAATGAAAAAAACTTTGCATGGAGTTTTGATGGTGTCCCAGAAGAAAATAGTTTGTATCTAAAATATGGTGATACAAGAATTGAAATTCCAGCAATGGATTTAGTTCTCTATCAACCAGTAGAGTTATTAGGTATGAAAAATTATTGTCGATTTGGTGCAGAATTCCCAATTCGTTTTGATTTCTTAGATACGATAGGGGGTCAAAACTTAAGTTTACAAGTCCATCCATTAACTGAATATATAAAATCTCATTTTGGTATGACATATACACAAGATGAAAGTTATTATATATTGGATTGTAAAGAAGGTGGAGGAGTTTATCTTGGTTTAAAAGATAACATAAATCCTGAAGAAATGATTAATGATTTAAAAGAAGCTCAAAAAGGAAAAGAATCTTTTGATGCTGATAAATATGTCAATTTCTTTGAAGCAAAGAAACATGATCATTATTTAATACCAGCTGGAACAATTCATTGTTCATCTTCTGAATGTATGGTTTTAGAAATAAGTGCAACACCATATATCTTTACATTTAAATTATGGGATTGGGATCGATTAGGATTAGACGGCCTCCCTCGTCCAATTCATATCGAAGATGGTGAAAAAAATATTCAATGGAATCGTACAACTGATTGGGTTAAAGAACATTTAGTTAATAATATTGAAATGATTCATGAAGGACAAGACTATATTGAAGAAAAAACAGGTTTACATGAATTAGAGTTTATTGAAACAAGACGTTTTACATCTAATGAAGTGACAAACCATGATTGTTCTGAAGGTGTGCATATGTTAAATCTTGTAGAAGGAACACAAGCAGTTATTGAAAGTCCAACAAATGAATTTGAACCTTTTGTTGTTCATTATGCTGAAACATTTATATTACCTAGTGCTGTAAAAAAATATACGATTAGACCATATGATAGTAAAGAAACAATTAAATTTATAAAAGCTTATGTAAGACAAAGATAATATGAAGAGCATTTTAAAAAAATATACTATTATTGTTTTTGGATTTATTATTGTTGGAATAGGATTTGCTTTTACTTTGAAAGCAAATGTAGGAGTAGGTGCATGGGATGCGCTTAGCGCATCTTTAAACTCTCTTACAAAAATTGAAGTTGGAACATTAGGTATGATTTTAAATATCGCCTGTGTATTTGGTCAAATATTAATTTTAAAAAATAAATTTAGATGGATTCAAATATTGCAAATTCCTTTAAGTATATTACTTGGTATGGTTATTAATTTTGTATTATATGACATTTTAACCTTCCCATTTGATTCATTTATAGGTGGGATTATTATGTATATCATATCTACGGAAATTTGTGTTATTGGAGTTGCTTTAATTATGGTTTTAGATGAAGTGACATTTGCTTTAGAAGGATTTTGTGACGCTCTAACAAAAGTTGTTCCTTTTCCTTTTCATATAATAAGACAATTTGCTGATATATTATCATTTATTGTTATTGTATTTATAACACTTTTAACTAATATTCCTTGGTCTATTGGCATTGGGACAATTATTGGAATAATTATATTTGGTCCAAGTTTAGGTGTATTTATGAAATTGTTTCAAAAAATTTTAATCAAAGACATGAGCATATGAAGTGCAAATGCACTTTTTTATTTATTAATAATTTTATAATAAGGAGATAACTATGTTACATAAAAAAACTATTGATTTTCCATCAGATTTTCTTTGGGGAGCAAGTACTTCTGCATACCAAGTAGAAGGTGCTAATCTTATTGATGGGAAAGGACCATCTTGTCAAGATGTGAAAGATGTACCAGAAGGAACATCTGATTTAACAGTTTGTGCTGATCACTATCATCGTTATAAAGAAGATATTGCTTTAATGGCTGAAATGGGATTTAAAACATATCGTTTTTCTATTTCTTGGTCACGTATTTTACCTAATGGTATTGGTGAAGTTAATCTTAAAGGTGTCGAATTCTATAATAATGTGATTAATGAATGTTTAAAGTACAATATGATTCCATTAGTAACTATGTTTCATTTTGATATGCCTGTTGTTTTAGATGAAAGAGGTTCATGGGGAAATCGTGATTCTGTTGATTGGTTTGTAGAATTTGCAAGAGTTTTATTTGAGAAATTTGGAGATAGAGTTAAATATTGGTTGACAATCAATGAACAAAATATGTTGACTTTAGCTGGAGCGGTTATTGGAACTTTGCGTTTACCTAAAGATTGTAAAAATGAACTAAAAGAAATTTATCAACAAAACCATCATATGTTAGTTGCTCAAGCAAAAGCAATGGCATTATGTCATGAAATGATTCCAGGAGCTAAGATTGGACCAGCTCCAAATATTTCATTAGTCTATCCAGCAAGTTGTAAACCAGAAGATGTGATAGCTTCTCAAAACTTAAATGCAATTAGGAATTGGCTGTATTTAGATGCATCGGTCTATGGCGTTTATAATAATCTTGTTTGGGCTTATTTAGAGGATAATGATGCTTGTCCATGTTTTGCTGATGGTGATGAAGAGATTTTGAAAAATGGACATCCTGACTTTATAGGATTTAATTACTATAATACTGCTACTGTTGAAGAAAGTGATGGAACAGAAACTGAAGACCCTATTGCCGATCAACAAACAACAGGGGGTGTTGCTGGAGTGTATCGTGCCTATAGAAATGAATATTTACTAATGACTGAATTTGGTTGGGAAATTGATCCTGTTGGTTTTAGAGGGACAATCCGTGAAATGTATTCAAGATATCGTTTACCAATGATTGTATGCGAAAATGGGATTGGTGCTTATGATCAGTTAGAGAATGGACGAGTTCATGATCCTTATAGAATTGAATATTTAAGAAAACATATTGAACAAATTCAATTAGCAATCACTGATGGATGTGAAATGATGGGATATTGTC
>Ga0129317_1001675_pt1 | contig 15137 bp, 17 predicted proteins | sample Cm1ome_FD_94430 | JGI IMG/M metagenome (GOLD analysis project Ga0129317, IMG submission 94430) | Eastern black-and-white colobus group fecal microbial communities from Wisconsin, USA - Cm1105 metagenome | ecosystem: Host-associated > Mammals > Digestive system > Large intestine > Fecal | place... | reverse complement strand
GTCTATTGTCGGGTTAGTCAGCGCCGGGCGTCCGTTCACTGTTTTCTCCACTAAGCCCGCCTCCATATAGATGCGTGCCTCCTCTTCCGAGTTTATTGCCTGAAAGATGGCATCCGACCATCCCGTCTGTTGTTGTAAATGCTTATAATTTTCCATATCTGTTATTTTTACCTTTTATTTACTTCTAAAGCCTATCAATATCCTTCCATATACTTTTATACACGGCTTTATCCAAGTTCCAGCCGAATAAGCTCCACGGAAGTGTATGCCTGCTTCCGCATTGCGGGCATACTGGTGGCGTGGAATAGACAGTTGCCTGCCATTCTATGTCTAAAGCACGGAACTTATGCCCGCAGTTGTCACACACGAATTTCTTATATCCTCTAACCATAATCTTCTTATTCTTGATGATTTTCTTATTTCTTTGATGCATCCTTGAAATTGCTTTCACTGAAGATTTTCTTCATGTCGTCAATCTGCTTCTTGCACGACTTTGAAATGCTAATGGTATTCTTAGCCACGTCTTGCAAATCTGATATCTGCAAGTCTCTCATGCCGTTGATGAAACATTTCTCAATAGCCTCATTCACAACGGACTCAATGTCAGCACCGTTAAAGCCTTCTGTAGACCTTATCAGGGCATCACTATTTCCAAGTCTCGTCAGGTCGCAGTCCTTCTTTTTCTTCAGATGAACATTGAATATAGCCTTGCGCTCTTCCGCATTAGGCAGGTTCACGCAGAATATCTCATCAAAGCGTCCCTTTCTTTTCAGTTCCGGCGGAAGGTTGTTGGCATTATTTGCCGTGGCTATCACATAAACGCTGCTTGTCTTGTCCTGCATCCAGGAAAGGAAATAGCCGAACATTCGCGTCATTATGTCGTTGTTGCCGCCTACTCCCGAAAAGCCCTTTTCTATCTCGTCTATCCATAAGATGCAAGGGGCAGCAGCCTCGGCAATCATGATGGCGCGGCGAAGATTGGCTTCGCTCTGACCAACATACTTTCCCATCATGCTTCCCATGTCCAGCTTCAGCAGGGGAGCCTCAAACAGTGCGGCAGAAGCCTTGGCGCAAAGAGACTTTCCGCAGCCGGGCATACCTACGATAAACACGCCTTTTGGCACAGCCACGCCGAAACGCTTGGCTTCCGGCAACTTGCTCATCACCTTAGACTTGTTCTGCATATATTCCTTCAGCACCTCCATGCCGCCAATGCTGTCCATATTTTCAGGAGCGTCAATCAGTTCCAGCAGTCCGGAGTTCTTCACCATCTGCTTCTTCTGACGAAGAATCATACCTTTGTCTTCCGCGCTCAGAGAACCGTTGCTGCTCATTGCCATGTCGAGCATACGGTCAATCTCGAATGCGGTCATACCTTTCAGCGAGGGCAGCAGCTTCTCACGGTCTTCATCTTTAAAATTGTCATCATACTGGTTTGTCTCAATATGCTCATCTATCAGGCGCTTTATCTCCTCTTCATCAGGGAAACTTATTTCCAAATAAGACACATATTTCTCTATCTCGCGAGGCACTTTTCGGATAGCAGAAACAATGATAATTGTCAAATCATAATCCAAGTCATACAGTCGGCGCTGCGACATCAGTTGCAAGAGAGTCTTTATTTTGGGCTCATCCATAAAGTCCTGCACGTCTCTCAGCACAAGAAACTTCTCTGCTATTTTATCACTCTTATATTTCTCTTCCAAAAAGTTCTCCAAGGTCTGTTCGTTTCCCATGCCCCTACTCAACCGTGTCTTAAAGTCAGTACACCCTGTAGCCGGATTCCACTCAAACACAGAACGCTCGCCAACAACCTCTTTTATGATTTCATCCACTCTCACGAAATCATAATCTTCTATATATATGATAGGTGTGTTGACATCTATCATCTTTTGGAAATCGGATATTATTGAATTGTTCATAATTACTAATATTCAAATATATGTGCAAAAACAAATCTCATGACATCAGTTACTGTTGCCCTATTAAAATTTAATGAACTTATTCGTCCTATAAAAGTTCTGTCACAGCCATAATTCTCCACAAGCCAATTCGCTGGTGGGTATAATGGTGCTATTTCCTTTAAATCATTCAAATTGTTTTTATTTCTATTTCCCAGGAAATAATTTATAAAAACAGCCTCTTTATAAAACAAATACCACCTCTTCCTCATGTATTTTGGAATAGAAAAAAAAGATATTGAGCTTCTTTTAATCTCAGCACATAATTCTGCAAAATTAAATAATATTTCAATATTAGAACCGTTGAATCTACTGCTAAGATACGATAAATTTGCCACTCTTTTAATTAACAAATCGTCAATATTATCCAATATAATTTGTTTATCCTTTTCAGAGATATCCGGGAATCGCTCAGGAGCATTTTTAGCAACAAAATCTTTTGCAAACTTATTACCTAATTCTGCAGCTTTTTCAATATACGACCTTCCCATTCGTTTATCTCCATTTACATCATCATACTGCAAGCAACCTAGAATATATAGCAATTCCGCATCATTTCCATTACTTTTCTGTAAATAAGAAAAAATGGGAAACCAGCGTTCTTTTGACAAAATACTCCTCTTTTCCAAATTATTATAAATAGTTATCGCTTCATTTTTATCGAATTTCAATAATTTACACAGTATTGTAGTCCACACCGTTGTGTATTCTTTTTTATACTGAAGCCAATAAGAGACAAGCTCAGATAATGTAGAGCATTCTTTATCAAACAAGTCCTCCCCAAAGAAGATTTTTATAAACTGCACGCAGCCTTCTTTTGTATCTAATTTCTCGCGTGAAAATTCACTAACAGATGCAGCTAAGTCATTTTCCCCCAGTTGTCTCAACCATCTTGCCAAGCGTCCGTCGAGCAACATTTTGACATCATCAATGTCAAAATGTTCCTTCAACGACTCCACCAACGAGTGTTCCTTTCCACCCGACATGATACGGATTTTTACAGGCTTTGCCTTTGGTATCAGCTTCATTTCATTATGCTTTTAAAAAGTTAAATACCTTACGACCCACATTTTTAATTCCCGCGACAGCTTTTCTAACAGCCGATTTTGCTCCCTGTGCCACTAAATTCACGCCTGCTCTACATGCTTGCTTTGTTGCATTGGTTATATATGGCTCCATCTGCTTTATAACAGGAACAAGACACGCTGCAGGAGGATACACCCTTGCTACAGTCATACATAGTTTATCCAAAACCACAGGCATACCTTTCTCTATCACTCTGTCAAGCACGGTCGCCGTTCTTGCAGCAGTCCTGTCTATCAATGCGTCTACAGCCTCTATCGGGTCAAGCTGTCCGGTTGCAGTCTGATAGCTAACCTTTAGCCGTGTCAAGCCTTCATCTACAATGTTTGCTATTGCAACAGCCGACTTATCCGGCAACTCAAAAGGCAGAACACCTTTTTCCATTGCCGTAACGATTGATGCCACAAACATTTTCTTTAAGTGCTGCTCTTGGGGAGAGTTCATCGGTGCATCGAGGAAGTCTTTCACGCATTTAAACTCACGTATCAGGGAGGTCTCCTTTTCATCAAGTTCTTCACCTAACAACATTGATTGCAATGCCGTCATCTTGTTGAGGTCACCACCCAAATTACTGCGAAACTCATCTCTACCGTAATCCTCATTATATTCTTCAAATTTCATGGCTAAGCTTAATTTGCGTTCAACATTTCATTAATAGATCTCTCGTTGGTTTCAGAAATGGCATTGACAATCTGCACCTTCTCCTCTTCGCTGCGTCCTTCCATTGTCTTGTCCAATTCCTCTTGCAGCCATTGCTCACGGCTCTTTCCGTTCTCACGCGCCTCAGCCAGTTCTTTTGCCTTTCTGCCAAACTCATCTATATAGCTGTTCGTCTCATGCAGCAAAGCCATACCGTCTTCCGACACTCCCTGCTTCTTGCAAGCCTCTTCAATCAGGGCATCAACATTCTGCCCGTCACTCATGTCATACTCCTCTAACATTGAAGTGAGTATATCCTCAAAACTTTTTTCCATAATTGTTTTATTTTGTTATTGATTAGTTACCAATTAAACAAATTTCCGATTAATCCAATTTCTTGAAATCAAAGTCATTTGCCGAGCAGTATGCCTTATTGTAATCGAAGGCATACAGCCGCATATATGCTTCCTGCACTTCCTTCGCTCCATTGTAGAAAGGAGTTGCGGTGTGCGATTGAGTTGTCACAGTTACCACCATTTCTGGGGTAAGTACTGTCCCGTTAGTACGCTTTATGCGTTTGGGAGTAATCTGAAATACTTTAGACATAATAGTCTTATTTATAGTTGTTCTTATACTCTTTCTGTCATTGGTTGCATGCAGTATTTAGTTTTATACGAAAAAAAGGCACGGAAACTTTCTGCTTCTGTGACTCGATAGGTACGGCCAAGCACCCAAACCTCCAACAGTATGGCAAAAAGTCCGCACCTTGATATGAAGGTACGAACGCCTGCTCTTCTGTTCTCCGGAGGTTTTGATAAGTTTTGGCCGTTTTATCTGTGTCCAGAAAAGAAGACAACGTCTCTTTCTTTACCCGAAATGTCCTTGTTGCTACAGACTGCCAGCTACGGCAATCAGCCTTAACGGCTGCAAATATACGAATAATTTTTGAAATACCCACCATAAAGGACGAACTTTTTGCTGTTTCACTTATTATTTTTGTATCACACTCTTCCGTGCTGTTGCATCGGAACGGTCATGCCGCCGTTGTCATGGAGCAGGTCCACAGCGTGACGGTGAATAACCGGGGCAAAGTTACATACCGGATATGAATTTTCGGGGCAGAGGTTTCAGTTTTTCCATATTTTTAATCGTTTTAGCTTTTTTATGTTGCGTGCAAATGTACGCATTATTTTCAAACCGTAAAAGTCAAACCTAAGTCCATATTGGTCCATTTAACTATTTTTATTTATGCAGTACAGCAGAATGCAAGGTATTATGTAAATATAATTCTGAAAAATTCCTGCATTATTTTTTCTTGAAATAGAAAATGGAGTGCCAGCTTAATACCATTCCACATCAAAACAAATAGAATTTTTCACGAAGTTAACTGACTTTGCCAACGGAGTTAACTGACTTCGCCAACGAACATATGTTCTTTTGCCTATGAACATAGGTTCGTTTTGCTCTAAAAACGGGCAAAATAAGCCGTTTTTTTATGTCTTTTTATAGAGAAGAAAAAGTTTACTATCTTAACCACCTGATTAACAACAAGATATAAAACCTTAAAATTTCGCGTATTTGAGACAAGGATACAGTTGGTGAATTTTACGCGATTCTCAGAAGACCTTTTGTCATAATATTTCGCTAATTCATGCTTTAGGCTGCTGAAATGACATAAATCAGTGTAATCCGTGCCTAAAAGGAAGTAGAAGGTGGTTTTTGACACACCTCCACGAAAATAAGAGTTAAGAGATATAGCGTAAATTGCACTACAAAGCAGAGACTTGCTTAAAGCAAAGAATACCCTTGCCATTATCATCCAATTCTATGGCAAGAGGAATGACCTCGCGGCTGTCACCCTTGAAAGGCTCGGCATACAGGTTAGCGAGGATTTGCTTTTTTGCCGCCTCCAGTCCGCCGTTGTTCTGGAGCTTCAGCTCTATCACGTAGATGGCATTCATTGCCCATGCAACAATGTCGATGCGGCCGCCAGTCATCATGTGCTCCACCTCCACGCGCAAACCGAGGGAACGTAATATGCAACTGATTATAAAACGGTAGCGCTCCTCCATGCCCATGTTCACCAACTTCTTGTTGCTGTAGGGAACGTCGGCAACCATTGCCTTAAGAATCTTCATCGCCTCGTCAACCCTGCCGTAGTTCAGGGCATTCAAAAGTTTGCCCTGCTCTGAAGACACTTCACTCTGACTGCGAAGCGTCAGGGCAGGAATGACAACATCGTACAAAGCCTGACGTATCTCATTGTTGGGAATACCGAGATAATAGCCGTCGTTATCAAAATCTTTGATGGTGAGATAGCCCGACTGATAAAGGAACAGATTTGCACCGCCGCCAGTGACATCGGATGATTCCAAGATATGCTTCAGGGCGTATGTCCTTTCAAGGTTTTCCACCTCTGTTTCAAGATTATCCACAAACTTAGGCAAAAGAGATGTGGCTCCCGATGAAGCCCAGAAATTGCCTGTCCTGCCCTGCGCAAGAGCAATGACAAGGCTGTACGGATTATAGACATCCACCATATTCTCTTCACTGAAATGATAGCCGTCATAGTTATATTTCAAATTCTCGAAAGTCTGCTCCACAGTCCAGCCGTTCTTATTTGCCATCGCCTCAATCTCTGGCATGAAGTTGTCGCGTATCTCCTGCTTGGTGATGCCGCATATCGTTGCATACTGCGGCATGAAACTGATGTTGGTGAGATTGTTGAGCACGGAGAACAGCGAAATCTGCGTAAACTTGGTGATGCCCGTGAGGAAAACGAACCGCTCGTATTGCATGCACGACTTCAGTACGGCAAACACCTCGCGGTAGATGGCAGTGCAAGCCTCGTGTTCAGGAGTGTGCCAGGAGTGTTGCAGCGGAGAGTCATACTCGTCGATGAGAATGGCTACGGGTGTCTCACCCTCATTGCTTGTTGTAATGAGTATATTTTCAAAGCGCACGGCAAGACTGTCATCGTTGTATGTCTCAACACCATATTTCTTTTCCAGTCTCCTAAATGCCGAATTGAGATAACTTCTCAGGCTTTCCGGTGTGGCTCCCGCATTGCTCATATCCAAGCGTATGACAGGACTTGCTTTCCACTCCTTCTCCAGCTCCATGATTTTCAGTCCTTCAAAAAGTTCCTTGCGCCCCTCGAAGTAACAGCGCAGTGTATCAACAAGCAGAGACTTGCCAAAACGGCGCGGACGGCTGAGGTAGTTGAACATTCTGCCGTTAGCCAAGTGCCAAACCAAGTCGGTCTTGTCTACATAAACATAGTCTCCCCGCCTTATCATGTCGAAAAACTGTATGCCCTCAGGCAGCCGTCTCCCATTGTTTTGTGTAAAATAGTCTGTCATAGTCGCTGCGTTATTGAACTTTTCTGCGTTATTTTCTGCAAATTTACAAATAAATGGGTACAGAACAAAATATAAAATAAAATTTTAATATTTTTTGTTTGTTTCTTTTGCTGTTTCATAAAATATATGCTAACTAAGACGGTAGTCCATCGGAGTCATTCCCGTCAGCCGTTTGAAATACTTGCAAAAGAAACTGGCGTTTGGGAAATTCATATCGTAAGCTATCTCCGCCACCTGCTTGTCTGTGTAGCGGAGCTGCACCTTAATGGCATTTATCGTAGCCTCATCAATCCAGTGCTTTGCCGACTTGCCGCTGACATTCCTGACAATGGTGCTCATATAGCGCGGAGTGACACACAGATGCGAGGCATAGAAGTCGAGCCCATGACGCTCTGCCGCATACTGTCCCACAAGACGTATAAATCCTGTGAACAGCTGCTGCTCACGTGATTTTGTGTTTTCCTGCATCACCTCACTCTTCTCCCACAGATAGCTGATGTGGGTCATCATGGCGCCAACGAGCTGCAGCACAACCTGAGATGACGATGCCTGATGTTTCAGACTATTATATATAATAAGGTGCATGCCGTCGAGATATTCTATCTCAGAGGGAGTCAATGGTAAAATGAAGTTCTGTAAATGACCGTCGAACGCCTTGGGCATGACATTGCCAACAGCCAGCCGCAGCAACTCATCTGACATGCTGAGCACAAAAGCCTGAATGCCGTCGCTAACATCTGTTATCTCCGTAACAACATATCGCCCCACAAAAACCATCGTACCGGCCTCCACCCTGTGGCTCACCATATTTACACTGACATTCACATAGCCCTTTTGCAGCACGAGGATTCTTATCTCGTCCATCATGAACGGCTGCGAGAGGAAATGGCGGGCAAGCTCATTAGACCATAACCTCGCCATTGCAAGATTATTGGTGACATACGATCTGATGCGCTCATCGTCAAACGTACCGGCAAGCTCACGCAAGGATGACAAGGTGAGCCGCCTCAAATTATCTTTTATCATTGGTAAATGTTCCTTTTGTATGCTAATTCTTTGCAAAGATAATCATTAAAATGTAATAATCAGCATTATATACGCATTTTTGTACAAAAAGAACATTTATTTCTCTACAAAGATAATGCTTGAATGGAAAACTATTCGTAATTTTGCAACCAGATAATGAATTAACATAATAAACATGAAACATTCAAGACTGATTTCAACTGCCATTGGACTGGCGATGGCAATGATAGCCACTGCACAGACCACGCTCAATGACTGCCAGAAGTGGGCTGCGGAGAACTATCCGCTATTGAAACGCTATGAGCTGCTGCAGGCTACTACCGACTACACCGTGGCAAACATCAACAAAGGATGGCTGCCGCAACTGTCGGCTGGGGCTCAGGCTACGCTGCAGAGTGACGTGATGTCGCTGCCCGATGGACTCAAAAGCATTATGTCGCAGGCAGGATACAACGTTAAGGGACTGAAGAAAGACCAGTACAAGGTGGCTATTGACGTGAGCCAGACGATATACGACGGCGGAAGCATCAAGGCGGCAAAACAGGCGGCACGTGCTGAGGGCGAGGCGAAAGCAAGGCAGAACGATGTGGATATGTTTGCCATAAGGGACAGAGTGAACAACCTCTTCTTCGGCATACTGCTCGCCGAGGATAAACTAAAGCTGAACAGCGACCTGCAGCAGCTGCTTCTTGACAACTGCCGCAAACTGGAGGCTATGGTGAAAGGGGGAACAGCAACAAATGCCGACCTTGACGCAGTGAAAGCAGAATATCTGAATGCCCGCCAGCAGCAGGTGGAGCTATCGTCGGCAAAGAACAGCTATGTGAGGATGCTTGAGATATTCACAGGCAGACAGATTGAACAACCATTAAAAAGACCGGAGGCTGCTGTGCCTGAAGATATCAGCACACAGCGTCCGGAACTGTCGCTCTTCAATGCGCAGACAAGACAGCTGAATGCACGCTCAGCGCAGCTCGACGCAGCCATCCGCCCACGGCTGAGCCTCTTCGCACAGGGGTACTACGGTTATCCCGGCTACAACATGTTTGAGGATATGTTCTCGCACGACTGGAGTCTCAACGGTATGATTGGAATGAGGCTGAGCTGGAACATCAGCAGTCTTTACACTCACAAGAACGAGAAGCGCAAACTTGCAACTGCAGCAAATGAGATTGAGAACGCCCGGGATGTGTTCCTATTCAACAATCGTCTGCAGACAACTCAGGAGAGGATGGCGGTGGAGCGCTACCGCAGGATAATTGCCGACGATGATGAGATAATCCAGCTCAGGACATCTGTAAGACAGGCTGCGGAGGCAAAGCTATCGCACGGAATAATAGACGTGAACGGACTGTTGCAGGAGATAACACGCGAGAACACGGCACGCACACAGCAGTCAGTGCATGAGATTGAAATGCTCAAGGCTATTTATGAGCTTAAGGATAAATTAGGTATCAAGAATTAAGGATAAAAAATAATTTGATATGAAAAAGAAAAATATATTAAGCCTTTGTGCCGCCATTGCGGCATTCACGGCATGCTCATCGGGCGAAAAGGATTACGATGCCTCAGGAGTGTTTGAGACCACCGAGGTCATTGTATCGGCAAAGACAACAGGAGAGATTCTCTCACTCAACGTAGAGGAAGGTCAGGATGTGAAGCGTAATGAGATGCTCGGATTGATTGACACCCTGCAACTCTCACTGCACGACCAGCAGTTGGCTGCCAATCAGTCGGCAGCCGACAGCAAACGGTTGGATGCAAACCGGCAGGTGGCTTCCATTCGCCAGCAGATAATCAACCTGCAAAAGGAGAAGAAACGCTTCTCGGATTTATTGGCAGCAAATGCCGCAACACAAAAACAGGTGGACGACATCAGCTATCAGATAGAAGTATTGCAGCGACAGCTTTCCGCCACGCAGGAACAGATAGGCAGCAACAACCAAAGTGCAGGCAACCAAAGCATGGGCATAAAAGCACAGCGGGCACAGACAGAAGATCAGATTCGCAAGGCACACATAACCAGTCCCATAACAGGCACTGTGCTCACAAAATATGCAGAGCAGGGAGAATACGCCACTCCCGGCCGGGCACTGTTCAAAGTGGGAGACATAAGCAGAATGAGACTCAGGGCTTACATCACCGCACCACAGCTCACCACACTGAAGGTAGGACAGAAAGTAAAGGTATTTGCCGACATGGGCGAGACTGAAAGCAAGGCATACGAGGGCACCGTGGAATGGATTTCTGACAAGGCGGAGTTTACGCCCAAGACCATACAGACCCGCGACGAGCGTGCCAACCTTGTGTATGCCATAAAGGTGGCAGTGAAGAACGACGGGATGATAAAGCGTGGAATGTACGGCGACGTGAAGTTTTAATTATGAGCATTGTATCTGTTAACGGTTTAAAGAAGCATTACGGTAAGGTCGACGCCCTCCGCGGCATCAGCTTCGACGTGGACGAGGGTGAGATATTCGGCATCATCGGTCCCGACGGTGCAGGCAAGACCACGCTCTTCCGCATACTCACATCACTGCTGCTTGCCGATGACGGAACGGCAAGTGTGGACGGACTCGACGTAGTGAAAGACTACAAGGAGATAAGAAAGCGCATTGGCTACATGCCGGGACGGTTCTCGCTCTATCAGGACCTTACCGTAGAGGAGAACCTGCGCTTCTTCGCCACCATCTTCAACACCACCATCGAGGAGAACTACAGCTTAGTGGCGCCGATATACCGCCAGATAGAGCCGTTCAAGACACGCAGGGCTGGCAAGCTGTCGGGCGGCATGAAGCAGAAGCTGGCACTGAGTTGCGCTCTCATACATGCTCCAAGGGTGCTGTTTCTCGACGAACCTACGACGGGTGTTGACCCTGTGTCAAGGAAGGAGTTTTGGGATATGCTCGGGCAACTGAAGGCAAAGGGAATAACCATCATCGTCTCCACTCCTTATCTTGATGAGGTCAGGCGTTGCCAACGCATCGCCTTCATCAACAACGGTGAGATTCAAGGCATTGGTGAGCCGGAGGAGATTCTGCGGCGGTTCTCCGACATCTTCTGCCCTGCCCCACTGTCGCACGATGCTGCTCATGCGGAGAGGCAGAACGTGATTGAGGTGGAGCATCTTGTAAAGGCTTTCGGCGATTTCCATGCCGTGGACGACATATCATTCACAGTAAGCAAGGGTGAGATATTCGGATTCCTCGGCGCCAACGGTGCAGGCAAGACCACAGCCATGCGCATGCTCTGCGGACTGTCGCAGCCCACGGGCGGCAAGGCTACTGTGGCAGGTTACGACGCTGCATCGCAACACGAGAAGGTGAAACTCAACATCGGCTACATGAGTCAGAAGTTCTCACTGTATGAAGACCTGACCATTGACGAGAACATGAAGCTCTTCGGCGGCATCTACGGCATGAGCCGCAAGGAGATAAAGGCAAAGACCGCCGAGATGCTGGAGGAACTTGGACTGGAGCACGGGCGCAATACAATCGTGAGGTCGCTGCCATTGGGATGGAAGCAGAAACTTGCCTTTTCCATATCCATATTCCACAACCCGAAGATTGTGTTCCTCGATGAGCCCACAGGCGGTGTCGACCCTGCCACGCGCCGTCAGTTCTGGGAGCTTATCTACCGTGCCGCCGACCGCGGCATCACCGTATTCGTCACCACCCACTACATGGACGAGGCTGAATACTGCGACAGGGTGAGCATAATGGTGGACGGAAAGATTGAGGCACTCGACACCCCCGACAACCTCAAGCGGCAGTATAAGGCAGCAGACATGTATGGGGTATTTCTAAAACTGGCAAGAAAAGCTGAGCGAACATGAAACGATTTATAGAATTTGTACACAAGGAGTTCTTGCAGATATTCCGCGACACCCGCACAATGCTCATTCTACTGGTGATGCCCTTAGTGCTCGTGCTGCTCTTCGGCTATGCCATCACCACTGAGGTGAAGGACACCCGCGTGGCGGTGTTCGACCTGTCGAAAAGCCAGAAGTCGCAGCGCATCATACAAAGGCTTGACGCAAACAAATACTTTCATATAGCGGTCACCGCAAACAACTACGATGAGCTGCAGAGCCTTTTCCGCAGCAACAAGATAGACATGGCTCTTTGCATAGACGATGACGACAACGTGCAGCTGCTCATCGACGGCATGGAGCCCAATCAAGCAAACATGCGCAGCGGCTATGCCATGGGGGTGATCACTCAACACTCAACACTGAACACCCGTTTCCTCTACAATCCCCAGTCGAAGAGCGAGTATAATTTTGTGCCGGCAATCATCGGAATGATTGTGATGCTGCTCTGCACGCTGATGACCTCAATCTCGATAGTGCGCGAAAAGGAGACTGGCACGATGGAGGTGCTGCTCGCCTCTCCCCTGCCACCGGTTTACATCATTATCGCCAAGCTCGTGCCCTATTTTGTAATCTCCATCGCCAACCTCGTCACGATACTGCTTCTGGCTGTGTTCGTTCTCGGTGTGCCGATGGCGGGCTCACTGCCTGGCTTCATCGCCCTCTCATTATTGTATATCCTCGTGGCTCTCGCCCTCGGACTGCTCATCTCCACCTGCGTCAACAGCCAACTGGCGGCGATGCTCCTCTCGCTGCTCACCATCGTGCCCACGGTGTATTTCTCGGGAATGGTGTTTCCCATTGAGAGCATGCCCGAGGCACTGCAGAACATCCCGGGATTCATCCCTGCCCGATGGTATATGGACGCAGCCCGCCGCCTGATGATACAAGGAGTGGAGATGCACTATGTGGCTAAAAACTTTGCAGTGCTCGCCCTGATGCTTGTGGTGCTGTTGGCGGTGTCACTGTCACTTTATAAAAAACGACTGTAAAACATTATTATATATGCGACTGATTTGTCTGATAGAAAAGGAATTTAAGCAGATGATGCGCAACATCATTCTGCCCGTAGTGTTCGTTCTGTTGCCTGTTGCACTGATGAACCTCGTGCCCCGTGTGGCAACGCAGGAGGTGAAAAATCTCCGCATAAGCGTGGTGGATAACGACCGCAGCCCTGCCTCACGCCGCATTGTGGAGCGCCTGGCTGCATCAACATATTTCACCCTCAACGACTATTCATCCTCTTACCGTGAGGCAGAGCAATACCTCAAAAGCGGCGAGAGCGACTTCATCGTGGAGATTGCTCCTCATTATGAACGCGACATGGTGCGCGGCGAAGGTGGCGACATATTGATTTCCGCAAATGCCGTGAACGGAGTGAAGGCTGGTCTCGGACAGGTGTATCTGCAGCAAATTATAAACTCCTCACTCAACACTGAACGCTCAACACCAAACTCTCCTCACTCAACACTCCTCACTCAACACTCCACACCGAACACTCGTTTCCTCTTCAATCCCCACCTCGACTACAAGCTCTACATGGTGCCTGCCATCATCTCGCTGTTGCTTATTCTCACCGTGGGATTTCTGCCTGCGCTCAACATCGTGGGCGAGAAGGAAAAGGGCACCATCGAGCAGATAAACGTCACGCCGATAGGGCGCTTTGAGTTTATCTTCTCAAAGATGATTCCCTACTGGTGTGTTGGCATCATCATGCTGTTCCTCGCAATGGGTGCGGCAAAGGGCATCCACGGCATTGCCCCTGCGGGAGGTATCCCGGCAATCCTCGCCGTCACTTCACTGTTCATTCTCGTAGTGAGCTGTCTCGGCTTCATCGTCTCCAACTACAGCGACACCATCCAGCAGGCTGCCCTCGTGATGTTCTTCTTCCTCGTAATCTTCCTGCTGCTCAGCGGACTGCTCACCCCTGTCACCAGCATGCCGCAGTGGGCACAGACCATCACAGAATTCAATCCCATGCGCTACTACATCGAGCCTATGCGTATGGTATATATAAAAGGTAGTGATCTCAGCGAACTCATGCCCTACCTCCGCCGCCTCACCCTTATGGCAGCTGTGCTCTGGGCATGGGCTATCATCAGTTACCGCAAGAGTCAATAAGTAATAAGAAAAAAAGTAATAAACAATAAGTACTATTTCGCCTTTTGCAGCTCTATCCACAATTCATCAGCAAGATATTTATCACTTCTGCAATGCAAATCAGCCACTCCCTCTTCTATCAACTGCGAAGTCGTAGAATTATAATACATGTCAGCAGCCTCGTCAAGTCCCACGCCATAGCGTTCACCGAAAGCCTCAATAATTCTGGCTATTTTTCTGTCAAGAATCACCTGTCTGGATTTATTCATTTGATGTCATTGTATGATACACTTCCATATTATTCCAGCGCTCCTTTCCTTTTCATAAAATCAGTAATGTCATCCACGATATACGAACGTCCAAAAGTGTGTAGCACATCATATCCGGGCACAATATAATCATCTATCGTACCAGAGCTTTTCAATCTCCGATATACTTCTTGGCGCGAAAGATTAAGATGAAGAGCCACAGCCCCCACACAAAAAGTCAGAAACTCCAATACATCCTTATTCATAACACATTGATTATATTTTTTGCAAATGTACGAATAAACGAGCACAGAACAAAATATAAAATAAAATTTTAATATTTTTTGTTTCTTTCTTTTGTATATGCAATCCATCACCATTGACAAAACAAGCTGCATCTATTCGGCAATCATACATTTTTAATAAAAGGTGACACGTCACACCCAAACACCCTTGAAACACTGATAAACACTGGGATTCCGCGGGGTGTGACCTCTGCAATGAGGTCACACCCAATGTGGCACCCCCAACCACACCCCGACTTATCCACTGCGCGCAGGCAGTCCAACAAGTCGGACTTGTCAGACCTGTCAGACTTGTCGGACTATCTATTAAACATAGACAACAGCGTATTATAAAGCTAATCACCTTGGTGACTAAGGCTCGCCACCAAGGTGATTAACCCTCGTCACCAAGGTGACGAGGGTCTATACTTGTATAAAAGCAGGGCAGACGCACCAAATATCTTACTTGTTAACATATTAAAAAATGTATTGTAACTTATTTATTATTAATACTGTATATTTGCATATATAAAATATCTTTCGTATCTTTGCAAAGAAAAATT
>Ga0129317_1001672_pt1 | contig 15139 bp, 16 predicted proteins | sample Cm1ome_FD_94430 | JGI IMG/M metagenome (GOLD analysis project Ga0129317, IMG submission 94430) | Eastern black-and-white colobus group fecal microbial communities from Wisconsin, USA - Cm1105 metagenome | ecosystem: Host-associated > Mammals > Digestive system > Large intestine > Fecal | place... | reverse complement strand
CTTGCGGTAACATCCCTTTTGTCGCTTGGTTATTCAGTTTTTGAGCTAACCTGTTTGCCCTCTGCCCTTAAAAGCGTTGATTTTACTGGTTTTTTGCTTGTTTTCTTATGTCAACGCTCTTAATAGTAGGTGTCTTATTAAGTCCTAAATCTACATTGGTTTTCTTTGTCACAGGCATAGAAGCATTATTGCAGAACGCTTTGAATAATCCATCCTCGATAGAATACTGAATATCGCTATGCTCGTCGCCATTGTCCATTACCGGCTTGATACCCTCAATAAATTCCTCGTATCCATAGGATTGATGGAAAGTGGTAAACTCAATAAGACCGTCAGCCTTATAAGCATTATATCTTTCCAGAACGGCAGAATAGGATTCAGCCTTTATTGAATCCACGGACTTATTCTCAATAGCTGCCACGGCATAAACTACAGTATTATATGTTTTGCCTGTGCCGGGAGGTCCGTACAATATTGTATTCATAGCAACATCAGTCATTTCTTCTTCACCTTCTTCATAGTTCGGATTGAACTTCGATAAATCAAGCTCTTTGAGAGCTGCTAAAAGTTGAGGACGGATTTTGTATATGTATGAGCGACCTTCCTCATCGTCGATTGCTTTTCCGTAGAATGGGAACGGGAAAAATCGTTCCTGCTCACCGTCCATACAAGGCGGCAGATTGAAATATTTCTTCACTCTGCGACCCAAGTTCGTAGTACATCCAACATAGACTGAGGGATGACCACCAAATTTATCTGCAAGCTGTTTACAACTTGCCTCTCCGCCAAGTTCCGCAATGCCCTTCAGCATTTTCATCGGAGAGGAATGATGCGGAATTTCTACTTCAAGAAGATATTTCTTCCAGTCGTCTTTGGACAGTTTTGGGTCATACTCTGCAAGAGTAGGCCAGTAGGAACTGTCCTCGCCATAAAAGGCTTCGCTGTCCTCATTTGATTTTATCCACGCATCCAATGAAAGCTCCGGAAAATTCTTGTATTCATCCATAGTTTCTTTTGTTTTCTTCATAAGAAGAAGATAATTGTCGGCAGATACCATTCGTTTGAGCATCTTGATAATGTCAATATCTGGCTTGAATCTGCTCTGATTGTTCTCAAGGAGTTTTCTGTTACGAGCGTCTAAATTGATAAATGTCATAGGGCGTATCCAGTAAAGCCCCATCGTGATATTCCAACTCACACCCTTTTGAGCAACAACGGTATCGAAAGTCGCCTTAAATTCATCCTCATTCTCGTGCTTGTCGGCATAGGAAAGTGCATATCGGAATAGTAACCACAAATTATCAATATCACTTTCTCCACGTTCGCCGGAAAAGTGGTAAAAAGTTGCCGACATATTATTAAGAACAGGGATTCCGTCAAAGTCAATCGGAACTGCTGCGGATATGCTGAACAGTTCTTTTATTTGACTCAATATCGCAATCCGATTGTCGTTCGTAATCCCCTTATTGAATAAACCGAAAATTGTGAATGGGTCTATATCAACAATATTGTTCTCTTTTTCAAGAGTTGGTAACTTCATTCCTGCGTTGGTGTATATTGCTTTTACCTTTGCAATCAGTGATATTCTATCAGAGGCAAACGGTAGCAAGGCTGTCGCAAACTCGGAATAAAAATCTATCCACGCAAAATTAGTCATCCTTATCGTCCTCGCTTTCTAAATAGTGGCATAGCTACCGTCTGGGAGCTTAATGTGTTTCAATGTGAATTTCTTATTAAAGGCTTTGTTCATCGCAAATGCAATTTCTCGGAACTCGTACCAATCATTCACAGGCTTTCCGCTTATGTAGAAAATAGTAAAACCATTATCATTCTTACGGATGCTGATTATTTTGAAATCGCTGATTCCAAGCTCACTTGCAACCTTGTATGCCTTGGCAATGAACCTGTCATCTCGTGCTTTTATTTTATCAGCGTGTCGCTGCTCATTTTCTTTTTTTCGTTGTCGCTTAACTTTCGCAAGTTCTTTTAGTTCTTCCTTGTGCCGATATTTCTTCCAATATGGATAGTCCTCAAATCGTTCAAAGTAACGACAACCCTTGGCAATACAGTCGTGTTCATTCATAATTCCCACGGTTAGAAAACCTTTATGGTCGTCATTGTGGCAGTAGCCGACGAGAGAAGGAGTGTCCACGGTTGCATAAACGCCGCCAATTAAATTGACCCTCCGAAAAGGTTCGTTGCTATTCAAATACTCGGTATCCTTTTCAGCCATTGGACACAACCTCCCTTCGTATCGTTTAATTATCGTCCTCGATTAGAAAGACTTCCTGCACAGCACTTAGCTTGTCTTCGGCACTAAAACCGTGTTTGTCCAGAAAATCTATGAAGCGACAGATAATTTGCAGAGCATCGTCGTCGCCGGTCGGAATAGTTCCCTCCGGAACGAACCTCTTGACAAATTCTTTCATAAGTTCAATGTCAGTCTTTCTTCCGACAAGCTCATCCAAAGAGACCTTATAAAAGTCTGCAAGGAAAATCAGCTTATCTATTGTCGGGACACTTTCTCCGCTTTCCCATTTAGCGATTGCCTGCCTTGAAATTTGGCATTCCTCGGCAAGCTCCTCTTGGGATAGTCCTCTAAATCTGCGGAATTTTTGAAGATTCTTTTCTAATTCCATTTGTTTCAGCCTCCTTTTGGTTGATACATATATTGTATCATTTGGGGGAGAGTGTTTCTACCAACCCATATTTGCACTTACGCAACCATTGGTTACGTCAAGGGGCTTAAGCCTCGTATTCGGCGAGATATTCACCTATTTGCAAATAATATAACTCCAGTCGCTATCTGTAATACCAAGGCTCTCCAGTTTGGTAGCAACATCATTAACAGATGCACTTCCAAACATACGGATACTTAAAATTTCATCCCGTGTCATCGAAACAACATCTCCGATTGTATGGCAACCTTTGGCAATCAGACGGATTTCTGCTCTGGTTGTAAGGTGTAGGTCATCAATCGGCTTTTTCATAACATCGGATTCAGTCCTACGCTTTTCTTCCTCAATCCGAGCAAGGCGTTCTTCACGCCCCACCTTGCCGTACTTTATGTAGCCATACAAATTAGGACTGCGGAGCTTTCTTTCTGCTTCGGCTACAAGATAACGTACTCTTTCCGTGGATATTCCCAATGTTTCGCCGATTTTCTTGTAGGTCTGTCTTTCGTCATATCGCAGGCGAATCATTTCTTGCGTTCGCTCTGGCAGGAGAGTAACGGCATATAGGAGACCGTCGATATTATCTTGCTGGATGTCCTCATCTGCCAATGGTTCAATGCGGGAAGACACTTCATTGACCGTGAGCATAAGGTTCATCGGATATGGTTCGTTAAGCAATTCCTTGCGACGAGCGAGAGTTTCGGGCTTGGGTGTGATTCTCATTTTCTTCAATCCTTTTTACTTGGCGTATTTCTTAAAGTTTTCTGCCTGCTCCAAGACTTCTTTATAAACATCGTCGATGGTAACAGGAGGATAATCAAACTCATCAAGCAGGAGAATAAGGTCAACCTGCAAATTCGCCTTAATATCGTCACGAGTAGACCAGTCGGTATACCGTGCCTTATCGTCAACAATGACCTTGATACGCTTGGAAAGCTCAATCATCTTATCGTCGGGATATTCAAATTCGTACTTTCTGGCAACGATGTTGAGAATGTCGTAAAAGGCTTTTTCCTCATAGTCGATACCCATATCCTTGAAAGAATTCTTTTCCTTTTTGAGTTCTTCCAAGAGATTAGCAAGCTGCTCGGCAACATCGTCCAGGACTTCGTTTGCAAACGCTTCATCACGGCGGCGGTTGTTATACTCGTCAACAACACGCTTCATCCGCTCGGCAAACTCAATACTCATAATCTTGTTGACTTTCTTGTATTCTTCGATAGCCTGCGACAAAAGCCTCTGCAAAATCTTAATCTTGGTGTTCGGAAGCTGGATAGCGTTAATCTTGTTCATATATTCATCGCTGAAAATATCGACGGAGATATGCTTTCCGGTCTCAAACAGTTCCTCAATGCCGTCGGATTGGATAGCACCCTCCAACAGCTCACGAACCCTTGCGTTCATCTGAGCCGTATCTGGAGCATCGCCCTTGGTCAGCTTGAAAAGAATCGAACGAACGGCACAGTAGAAGGAGATATGGTCTCTGTCATCGTCCGTAAACCTATCGCTGGAGGTACAGAGGTTGAACGCCTGCTTCATTCTCTTGACAGCAGCCATAAACCGTCTCTCCAATTCTTCGGTAAGCTGAACATACTCGACCGCACGGTTGAGACAAGCAAGCTGTTCAACCGGAGAACCGTGGAAGAAGTCATTGCTGTTGAAGTTGTGGAACATCTGCCCCAAAACCTCTAACTGGTCTTTTACAATCGTGATAGACTGTTCAACGCCCTCAAATTCCTCACTTTCAAAGTTTGTGTACTTCTTCAAAGCAAGGTTCATATTCTTTTTGATGCCGATGTAATCGACAATCAACCCCTTGTCTTTGCCTTCGTAAACACGGTTTACACGGGAGATAGTCTGAATAAGGGTATGCTGCTGAATGGGCTTGTCGATGTAGATAGTGTCAAGGGCAGGAACATCAAATCCGGTCAGCCACATATCAACGACAATCGCAATCTTGAAATTGGACTTGATATTCTTGAACTGACGGTCAAGCTCTTTGCGGTCTTCCTTAGTGCCGAGCATATTGAACAGTTCCGGTTCATCGTCCTTGTTACGGGTCATAACCATACGAATTTTTTCAATCGGCTTTAACTCTTTTTTGTCCTTTTCGGTTAGTTCAACGCCATCGGCACAAACTTTCTTTTCTGCCCATTCGGGGCGTAGTTCGATAATGAATTTATAAAGGTCATAAGCGATATAGCGGTTCGCACAGACAAACATCGCCTTGCCCGCAACAGTAGCACCCTCGGCTACACGGGTCTCGTAATGGTCGATAAAGTCTTGTGCGACAGCTCTCAGTCTATCCGGGTCGCCAATAATGATTTCCATATTGGCAACAGCCTTTTTGCTTTCCTCAATCTGATGCTCGTTTGCTCCCTCAAGCTCGCACTTAGCATAGTAGTCCTCAATCTCTTGAATTTTCGCTTGGTCAAGCGTTACACGAGCCGCACGACCGTCATAAACGAGATTGACTGTAATGCCGTCACGGACAGCTTCGGTCATTGTGTAGGCATCTACGACACCGCCAAAGACTTCAATGGTCGCATCAATCGGTGTTCCGGTGAAGCCGACATAAGTGGCATTCGGGAGAGAATCGTGCAGATACTTTGCAAATCCGTAGGTGCGTTCCACGCCGCTGTCTGTAATCTTGACTTTCTGCTCCAGATTTACTTGACTTCTGTGAGCTTCGTCGGAAATGCAAATAACATTGGAGCGGTCGGTCAAGAGCTGCAAGTCCTCGGTAAATTTCTGAATAGTCGTCAGATATACGCCGCCGCTTTCTCTGCCTTGGAGTTCCTGGCGGAGCTTCTCACGGGAATCAATGCTGACAACGGTTTCGTCTCCGATATACTTCTTAGACGCTACAAATTGCTTTGAGAGCTGGTCGTCGAGGTCAGTTCTGTCCGTAATGATGATAATAGTCGGAGAACGGAAGAACTTGCTTTTCATCAGCATACGGGTAAGGAACATCATCGTGTAGCTCTTGCCGCAACCGGTAGCTCCGAAGTATGTACCGCCTTTGCCGTCTCCGACAGGGCGGATATGCTCTTTGATATTGTTGAACAGCTTATTAGCCGCAAAGAACTGAGGATAGCGACAGACTATCTTCAAATCCTTGTCGGAGTTGTCGGGGAAATAGATGAAGTCCTTAATCACCGCAAGCAGACGGTCTTTGCGGAATAAGCCCTGCACCATCGTAACGAGCGAATTGATACCGTCAAGCTCCACATCTCCGTCTTCGACTTTTCTCCACGCATAGAAGAAGTCGTAGGGAGAGAAGAAAGAGCCGTACTTGTTGTTCGCTCCGTCGCTGATTACGATAAATGCGTTGTACTTAAAGATTTCGGGAATATCTCTACGATAACGCACAGTAAGCTGCGTATAGGCATCCATTATGGTCGTATTTTCCTTGACGGCACTCTTAAATTCAAGCACAACAACAGGAATACCGTTCACAAAAACGATACCGTCGGGAATACGACGCTGATTGTTAATGCCGTCAATCTCAAATTGATTGACGATTTTGAAAATGTTATTCTCCGGATTTTCAAAGTCAATCAGTTCGATGAAAATATCCTTTTGATTGATGTCCTCACGGTTAAGAGTGAAACCGTTGGAAATCATTTTATAAACCGCCTTGTTTGCTTCGTAAATCGTGCCGGAGATGTTGCGGAGGGAAAGAATAATTCCCTCGACCTCGCTCGGCGTAATGCCGTCCTTGGCATAGCGGTTGTATAGATACTGCTTCAAATCCTCAATGAGCAGCACTTCGGTACGCTCACGGTGGATTTGGTCGCCGCTGACATAGGTGTAGCCCTCGTCTTTGAATAACTGCATTATCGACATTTCTAATGCGTGTTCATTAAAGTTAGTCATTGTATCACTCCATTCTTACAAGGTCTGCGTGAACCTTGAATAGATTGTACTTTATTCTTTGTTTCATAGGGTCGCCTATGTGGGCGACGGTCTGCTAAATGATAATTTAGTAGCGGTCGGAACTGCTTCTATCCAAAAGAATATCGGCAGAGGTGCTTTAATAAATTTGACCGAAGCCGAAATGGATAGATTAACCTTTCCAGAAGGCTTTAGAGTCCAAACGGTATCCGAGTTTTGTACTGAAACAAAATCCGGCTCGACCCCATCCCGTACCAATAGCGAATATTGGGAAAACGGGACGATTTCTTGGGTTAAATCTGGTGAGGTGCATAACAACATCACCTTACAAACGGAAGAATATATAACTCCGTTGGGATTAGCCGAAAGCTCGACAAAACTACTTCCGAAGGACACCGTTTTGATGGCGATGTACGGAGTTACCGCTGGCGAAGTTGGCTATCTTGCTATTGAGGCGACTACTAACCAAGCAATTTGTGGAATGATTTGTCGGTCAAAAGCCGAAGCCGCTTACTTATATTTTTCCCTTATTCAGAGCCAAGCGGCAATTAGCAGACTTTCCAATGGTGGAGCACAGGACAATCTCAGCAAAAACTTTATAGACAACATAAAGATTGTTGTTCCTCCGGCTGAGTTCGTTGAAAAGCTAAATCTTGATGCAATCGTTGAGCAAATGACCTTAAATACAAAGGAAATAGCTCTGCTTGAAGAACTGCAATCAACGACATTAGCTCAATTATCAAGCCGCTAAATTATCATTTATCTTTTTCTTCAAGGCGATTCTGTCTGTAATCGTCTTGTAAGCTTTTACGATGTTTTTCTGTTTCTCGATAGGAGGAACAGGTAGCTTCATTTTTGCAAATTCTTCCCACGGCATACTGCCACGGACACCGCCGACAGCAATAAAAGCTGCTTCACGGTCAAATTCCGGTCGCTTGAACCACATATCCATATATTCGGGCAAGATTACATTCTCGTCCTTTACTCTAAATATTGGGTATGCCGGGGACATAATTGCCACATCATAATCCTCCAATCGTGCGATAGGAATTTTGGAGTCTCGGCTGACCTGCATCAAACTGACGGCAAAATCATTCTTCCTAATGATTTTATACTTGGATAAATCCGTGCCGTTGGTATTTGCAACCGACCGAATAAAGCATTTATCAATGCTGACACCAATTAAGTCGGATACGCTTCCATCGGTGTTACGCTCGTCGATACGCTCAACAAGCTCGTTAATGCTTCTGTACATCTCATCACCTCATCCAATGTATTTTCTGTGAGCAATCTTAACATTGCTCTGTTTGACCATTGCGTATTGCAAGGTCGTATCTATTCTTCTATGCCCCAAGAGCTGTTGAAGCTGCTCAATGGGCATTCCTTTGTCGATAGCCATTGTCGCAAGGGTACGCCTAAACTTGTGCGGATGCACTTTCGGGATACCCAGGCGTTTTCCGTATTGTCGCAGCCGAACCTCAATTCCGCTGATTTGCAGTCGGTTATAAGGCTTTTGTAAGGAAACAAACAATGCAGGATTGTCGTCCTCACGGCTGTTCAAATAGTTCTGCAAGTGAATTTTCGTTCTGGCATCGAAGTAGACAATACGCTCCTTGTCGCCTTTACCAAAGACAACACATTCACGCTCGTTAAAGTCGATGTCCTCACGGTTCAATAGAACCATTTCGCCAACACGCATACCCGTTGAAGCAAGCATATCAATGATAGCAAGGTCTCGAAGCTCAGTGCAGTTGTCACGCATCAGCTCCAATGCTTCATCGGAGTATGTTTCTTTTATGCTTGTTCCGGTTTTGACCTTATGGATTCGTCTAACCGGACTTTTCAAAATATAGTCCTCGTCCTCCAGCCACGAAAAGAAGCTCGACAGTATTCGACGGATATTGTCAATCGTTACCTTGCTCGATTGCTTTCGTGTTTGGTAGTCGGTCAGATAGGAGCGTATATCTTCGGTTTCAATATACTTTACACCTTTTCCGACAGTATCAATCAACGCTGTGATTGTGGACCGGTAGTATTTTAGGGATTTCTCAGAACAGCCCTCAATTCGCTTTGCCGATAGGAACAGATCTACTAAGTTCTGTTCCGAGATTTCCTTTTTCTGTTCGTTCTCGACTACCTCGTAGTCGGATAAGCTGCGTTGCAGAACCTCCTGCAACTTTTCTGTCTGTGCGTTGTTCAAGTATGGGAGCATAGCTTGGACAACATCGGTAATAAGATTTTGTTTCATAGTCGTTTCTCCTTTTGATTTTTTAGAGAACGACTATGGGGCGGAAGTCCCCAGATATTAACTTCCGCCACCCACGGAAGTTTTGGGATATTTCATCAGCGGAGCTTTTTGGAAATTATTTTTCCGCCTTCTTCAACGAGTTCTGTTGTATGCTCACCAACATATTTGGCTACTTCGTGCCATTGATTCTTGAATTTGAAATGCAGAACATTATCAATCAACTTGGTGGGGCAAGTATATGTTCTGCCGCCAGTTGTTATCTGACACCACTTTAAGATTTTGTTTATTCCTAATACTAACATCACTTAACCTCCTCGCATAAATGATAATTTAGCGGCTTAATCAACTAAACGAGTTAAAAGCAATGACTGGAGTGCTTCCAGCTTTTTGATTTCGGACTCATTGGTAAGCCTTTGGTCAAAAAATGGCTGTATTATATTGTTGAATTTTAACATTGTTTCACTATCAGGTATCGTAATAGGGAAACTCTTTAAATTAGCTTGGTTAATCTTGGGTTGTGCAGCACCAGTAACAATCGGTGCCATATTGGTATTCGCCAAGAATAGATACAAGCTATCCTCATTAAAGCCAGCTTTTCCTTTTAGTATGTGTGCGTGATTGTTTGCCCAAAACTTTCCTGAGATATGTTGTATCAACGGGTGTCCATTTTCATCGACAACATAAATACCATCTTCACTAACAAGAAGATATTCTCCATCAAAGATATAGTCATCGACATAATCAACAATGGAAACTGCACCATAATATGGATATATTCGTTCCATATCAGCTCGTTCTAACGAGGACAGTGGCTTACGCATTGAGTCGAAGAACTCCGCAATATCTTCAACGCACCCTGTTTCCCAATTAGATGGGCAAACACCGTCAAATGGGTCATAATCAACAAACCAAGACCTAAATATAGCTTGAACTGAGTTGAGTAAATTATCATTTATCTGCTTTTTCAAAGCAATTCGCTCTGTGATTGCCTTATAGCTATTCACAATCTCCATCTGCTCGTCCATCGGAGGAACAGGAACTTCCATTCTACATATATCGTCCCAAGTGATGCCGCCACGAACACTTCCGTCTGTATGTAGCCAGCAAATCCGGTCAAATTCCGGTCTGCGGAACCACATCATCAGATATTCCTCGTTCAGCACGGTGGAATCTACAATCTCAAACATAAAGTATGCAGGAGATACGATTGCAGGCTTGTCCTCAGTATAGAGAGCAACCGGAAGGCGCTCATCACGTCCGACGTGCATAGGGTTGCAAGCGAACTTGCCCTTTGTAATGAGCTTGTATCTGCTCAAATCCGTACCGATTACATTGGCAACAGAGGGCATAAAGAATTTGTCAATGTTTATGCCCAAGACCTGCTCGGAAACAAGGTCTTTGTTTCGTGTGTCAATCAATCGGATATGGTTTCCTAAAACATCATAATTCGATTTCATAACCCAACTCCTTAAACACAGAAAGCAAGTCTGCTTTTGATTTTTCTTCGGCAACAAGCAGCTCCTTCAGTTCGGATTGGAGCGTTTTCATCTTCGTGTCAAAGTCGATGTTTTCATCACGGTTGACAAATTCAATGTAACGGCTTGGAACGAGGGTATAACCCTTTTCTGCGACTTCTTCAAGAGAAGCAGAGTAGCAGAACTCCGGCACATTCTCGTAGGTCTCCTCAAATCCCTCTTGCTGCCAAGCGTGATAAACTCCGGTAACTTTGGCTCTGTCGTCCTCGGTCAGCTCGATATACTTTTTCTCATATGGACTACCCATTTGGCGTAAGTCCATAAAGAGGATTTCCTTTTCTCTTTCACGGTAGCGTTTGAACTGTCCGTTCTGTTCCACAACACGGGCTTTCTTATTCTTATTGATAATCCAAAGCGTAACGCTGATGTCGGTGGTGTAGAAAAGGTTTCTCGGCAGAATAATAATAGCTTCCACAAGATTGTTTTCAATAAGCTGCTTTCTGATTTTCAGCTCCGTACCGTCATCGGAGAGAGCACCGTTAGCAAGCAGGAAACCTGCAACACCGTTCTGTGAGAGCTTGGACACGATGTTCAAAATCCAGCCGTAGTTTGCATTGCTTGTAGGCGGTACTTCATAGCCATTCCAACGAGGGTCGTCCACAAGCTCATTGTCAGCTCGCCATTCTTTCTGATTGAAAGGCGGATTCGCCATAATGAAGTCGGCTTTCAAATCCTTGTGCTGGTCGTTGGTAAATGTATTTGCTGCCATTTCGCCAAGATTCGCCGCAATGCCACGAATAGCAAGGTTCATCTTTGCCAGTTTGAAAGTGGTATTGGTGTATTCCTGTCCGTAGATGGATACCTTTTTCTTATTGCCACTATGAGCTTCCACGAACTTAATGGACTGAACAAACATACCGCCCGAACCGCAACAAGGGTCATAGAGGATGCCGTCATACGGCTCAATCATTTCTGCAATCAGATTAACGATGCTCTTAGGTGTATAGAACTCTCCCTTGCCTTTGCCCTCTGCAAGAGCAAATTTACTGAGGAAGTATTCATACACACGACCGATGATGTCGTTTTCTTCATCGTCGGTATTCATACGGTTAATTTCGTCCAACAGCGACGCCAGTTTAGCGGTGTCGATATGTAAACGAGAGTAGTAGTTATCGGGCAACGCACCTTTCAAAGCAGGATTGGATTTTTCAATATTGTAAAGAGCTGTATCAATCTTCAATGCAATATCGTCCTGCTTGGCGTGTTCGATAATATAAGACCAACGGCTTTCTTCGGGGAGGAAGAAAACATTGTCCTTGGTGTAGAAAGCAATGTTGTCGATGAATTTTTCTCCGAATTTCTCGGCAATCATCTTTCTTTGCTTCTCAAACTTGTCGCTTGCGAATTTGAGGAAGAACAGACTTAGGACAACGTGCTTGTATTCCGCAGGCTCAACAGAGCCACGGAGTTTGTCGGCACTTTTCCATAGAGCTTCTTCCATAGATATTTCTTTCTTCGGTTTAGCTGCCTTTGCCATATATAAAACCTCCGGTAAATCTTTTTATTTTGTCCCACTATCATTATACAGAAGTAGGTGTCCCAAAAAACGGACTTATTCCTTATTCACTTTTACAGCTTCGCAAATGTCTCCAATGTCGCAATCTAAATACTCGCAGATACGCAGAAGTATGGACAGAGCGACGTCCTCACCCTTGTTGAGCTTGCTCATAGTTCCGGTGGCAAGACCCAAATCCCTACGCAACTGCGGCTTTGTAATGTCTTTCTCGATAAGGAGCATCCATAGCTTTTTGTAACTTATTTTCATCTAAACACCTCTCGACTAAAAGCAGGTTATACTATAACACTCTACATTATATCATAAACGCTTGAATTTTTCAATAAATCTCTCTAAAAATTAAAGAAAAAGTTGCAACTTCTTGAAGCGTGTCGGTTTAAGGGTTCATTTTATGCCCGTTTCTATATTCGGCGTGAGTATAGAAGTCCAGCGTGATTACAATATCGTGTCCCTCGCTTGGTCTGAAGAATGTTATATCGTCAGCCATTTTGATTAAATCAAGCAGGTATTTCATACAGCCTCCGCAATCAAAAGAATATGTTGCCGAGATATGCGAAAAGTGGTGTTTGATTTTTATGTCCAGTTCATATAGCTCAGACACTGCTATTGCATTGCGGATAAATGTCTTTGCCTTTGCTTCACGCCCAGGAATGACTACATATACTACATCCTTGTTCAGTTTCCTCATTAGTTCGTCGAAAGAAAGCCGCATTGCGTTCTCATCGACAGAAAGGTTCATCTCCTCAATTTCTTCGTCAGTTGGCATTTCCATCGGTGGAAAAGTTTTTTCATAAATCACCTTGCTTCTCATCATTTTGTTTTTCTCCTATATTGATTATCGTAAGTCCTTTCTTTTTGGCTCGTTCAAGCGTCTTTGCAGCTCCGCCCCAACTATGTGTTACATAGCAGAGGGCATATCCTGCATTATCTACCAGATATTTGTTTCGGGCAGGGATAGCAGCCTTGAAATGGTACTTTTCAAAGCCGTCCGGATAGATAATGGAATCAAAGTACTTTGTTTCCATTATCGTAAATGTCAAATATGGGATAACGAGATAGTTGCGGATATGTGGATGTTCTTTCTTTAAGTCATAGACAATGCGAGCACACATCCAGTCAAAGTTACCCATACCACCATTGTAGAAGTCAGTTACACCATCGTCAATCAATTTAAGGATTTCAGAGTGTACTCGGCTGCTGTCTAATCCATAACATTCCTTGTGTCCTATAAAAATTGCCGACTTGTCATTCATATTCGGTCTCTCCTTAATCAGAATTGTCCCGTTTTTTCGCTGTTATCATAGTCATAAAATCAAAAGACCGCAACAACGATTTATTTCGTGAGTTGCGGTCTTTTTGCATCGTGCAAGAGCCTAAAAGCACGAAAATATATAATTATAATACTCATAGTATATCAATGTCAAGAATAAATATCAATAGTCTGTGGCTAAAATAGAAAAATATTTATAGACTATACAGTGGAGGGTTTAATATGAGTGAGTTATCAAAATTTATCGGACAGCGTATCCGTAATTATAGGACGCAGCAGAAACTTAGCCAAGAAAAACTGGCGGAATTATCCGGTTGCCACCCGACTTATATCGGACAGGTAGAGCGTGGCGAAAAGAACGCTACCCTTGAAAGCATCGAGAAAATCGCAACTGCACTTAATATTCCGCTTTCCAAGTTGTTTGAAAAACTTGGTGACGAAAGTTCCAACGACAGCATCCCTCTGAAATGTTACGAATTTCTGTCTGCAAAGAACAAAGATGAGCAGGAACAGCTATACCGTATCCTGCTTGAAATGGAAAAGTACAAAAATAAGTGAAACAGCATTTTCAAAACATAATGTTGTTTCAAGCCGGCTGACTAAAGACAAATTTAGCCTTCTTCGACGCCGACAATCTTGACTGCAAGAAACAGACCGCAAGGCATCGGCATTATCCCCGATGTTTTGCGGTCATTTTTTATTATAATAGGTAAAAACCAAAGCAAAAAGGAGGAAAAGTGTTATGAATAATCTTTTCAGCGGCTTCTTTAAGCAAAAGGAGAAGTCGCACGATGCACACCCGCCGTCAGATATGACAGGCTTCGAGCAGTACGACAAAGAATTTGTTACATACTGCATTGAGCAGGAGGAAACCCTCACAAAACTGGAATCCGAAATCCATTCTCTCAGTGAGCCAGAAGACACCGTTATGAAGACTTTACGGACAGCGTGTGCTTTCCACGCTGCTGATTGGGCAGGGATTATCTATGTTGATGTAGAGCTTGGTGTAACAAGCACGGGGTGGTGGCATAATCCGGACCCAAAAATCAAGTCTCTACAAAAACTGGAAGAATTTGAAAACTTCTTCCCTATGGAGACGTGGCAGAATGCCGTTAAGACAAGACAGCCTGTAATTGTGCAGGATTTGAATGAGGTTGCAAAGACATCTCCACAGGAGTATCAAACCTATAAGAGACTTGGCGTGGAAACTATGATTGCTCTGCCGTTTGGACCGAAGCCGCTTGGATTCCTCGTTATCCGAAATCCGACCCGCTACAAAACTTTTACCGGAGCAGGCAGGGGTTTTGCGTATATCTGCCACCGTGCGTTAGCACAGAAAAGAACGATTGACCGTATAAAAATGGCTCTTACTCCGGAGGAGATCAAGAGCGATAAAGATATTATCATCAACTTCTTCGGAGATTTGGAAATCATCACGCAGGACGGAATATGGAAAGAGCACGATTTTAACTCCCCAAAGTGTATCCGTGCCGTTGCCTTTGTTATACTTCACGGTAAATCTTCCCACTCTGCACTTGCGATTGCCGAGGCTCTCTATCCGGAGGAGAACATCGACGTAGAAATTATAAATAAGAATATTCGTGGTTATATGTACCGCTTCAGAAAATCGTTTGAGCTTATCTGCAAGCATAAGCTGGTAGACTATACTTCAAACGGTTATAAAATAAATACAACGCTTAACATCAAAACAGACATTCAGCAGTTTGAGAACATTTGGGAGCAGATTCAGCAGGATATTCCCATCACGCACAAGGTTCATCTGTTGAAACGGGCTATCAAGCTGTATAAAGGTGCAGTATTCCAGTCAGCCAGCGGCGACCATTGGCTCGTCGGCATAGCGACCGAGTTCAAGATGAATGGAGTGGTAGCATTTAAGTAGAGTCGTAAAACTCACCAAATCTATGATATTATTAAAATATAGGAAGGTGAGAAAAATGCAATACGACAAATCTTTTAAAGAAGAAGCCGTTAAACTAT
>Ga0129317_1001667_pt1 | contig 15162 bp, 14 predicted proteins | sample Cm1ome_FD_94430 | JGI IMG/M metagenome (GOLD analysis project Ga0129317, IMG submission 94430) | Eastern black-and-white colobus group fecal microbial communities from Wisconsin, USA - Cm1105 metagenome | ecosystem: Host-associated > Mammals > Digestive system > Large intestine > Fecal | place... | reverse complement strand
TGGGGCGGACGGTGAATCCGCCCCATTCGGTTACTTACGGTTTTATCAGCGGAAGAATCAGGCGTTGTAGCGCTTCTTGGAGATCAGAGCCACACCGGCGATGGCAACGAAGGCCAGAACCATGATGTAGGGCAGGGAGTCCAGCATGACGCCGGTATCGATGGTGCCATTCTTGGTATTGGTGAAGGCAACGGTCTGCTCGACTGCAGTGGTCGTACCAGTAGCTGTACTGGTCTCAACATCACCAACCTTGGTGGTGTAAGTCTCGCCACTGTAATCAGCCTCGGTCACGGTATAGGTAACATCCTTAGGCAGGTTAACAATGCTAATAGTATCGCCGTCCCTAAATTTGAAGGAATGAGCCCGACCGTCAACAGCAATGCTGGTGGCATTTTGGGCACCGTTGCTGCCACCGGTTACGGCATAAGATTCCTCATAGGTCTTACCCGTCACACCAGTCAAGGTGATAGTAAAGTCGAAGTACTTATCCTTATCGCCCAAGTTACCACCAACTGTTTTGGAGACTTTCAGAGTGTTAGCAGAGTAGCTAGCAGCGATACCATTGGTCTTGTCGCCAGATGCTTCAGTATGGACACCAGCAACACGAATGTTTCCATTGTCATCGTTAATAACAGTGACAACCAGTTTAACAGTAGCGGTACGATAATCAATGCCAGCGAGGTGGACTGTTTTAGGAGTCAGAGTGTACTCATAAACACCAACACTGGTGTATTCAGGCAGTTCAACAACGATATTTTTGACGTTGCCAACAGCAGTTGCCCCATCGGCAGTTGTATAAGTTGCATCACTGATGTTAAGCAGATCAGGAACGTTATTACGATCTTCACCATCAGTCTTGGATTTAGCGGTCTGAGTCAGTCCGAAGCTGACTGCGGGGCTGGTGCCAGCACCATCCAAGGTGAAAGTCACAGGGATATTTACGCAGTCTGCGTCCGTAGTGGTTACAGGGGGAGTCTCCTCCGGCTTATCTGTAGCAGCGAAGGCCACAGTGCTCAGGCTCAGTACCATGACCAGAGCCAGAAGCAGGGAAATAAGTTTATTCATTGTTTTACCTCCTAAGTAAAAACTGAAATTTTTATACTCATTCTGCCTCTGGCAGAAAAAGTAACGAAATGATTCAGGCCCGGCGGCCTTACGGATCGGGCCCTACAGGCCCCGGCGGCGGAGAATGGTGATCACCTTGCCCTTCACATTCTCCATGGGAATGGGGCCAAAGTCCCGGCTGTCTGTCGCTTCCGTGCGGTAGTCGCCCAGAACGAAGATACATCCGGCGTTGACCCGGTAGGGATAGGTGATTCCCTCCTTGGCGTAGGTGGGATAGAGAATCTCACCGGTTTGGGTGGTGCCGTTGACAATCAGAGAGCCGTCCTCGTCCATGTTCACCACGTCGTTTTCCCTTGCCACAATCCGGCCCACTTTTTTCTGGCCGTCCTGGGTGTACACAACCACGTCTTTGGTGCTGTACTCCCGCTGCATCCGGAAGACGATCATCAGATCCCCGTCCTTGACCATGGGGAACATGTCCGTTCCCTTGGCCTGGGTGAAGAGGAAGACCTGGGTGAAGATCAGGTAACCGGCCACAATCGCCAGAATCAGGCGCAGGAGCAGGCTCAGGTAGCCCCGGGTGGTCTCCACCCGTTCCCGGCGGAGCCGAATCACCTTGGTGATGTCTGTGGGCTTGCCCATCCTACTCACCACCTTGCATACGCCTGAGGGCTTCCTGCTGGGTAAGATAGGCCTGGTAAAGCTCGCCCAGCTGCTGACGCAGGCTTTCGTTTTCCGCTTCCAGGGAATTTACCTTTTCGGTGGTGGATTTGGCGTAGGATTGGAGCTGGCCCTCATACCGGGCACGCTCGGCGGAGATGGCCTGGTGGAACAGGTCATACAGGTCGCTCATTTTCTTCCAGAGATCGGCTTCATCCAGGCCTCCGAAGGTGATCTTACGGAACCTGACGGTTTGGAACCAGGTTAAAATCTGGTTTTCCACATGGTTCAGGGGAGTTGCTTCGTCAGCGATGGTTTCCGGGGTTACCGTGGCTTTTTTCGAGGCGGTGGAGGGCTTTTGGCCATACTTTCCAGCCATAGGATCCTCCGGGGTTTAGTCAGCGTCCCGGTTTCTGCGTTTCCGGGAGAGCATCAGCACTGCGGCTACGGCAACGGCTGCCAGGATTAAGACGTAGGGCAGGGAGTCTAAGAGGACGCCGGTGTCGGGGGAGGCTTCCTTATCGTTGGTGAATACGATGGTGTCGTTATTTCCCACCTGGGCTGTCAGCTCAGCACTCAGACCCGTTTGCGCATCGTTGGAATTGACTTTGTAGGTGGTGGTGTAGCCGCCATGGCCTTCGCCATAGTCTTCCTCAGTAACGACAACCTTCGCACCAACAGGAACGGTCAGCTCTTTATGGTCGCCATTTTTTAAGGTAAATGTGCCAGTGCTGGTGTAAGAGTCGCTGCCAATCAAGAAAGCAGAAGGCTGATCGTTCATGGTAACAGTTACGGTAAAGTTAAAGTCCTTCTTGGTGTCGCCCAGGCCGCCGGTCACTGTCTTGGAGACAGTTACAATGGTGTTATCGGGAACGAACTTAGCCCAGTAGGTATGAACCGTATTCGTCTGCCAGCCACCTTCGGGTTCTACAGGATCAACATGATCTTCTTTGGTAATAGGCTTTGTGCACTCCTCGTCATAGTACCAGCCATCGAACTTAAAGCCCTCGGAGGCGTTCGCGGTAGAACCAACGGGGGCGGGGCGCGAGGTTTCAGGGTTAAACTGATCCATGGGACTTGTGACGGTACCGCCGATATCCCCGACAACCTTATACTCGACCTTAACTTTACCGAGTTCTACAATTTTTACATAGACTTTTTCGTCCTGATTCAAAGGCTGACCGATTTTATTCCACGGTATGGTGAAATCAGGATCGGCATAATATCCTTCTACAACCGTGTAACCCACAGGTGCTTTGATTTCACCCTGGATATCCTGAATCCGGGAACCGGTAATGTACACTCTGGAGTCCAGCTCCGTCTTATCCTTTACATCACCTGAGGAAATTCCGTTGTTACCTGTATAGAAAATGACACGATTACAAGAGAAGCGAAGGTCAAGATGGTATTGACAAGCTACGGAAATGTTATCAGCATAAGTAGAAGCAAACAGTGTGGATTTCTGACTGCCAGAAACTGCGTCTGCGTCTGTGTCGCGGATAATACGGTCCGCATACTGAACCAGCTTATGGCCTTTGTTTTGCGCAGCAGTGCCAGTCAGTACATCGGTGTTGATGCCGTTTCTGATACCAGAAATGATCATATCCCATTTTTCGTCACTGGTAGACAGATGGAACCCATATCCTGTAAAGCAGGCATCCGGAAGCGTAACAATACCGGCAGGGAAGTAGTGAGAGGTATTCACAAAGGAAATTCCCAGCAGGTCAAGCATTTCCTGAGAGAAAGGATTTCCGTTCTGATCCTGTGCTGCTACATAGACAGATACAACCCTGTTATTTGTGGTATCGTACTTCTTCTCCCACTTCGCGTAGAAGATCATGCCTTCCTTGGCGGCTACATCGCTGGAACCCGGAACGTTGAGGTCACCGGTTCCTTCCGGGTCGTCAAACCAGCCAACAAACTGCTGGCCCTCCGGTGCGGTAGGCGCTGCGGGGAAAACCACGTTGCCGTTTTCATCTTCGTTTACAGTGAAGGTGTCCGATCCGTTCCGGGGATTAAAGGTAACAGCAATGCAGTCACGCCATTGGGCGGTGTAAGTATTGTCTGCGGTGAGAGAGAATTCCTGGTTGGCTTTTACCACGTTGCCTTCTGCATCCACCCAGCCACTTAACAGCTTGCCGGCGGGTGCGGTGGGCGCTTCGGGAGCGGTGATCATCCCGTTGTCGTTTTCGTAGCGAACGGTGCTGTCCTCTCCGTTTTTGAAGGTGGCTTTAAGACGGGCAGTCCACTGGGCGGTGAAGGTCATGTCTTCGGATGCGGAAATTTCTGTATCGAGAGCAACAGAGTCACCGCCCGCATTCTTCCATCCGGCAAACTTCTGAGTTTCATCAGGAGGTGTTACCGTGACATTCAGGCCGCCAATGGTAAAGCTTTCATTAGACACCGACACGCTTGCGGGTTCAACAACACCGCCGTTGGCATTAAAGGAAACTGTTATACGATGCAGCGCATCTACTGTAACTTCAATGGTGTAAGTAGTATACCAGGCTATAAGGTAACATCCAAATTCAACAGTGTATGTTCCGGGAGTTGTAGTTTCACTAGCTGAGACAGTATATACTGTTTCACGATTAGAACTTGTTTGAGAGCCAGTGATTCCTGAATTGCTAATCTCGGTGCCATTCTGACTTACGCGAACTGAGGTTCCCCACAGATCACGCTCGTTTCTTGTAACAGTATCGTAGCCTCCCTGGAGAATATGGATGGTCGTATTGGCATCTGCCAAAAGAGCAAACGTGCTTGCATTATTGCCAGAAAGCGCATTGCTGTTACTAGCTGATTCCTTTTCAGCAGCGTTCTCTGCAGATTCCGACTTGATGTTTGCAGAATCAACAGTCTGAGTGGTTTCCATGTTCTTCTGAGTGGGGGCATTGATCTCCTTTTGAGTATCAGAAATCACAGTTTGCTCCTGAGTGCCAGTACCGCTGTCTAGTGTATCCGCATGGAGGCTCCCTTCACTACTAGCGGATTGAGACTCCCCATCAATCTCCGCGTAAGCCGGAGCTGCCAACCCGCAGACCAGTACCAGAGTAATCAGCAAAGCCAGGGCTTGCCGCCAGCCCCTTCTTTTCTTCGCGGTGTCCATATGTTTCATAGAACAGCCTCCTACTGAATTGTTTGTTATATTAAAATCGTCTTTCCGGGTGCTTCCTATAAAAAAGAAAGAGATACCCGGAAACAGCGACAATTTCCATGGGTGAACCACCGACCTGAGGAAAATCACATAATTCGTATTATGTAAAAACCCTCAGCCGCCTTGGGCGGCTGAGGGCATAAAAGAATCACAGACCCACGATTTTGGGCGCACCAGTGACACCCTCCCCTTGAGCTTTTTGTAAAAAAGATGGTGAGGGTGCTGTTGTGCTGGGCATGTAACAAATATGTAAAAATTTGTTACTGATTTTGGTGATATTTTTTTCGATGGCTATTGATTTCTGGGGTCAAGGGTGATATACTTATCTCAAGTAACTGTAATAAACAGAATCACCTGAAATATTTTGCCACATAATACGAATTATGTGGCGTTCTTTTTTGCCTATATCACCAGGCCCAGACGCTCGATCTGCTGCCGATGCTCCCTGCCGGTTGACATAATATAGATACGGGTGGTGTCAATGCTGCTGTGGCCCAGGATGTCCGCCAGCTTGCCGATGTCCTTCTGGAGCGCGTAGAAGGTGCGGGCGAAGAGCTTGCGGAGATTGTGGGGAAACACCTTGCTGGCCGGAACCCCGGCCCGGGCGCACAGCCGCTTCATTTCCGCCCAGATGGCGCTGCGATCCAGAGGCTTCCCCGTGCGGCCAAGAAAAATGGGGCCGGACTTCACATGACGGGCCCGGGCGTAATCCAGCAGCTTCCTGCGCAGGTTTCCGGGAATCAAGATGCACCGGGTTTTGCCCTTGCAGCTTACGGTGATCTCACCCCGGCGGACATCCTCCAGGGTAAACCAGCGCAGCTCGGAGACCCGGATGCCGGTGCCGCAGATGGTCTCCATTACCAGAGCAAGGCGGCTGTTTCCTCTGGCGGCCCGGAGCAGCCGCAGGTAGTCCGCCTTACGAAGCTCCTTCTCTTCGGAGCAGTAGGTCTGCCGCTGGAAGCGGATGGCCTTGGCCCTGCACTGGGGCAGGCCCAGAAAGCGCAAACAGGAATTGACACTGGCCAGCATGGAATTGATGGAGCGCACGGCGTAGCCCTGCTGCTGTAAGTGCTGCTTATAGGCGATAACCAGCTCCTTCCCCAGAGGCTGGGTACCCGCGAACCGGGAAAAGGCGGTAACGTCCCGCAGGTACTTTTCCAGAGTCGCGGGACTTTTTTCTTCCCGGACGAGAGCTTGATAATATTGCCGAATCAGGGCCGGGGTCAGGGTGACTTTTTTCATGGGAATTCCTCCTATTATGGCGATAAGCGTATTGTACCCTGTTTTTTACCTTTCAGAGACCGGGATTTGACAATCCGTGAAAGGTGTCATATAATAGCCGGGCATATATAAATATAGAAGGACGTGGTCTGCTTCATGGATACCCGGCACAGTTCCCTGATCGAAGGCTCCATCTGGAAGGGTATGCTGCTGTTTGCCCTGCCGGTGTTTTTGGGGAATCTGCTTCAGCAATTTTATAACGCCTTTGACTCCTGGGTAGTGGGCCGGTTTATCGGCGGCACGGCCCTGGCGGCGGTCAGCTCCTCGGGAAGCCTGGTATTTATGATGCTCAGCTTCTTCAACGGCGTGGCCATGGGCGGCGGCGTGGTGATTGCCAATCTCTACGGCGCCCGGAACTATGAGGAGATGCGCAAGGTCATTCACACGGTGATTCTCTTCGGTCTTGCCGCCGGGGCATTTCTCACGGTGTTCGGCGTGGTGTTTACGCCCACCATCCTGGGCTGGATGGGCACTCCGGAGACGGTGCTGCCCCAGTCCATCCGGTATTTCCGGTTCTTTTCCTACGGCATTCTCTTTTCCGTCATGTATAATATTTTCGTGGGCATCCTCCACGCGGTGGGAGACAGCCGCCATCCCCTGATCTTCCTGATGATTTCCAGTCTCATCAATGTGGTGCTGGATCTGCTGTTTGTGGCCGTGATGAAGCTTGGCGTCGGTGCCGCCGCTCTGGCTACCACCGTTTCCCAGGGCATCAGCGCCTTACTGTGCTGTGTCCACCTGCTTTGGGTTAAGGATCAGCCCTACCGGATCCGGTGGCAGGAGCTGCGGCTTCACGGTGAGAGCCTCCGAAAGATATTGCGGTTCGGCCTGCCCTCCGGCGTGCAGAACTCGGTGATTGCCCTGGCCAACGTCGTGGTGCAGAGCAACATCAACGCCTTTGACGCCGCGGCCATTGCGGGATGCGGAGCCTACTCCAAGCTGGAAGGGTTCGCCTTCCTGCCCATCACCTGCTTTACCCAGGCGCTGAGCACCTTCGTCGGTCAGAACCTGGGTGCCCACGAATACGGGCGGGTGAAAAAGGGCGTGGCCTTCGGGGTAGGCTGCTCGGTGATTCTGGCGGAGATGATCGGGGTAGCTTCGTACCTGCTGGCGCCTCAGCTCATCGGGATTTTCAACGACCAGCCGGAGGTGGTAGACTTCGGCACCCGGCATATGCGGACGATCTGTTTGTTCTACTTCCTGCTGGCCCTCAGTCACTGCATTGCCAGCATTCTCCGGGGCGCGGGAAAGGCATCGGTGCCAATGGTTACCATGCTGGTCTGCTGGTGCCTGATCCGGGTGAGCTATATCACCATTGCGGTGCGGATAGTGCCGGAGCTGGAAACCGTATCCCGGGCCTATCCCATTACCTGGACGTGCAGCAGCATCGTATTTTTGATTTACTTCTTCAAGGCGGACTGGATTCACAATTTTGACCGCCTGGAAGCAAGGACAAAACAGGCATAACAAAATCCGGCGACAATAAAATGCACCCCATTTGTTAGACAAGAGGATATCCTGTCTAACAAATGGGGTGCTTTTCTATGCCCATTGGAAATACGTATCTAAGGAAACTCTGAATCAGAGCTTCCTTACTTTTGGTGTCACTTCCGGAAGAAGCCGGGATGTCACATATGATTAGAATTTCCCGCTCTTTCCGGAGAAGCCGCTTCTGTCGATGGTGGTTCCGCCGCCGCTGCCAGAGCTGGTTTGCTGCTCGATTTTCACACGGCTCCGGGTGACATGGGTAAACTGATCCGCCCGGACGTTGAATCTCACGCTTCCCTCCCGGATGTAAGCGTCCGCCTCGGTCTTGATGCCCACCGACTTCATAGTCGTGGCCAGCAGGGCGCAGATACCCAGGGAGGACAAACAGCCCAGGACAATGGAAATCGCAACGCCTGCCCCGCCAATCGCCGGGTTGCTTCCCACGTCCAACGGATTCCCGGCCCTGGCGGCGGAGAGCATATCCTCACATTTTTCCAGGTAGTCGGAAAAGCCGTCGTACCAGTCGTCGCCGCGGAAATCGTCCAGGAAGACCTCTGCCAGTTTGTCCTTGCCGTAGTCCGTAAAGGCGATGTTCCCGTAGCCGTAGGCAATCAGGGAATAGTCCCGCTCCGCCATGGACAGGAGCAGCAGCACGCCGCTTTTCTCCGTTCCGTATCCCAGGTCGTAGGTACGGTACAGCTCCTTGGCTCCCTCGTAAACGCCGGTCTGGCTGGTATACTCCAGGAAGTCGCTCACGGTGATGATATAGACGTCACACCGGTATGTATCGGACATCCCCGCCGCTTTGCGCTCCAGGGTCTCCCATTCTTCCTCCGTCAGCAGCCCCGCCGCGTCGGTCACATGGTTCAGCTGGGGTTCCGCCGCCCGGGCAGGAATGGCCAGAGCCAGCACAAGAAGCAGGGCGGCCATCCAAGAAACCCATTTTTTCACAGCCATCCCTCCTTATCCCAGAAACAGCCGGGCGAGCCACTGCCCCAGGCCAGTCCAGCCCCAGAGCAGGCTCAGCGCCACGGAAAGCAGGGCAAACATACCCCAGAACTTTCCCTGGGATATGGGCAGATCGCCCACCATCTTTCCGGTCTGGCCGTTCATCATAAACAGGTAGTCCTTCCCCTGCCACTTGGTGTGCAGCGTCCACACGGGCAGCAGGGCGTAATGCACCTTACCCCGGCGCAGCCGCACCCGGCTTCCTACGCTCACCAGAGTCTGATACCCCAGAACGTCCGCCCGCATGGCTCCCTCGGCGGAATTGCGGCAGCGTCCTTCCGCCCGTCCCATGCTCTCCTCGGCGGACACGTCATACTTATCCGCCAGGAACCCCGGCAGGTAAGCCGTGGAGAAGGGCTTCAGCTCCCGAAAGTCGAAGGGTTCCAACGCGTCCATATAGGCGTCCTGCATTTTCCGGGACGCGTCCACCGGAACCCGCGCAAAGGCCACGGTCCCCGCCCGGCGCACATGGAAATGCTCCGTAACCGTGACCCGGTAATCTCCCTCCCGATGGGTATGGGAGCGGGTGCCGTGGTAGGCGCAGTCCGCGTCCGCTTCTCCGTCCACCAGCCAGAAGGGTACATAAATTCCCTGGACTTCCTCCAGATGGTTGTGGTCGGAAAAGGCCTTGGGCAGGAAAATCCGCTTTCCGTAGTGCCGCTTCAGGGCCTGCACTGCTTCCTCCTTCGTCACCCGGAAGGGGAGCACATAGTCCGGCTTCAGAGTGCCCGCGAACTGCCCCGGGACAATGGCGTTGTTGCCGCAGTAGGGGCAGCTGGTGGCCGCTGTGGTTTCCTCACAGATCAGCTCCGCGCCGCAGGAGGGACAGGTGTAGGCCCGCATTCCGGCGGCATCCTCTCCCCAGTCCCCTGACAGGCCGGAGGCATCCCAGTCCGTCTCCTCCGTCTCGGGAACCGCCCTGGCCTCTTCAAGCTGGTCGGCGTATAGCGATTCCACCTCCGCCAGGGTAAAGCTTCCGCCGCAATATTCGCATTCCAGCTTTTCCGAGCTTTCATCGTAACGCAGGGGCGCCGTACAGGCCGGGCATTTATATTCCGCAATTTGTGTTGACATAGGCATCTCCTAACGGGCAAATCAAAATACGAAACCGTTTCTCTTATCGAATGTCCCGATCATCGAAGGGATCGCCGCACTCCGGGCAGAATTTCGGCGGATGCTTGGGATCCTCAGGCTCCCAGCCGCACTTGTCGCACCGGTACAGGGGCTCGTCGGCGGGCTTTCTGGCACCGCACTCGGAGCAGAACCTTCCCTTGTTCACCGCGCCGCATTTGCATTTCCAGCCCGCGGCCTGCTCCGGACGCTTCGCGCCGCACTCCGGGCAGAACTTCCCTGTGACGGTAGCGCCGCAGCTGCACGTCCAGCTGTCTCCGGCGGGTTTGGGTTCCGGCTTCTTTGCCCCGCATTCCGGGCAGAATTTTCCCGTGGCTACCGCGCCGCAGGAGCATTTCCAGCCCGCGTTCCGGGGTGCGGCCTGAGACTGCTGTACGCCGGTCTGATACAGATTCTGGGCCGCGCCGAAGCCGGCCTGTCCCATACCGGTCATGCCCATGCCCATAAAGCCGGTCATGGCCCCGGCGGGATTCTTGGCCGCGGCAACCATGGCCTCCGCCGTGGCGTCGGTCATTTTGCCGGCCATCATAAAGGGATTGGCACCCATGGTGGCCGCGTCCTCGATCTCGTTGATCTTCTTCATATCCGCGTCCGTCAGGGTAATGGGGTTCAGGGCGATCTTTCCGATGGAAATGCCCCTGTTTTCGATCCACTCCTGGCGCAGCGCCTGGTTCATGGCAGCCTTCAGTTCCTTGGTCTTGGCCGGAATCTGGGCGGGGCGAAGCTCCTGCTCCGCCAAAGCGCCGAAGGCAGGCTGAAGGGCGTCCATAAACTCCGCCTTCAGCTGGGCGTCGATCTGATCCCGGGTAAAGGCCGTGGTCACGTTGCCGCACAGCCGGACGTAGAAGCGCAGCGGGTCGGTAATTTGGTAGCTGTAAATGCCGTTGCAGCGAATCTGAACGGTTCTGCTCATGCCGATGCGCTTGTTCACCACCTCAAAGATGATGGGGCTGGCCGTGCCGAACTTGTTGCCGGTGATCTCCTTGGTGTTCACATAGTACACCCGCTGATCCTTGGCGGTATCACCGCCGAAGGAAAAACGCTTACCCAGGGTGCGGAAGCTCTCCATCAGACTGTCTCCCAAATTGCCCGTAAAAATGGAGGGCTCGGTGGAGGTATCGTAGGTATATTCGCCGGGTTCGGCGCAGATATCCACGACCTTACCCTGCTCCACGATCATCATGCACTGGCCGTCGGCCACCGCAATCACGGAGCCGTTGGAAATGATATTGTCGCTTCCCTTGGTATTGCCGGAACGTCCGCTGACCCGCTTGCGTCCCCTGACCACCAGGGTGTCCACGGGAAGCGCGTCACAATAAAAGTATTCCTTCCACTGGTCGGCAAGTACGCTGCCGGTTGCGGTGAATGCTGCTTTGATCAGTCCCATACAGAAATCTCCTTATTGTTATTTTTCCCTGCCGGATTCGGGGCAGGCTCTCGATTACACACCGTCTGACATTGCTGTTTTCCTCTAAAAGGCCTTTCAGGCCTCTTTTCAGGGTCATTATACTCTAAAATTCCCATGAAGTCCACAACAAATGTGCCAACCTTCGCGCAAACGGCTTCCCGTTTCGGAGAGGGACGCTGCCCAGCAACAGCAAAACGGTGTAACGGCAGTTCCCTGTCGTTACACCATTTGCGTATGCTACTGTGCCAAAATTCTGCGTTTGCCGGGATACAGGCCCCGATCCTCCGGTGTCGCCCATCGCAGAAGCAGCTCACAGTCTTCCGTCAGACCTTTTTTCAGTTCCCGCCGGGCCTGTTCCAGATCCGTGCCGGGCCGTGTCAGCCCTTCCAGACATAGCCTTCCCGCTCTCCGCACCGCCCGGCAGTCCACCATCCAGCTGCGGCGGAACAGCATTTCGTCCAGCTCATAGCTGTCCTCCTTGGAGGGCTTCCGGCGAAGGGGCGCCAGCCGGGTAACCGCACTGCCGCAGGGACATGTTCCGGGAAGGATCCTCGTATAATCCCCGGTCTGATACCGGATCAGAGGCATGGCCTCCATGCCGATGGTGGTAATCACCAGCTGTCCGGTTTCCCCGGGCGGCAGCACGTTTCCATTGTCGTCGATAATCTCCGCAATGACGTGACCCTCCCGCAGGTGCATTCCCTCATGGGCCTCGCAGGTAACGGCCCCGCCCAGGGCCATCTCCCGGGAACCGTAGTGTGGGAAGAGCTTCGTCCCCAGGATGTCCTCGCAGCCTTTCCTCACAGAGTCAGGACAGGCGTCGGCACTGACCAGGGCACGTTCCAGGCTCTGCTTTCCATACAGGCGCAGCATGGCCAGCAGGGGCACCGGCATTCCCACAAAGGTGTCCGGCTTTTCCGCCTGTAAAATGTGGGCCAGCTCCCCATAGGTTCTCCCCACGCCCACCTTCAGCGGCTTTGCACCCAATCGGGTGATGGCCTCCCCAATCAGCTCTCCCAGGCCGTAGGGCCCGGAAAAGGGCATACAGATCATAGTGACGCTGCCGGGAAACACCAGCTCTCCCAGCCCCGCCATAAACAGCTCCACCGTTTTTTCGCAGTCTCCCCGGGTGTAGAATACCCGCTTGGCCCTTCCGGTGGTGCCGCTGGTGGCATCGGACAGCACCCGCTGGATCTCCGACTGGGATACCAGCAGCATCTGCCCCACATGGCCCGCCAGGTCTTCCTCTGTGGTAAAGGGCAGGGCCGCCAGGGCCTCCAGGCTGTCCAGATGGTCGGGCAAATTGCGGTAGTAGCCCTCCCTCTCCTTTTCCCGGCGGAGCAGGTCGTTGAGCTTTCTCAGCTGCATGGCCCGGATCTCCCGGGCGGTCACCTCGGGCAGGCCTTCCTGCCGGAGGATCATGTCGTCAATCCGGGAACGCTTCATCTTCTGTACAGGCTCCTTCCCTGATTGTCTGTCAGATTGTAGGCGCAGAAGGGCACCATGCCCTTTTCCGAGTCCACCTCGCAGATATAGCACCGCTTCAGCCGGTCTAAGTCCAGGTTGTAGGCGTCCTGGAATACCATTCCCGACACAGCGAAGGTATTCTCCCTTGCCTGGGCCAAAAATAAATCCAGAGCGGAGGTTTCGCTGTAGGCCCCGTCCTCCGGAAAGGCCTCTTCCCTCTCCCCGCTCCACTGCTGGGCAACGGACAGCATGGCGTCCCGGGAGGTGGTATCGCAGCAGCACCCGCCGCCTCTTTGGGCCAGTACCCGCAGACTGCCGTCGGGCCGGCGCATATAGCTTGCGTGGAAGGAGCAATAGGGACTTTCCGCGCCGCCGCCGGTAAAGTCCGAGGCCTTCATCCTGCCCTCCGTCTGCTCCTCAATATGCCGCAGCATCCTGGGAATGGTCACCGGTGCCTCCGGGCGGCTCAGGGAACAGCGGCCGAAATAGCTCAGTGGCTGGAAGTGAACACCCCGCACGGCCGGCATATGATCCAGTGCGAATTTCACAATGGCCCCAACCTGGTCTTCGTTGACCCCGGCGGCAATCACCGGCACCAGCACAATCCCCAGACCCGCCCGGGCGCAGTTTGCGATGGCCTTCTCCTTTTCTTCCATCAGCCCTCTGCCCCGGAGAATCTCGTAGGGCCCGTCCGTCACGGCGTCAAACTGCAAAAATACCGTGTTCAGTCCCGCGGCCTTCAGCGCTTCCCCGTACCCTTTCTCGGATGCCAGCCGCAGGCCGTTGGTATTCAGCTGGAAGAAGGGAAAGCCCTTTTCCCGGCCCAGCTTTATGATCTCCGGCAGATCATCCCGCATGGTGGGTTCTCCGCCGGACAGCTGAATGTTAAAGGGCCCGCCGTGGGACAGCAGGAAATCATACTGCCGCCCGATCTCCTCTATGGGCACATCCCAGGGCTCCCGTTCTCCCGCCGAGGCGAAGCACACCGGACAGCGGAGATTGCACCGGCTGGTCAGCTCCAGCAGCATACAGCAGCCCTTCCGCTTGTGGGCGCTGCACAGGCCGCAGTCATAGGGGCAGCCCCGTTCCGGCTGCCTGCCCTTCACCGGCGGCTCCGTTACCCGGGTAGGCTGATCCCAGCCTTCGTAGCTCTCCAGGTCATCCTCCCAGATCAGGGTCTGGAAGCTCCCGTGATCCGGGCAGGTCTTTTTCATATAGATATACCCGTCCTCCCCGGTGCAGATGTCGCTTTGGATCACCCGCAGGCATTCCGGGCAGACGCTTCTGGTTCTCGCGATCCGCATTTACAGCAGTCCTCTCTCGCTGAGCAGCTCCATACAAGTTTCGTAGGTGGCCGCAATGATCTGGGGACAGTATTCCACCCGCTTGGCGGGATTCCCCCGAATGATGTCCCGGCAGTCCATACCGCCGTACTCGCTTCCGATTTCGTCCTCAAACCACCGGGTGAACCGGCCCATAACGGGCTTGTTTGCCGGATGGTCGTAGTAGTCCTCCACGCCCTTTCCGGTGACGTAGGACAGGATACAGGCCCCTCCGGTGAGGCAGCCGCAGCAGCCCCCGGAAAAGCCCACGCCACCGTTGAGGCCACCCATGGCCTTGATAAGCCCCGGGTTTTCCTCTCCCAGGGTTTCCAGCAGCAAAATCGCCAGGATCTGAGCGCAGTAATAATTTTCTCTGGAAAGCTCCAAAATTCGGTCAAGCAGATCCATATTGTCCCTTCTTTCTGCAAATCAGCAGCAGATATCCGCATTTTCCCTTTCCACTGACACACGCCGCCGTGCCCCGCCAGATGGCCTCGATGTAGTATTCCTTCCAGGCCGGGGTCATGTCTTCCAGAACCTCCACCTGGAATCCGGCGTCCCGCAAAAGGGGCCCAGGGTCAGTAAACCACACATCCGACACCATCAGCACCCCACCGGGTTTCAGGAGGCGGTAGGCTTCCCGCAAAGCACTGGCCACGTCTCCGCTTTGGTAGAAGGCGCACTGAGATAAAATTCCGTCGAAGCACGCCCCTTCCCAGCCGGTTTCCAGGAAGTTTCCCTTGATCACATTGACTCCTCTGGGGCACAGGTCAATGCCAAAGGCGTCGTAGCCCTGCTCCTTCATCAGCGCCACACCCGTTCCGTCTCCCGCACCCATGTCCAGGATCCGGCTTCCGGCTGCCAGACCGCCCAGGGACAGCATACGCAGGGTGTGTTCCCTGCCGCCCGGATGGCCCTTCATCACTTGTCCTCCAGGGCTTTTTCCACGGACAGCACCTTCCCCAGGGCCAGCTCCTCGGGCACATAGACAAAGCCGCACACCGGACACACCGGCAGCTCCACCGGGAAGCCATTGTCCAGGTACATAAATTTCGCCTTGCCCTTGATCAGGGGCACATGGCATTTGTAGCACCGCAGCTTTCCCAGCGGGTCAATGGTATAGTAGTTTTTCTCTTCCATAGCTTACCTCTGTAGGATGTTCATTCTGTGGCTGTAGG
>Ga0129317_1001664_pt1 | contig 15208 bp, 15 predicted proteins | sample Cm1ome_FD_94430 | JGI IMG/M metagenome (GOLD analysis project Ga0129317, IMG submission 94430) | Eastern black-and-white colobus group fecal microbial communities from Wisconsin, USA - Cm1105 metagenome | ecosystem: Host-associated > Mammals > Digestive system > Large intestine > Fecal | place... | reverse complement strand
TAGACATTAAAAAATCTTAAGTTGTTATATTCACGCACATACGCGTGATGAAAATTCGTTATAAAGAGTATGAATTACGCTAAACTCCGCACCAATCCTACCGCGTTTTTGGCACTGACAAGTGTCAGCATAACTCTTTTTGACGAGATTTTGCCATTTTTCACCGATGCCCATGACGAGTATTTCCGATGGCACGATGTAAAGGGAAAGAAACGTACCCGCCAACGCCGCCATGTCATACAGTCCAACAGTCCTCTGCCCACAGTTGCGGAACGTCTTTTCTTCATCCTTGTCTACCTCAAAAACAATCCCACGCAGGAGTATCTTGCGGCGGGATACGGCATGGCGCAGCAGCAGTGCGGGCAGTGGATCCACGTGCTCACCGAGGTGCTTGCCATGGCTATGGAAGATGCCGATGTCCTGCCGGCGCAAGACATTGCCGCATTCAAGCGTCTGCTTGACCAACGTGGAGGTCCCGCAGTCGTCCACGAGCTTATCCATGACGGTACGGAACGGGAAATCCCAAGGCCGTCCGACCATGAGTCGCAACGGGAAAATTACAGCGGAAAAAAGAAGAAGCATACCGTCAAGAATGCCGTAATCACCTGTATGGCAGGGTTCATACTCTTTACGAGCCTTACCGTGGAGGGTAAGATGCACGACAAGAAAATTGCGGACTCGATGTATTCTTTCCCTTATGAATGCGTCCTTTGGCAGGACACGGGCTATCAGGGATATGCTCCTGAAAATGCCACGATAATCCAGCCCGTGAAGAAACCCAAAGGGAAGGAACTCAGCAGAGAGCAGAAAGAGGCAAACTCCGAGATTTCCAGAACGAGGGTGAAAGTCGAACACGCAATCGGAGGAGCAAAGATTCTCCGCATTGTCAAGGACGAGTGCAGACTGCGCAGAGGTGGCTTCGTCAACAAGATTTTTCATCTCGCTGCTGGACTTCATAACTGGAGATTTCTGCATCGTGTCTAACATCTAACTTTATTTAATCTCTATTCATTTGCCAATTCAAATGTCAGTATGCGGATATAAATTTTGTCTTTGTCGTCCAATGAGCCTATTATTTCGTCGATTACACTTTCGGGATAACGCCACCTTGAAGAAAAATCAACGTCGATACACTCGCTGTACCAATCCACATTGCAGTCTTCAAAATTTTCATTCAGGAGATTTGCCATTTTTTTCAAGGTCTTTCTCGTTTTCCGAGCTTGCGAAAAGGAGGTTGGTTGCGTAATTTGCCATAGTTTAAGTTTTTGAGTTTTTTACTTTCCCTTTTGTAGCATTCATCTACTTTCGGGCTTGATTGGAATTATGTCGCCCCCAAAGGTGGCATGGCTCTTTATGCAGGGTTTCCAGACCAAATACAACCTCTGCGAAGCGGAAGGTGGAGATTTTGTCGGGAACCGTCAGGCAATGACCTTGCATGCAAGAAAGACATGGCAAGTACCTTTGCGACACAATTCTCATCAGGTGGACCGAAAGTCGATATGCGAGGAGGTGGAAAGTTCGCCTTGTATGGGTGGTATGTAATGTAATAATAAAGGACTTACGTGAAAATAGTATAAAAGAAACGGGCAAGGCTGAAACAGGATTTGCCGGTTTCAGTCTGCTCAAACGGTGTGTTGTCGTCGTCAAAATTCCGCCACCATAATGCGGTAGTCGAATACTTTGGTCTTGTCACTCGGTCGTAGTTGGCTTATCCAAATATGATGTGCCCCGTATCCGAAAATGAAATATTCGTCGAGCGGTGTGTTTTGTCGCAGCCGTTCCATGCGGTTGCGCAATGTCGCTTCATCGCTTGAAAGAAGGATTGCATTGACAATCTGGAAATAGAGGTCTGTCTCCTCTTCACAGTAGGGACAAAAGCTGTGTTCAATCGTTACGTTCATGGCTCTTGATTTTATTGTACTTCGATTATATCTTCAATTCGGCCATACAGGACAGAACGCAGTGCGGTCTTGTCAATGGCGTAATACTCGGCAATATGCCCGTGCTGTTTCACAAAATATCGTTTGAGAACATCGGAGAAGTCAAAACGGTAGCCCATCAAAGCGATACCTTTTTTGAAATATCCACACTCTTTCACGCTTCGGGTGAGCCAGTTCTTTTCTTCCAGATTCAACTTGTCGCCATTGTCAAGGCGTTCCCGTAACTTGTAAACCTTGCTGTCTTTCAACTTCGCCAATTCCGGCACGTCCCATTGGACGAATTTTATTGCTATCTGTTCCATCGTTCAATATTAATCGTAGATAATCACTTCGTCTCGGTACTCGACGATTTCCTTGCCGCTGGTGAGGCGAACAATAATCTTGTTGCCATAGTCCCCGACAATCGTTCCCTCCGTGTAACCTTTGTAGGGGGTGAGCAGCGTACAAGACAGACCGATAATTTCACTTTCTTCTTCGTATTCGTACATGGTCGTATGATTTTGCAGTCATAATTTGATGTCCCATTTACCTTGTGAGAAGATTCTGAAACTCACGTATTCGTTTTCAAGTTCGTGGGTCAGGATACGGATATAGATTTTATCCTTGGAAAAATCAACAGAAAATGGGGAAATGATGAGGGCAACACTGGGTTTCTGTGACTTATGGGGAAAACCGCAGAAATCCTCACCTATGCGAAAGTGCAGGGAAATGAAAGGTAATGAGGGCGGACGGTTTTCAAATCATTACCCGGTGAACGGGTAAGTTTATAAGTTGGCGGTTTTTGTTTCTTCTTTCTGCCGTGTTTTGCAAACCGATGTACAACTCGCTGAGAACTAATTTTGTACCATCAAAAAGAAAGGTTTATGCGAAGTACATTCAAGGTGCTGTTCTATGTGAACGGCAGTAAGGAGAAAAACGGTATTGTCCCCACCATGGGACGGGTGACCATCAACGGGACGGTCGCGCAGTTCAGCTGCAAGCAGAACATCGCCAAACGGCTTTGGGACGCCAAGGGCAACCGTGCGAAAGGGAAGAGTGCGGAGGCACGGGATGTCAATCTTGCCCTTGACAACATCAAGGCTCAAATCATCAAACATTATCAGCGTCTGTCGGACAGAGAGGCGTTCGTTACCGCCGAAATGGTGCGCAACGCCTATCAGGGCATCGGCTCGGAATACGAGACCCTGCTCGGTGCTTTCGACAAGGACAACGAGAGTTTCAGGAAACGTATCGGCACAGACCGCACTTTGGGTTCGTACAAGGTGCGTGTATGTGCAAGGAATCACTTGGCGGCTTTCATCCGAAAACGCTACAATCGGAGCGACATCTCCATGCTCGAACTTACCCCCGACTTCATCAAGGAGTATGAAATCCATCTCTCTACGGAAGCCGGTCTTCACAACGGCAGCGTGTGGTCGAACTGCATGTGGCTGAAAACCATCGTGGCGAAAGCCCACTACAACGGATTGATACCGAGAAATCCGTTTGCCCAGTACCGGGTCAATCAGAACATCAAGGAACGGGAGTATCTGACGGAGGATGAAATCAAGGCTGTGATGACCCACGAGTTTGCGGACAAGAGGCTGGCTTATATCCGTGATTTGTTTGTTTTCGCCAGTTTCACCGCCTTGTCGTTCGTGGATATAAAGGAACTGACCACGGATGACATCGTGGAGGTGAACGGCGAGAAGTGGATACTGTCCAAACGGCACAAGACGAAAGTGCCTTTCCAAGTGAAGCTGCTCGACATTCCCTTGCAGATAATCAGGCGTTACGAGAGGTTTCAGGAGAACAAGCTCGTGTTCCCCAATCTCAACTATTGGAACATCTGCAAACCGCTGAAAAAGATGATAAGGGAGTGCGGTATCTCGAAGGATATTTCCTTTCATTGCTCTCGTCATGGATTCGCAACGCTGGCTTTGAGCAAGGGCGTTCCCATCGAGAGCGTGAGCCGTGTGTTGGGGCATACGAACATCACCACGACACAAAAGTACGCGAAGATAACCACGGAGAAAATCGACAAGGACCTGACGCTGTTCGGCAACCGGCTCAACCAATCATTCAGTGAAATTTCAATGGGGAGGTGAGTATGGAAAGGGAGATCATAACAATCTGTGAAAGCGGCAGGGTAAACATCCCCAGCGGTGATGTATGGATGTCCGAAGCGGAGTTGGTGGAGCTGTTCGGGGTAGTCGCCCCGACGCTCCGTGCCGCCATCCGTGCTATATACAAAAGCGGAGTTCTTAATCCGGCGACCGCGCAAAGATGTGCTGTCGTTATTCCTGCAAGTTGGGCTACGTTCTACAACCTTGAAGCGGTTGTCGCCCTTGCTTTCCGGCTTGACACCAATGAGGCGGGTAAGGTAAGGGAAAAGGTCTTGGGGTGTGTTTGCCGGCAAAAGGAAAGCCACATCAGCCTTTTTCTTTCGTTGGATGGCGGCACTGTAACAACCATGTCATAAGTTTATCAAAGAATATAAAAAAGAAAGCAGCAAGCGAACACCCGATCGCTTGCTGCCTGTTCTTTCTAATTATTCTTTGATGCAACGCACCGGACGAGCCATGGTCTGTGCTCCTGAGAATCCGTAAGTATAATAATAAGCAGAAGAGGTATTTCTAATACATAAGGAGGTTCCGATATAGTGTTTACCATTATAAAATCCGTAACAACTCCAATAATAGACACCCTCTATTGCCCAAAGTCCACCTTCCTCTTCATTCTCCAATTTGGACTGACGATCCACCCGCTGTCCTGTGGCTGTGAGTTCTATTTTTTCGCCTTGTTTTTCTTTTTCAGAGTAAACATAATAAGTGTATCCGTTGCTGGCAACATATCCATTCAACGTACCACCAGCCTCTGATTTTGAGTTGCCATTGACAAAAACAGAAAATGCCCTTGACTCAGGTATTTTAAATCCACGAGGCGAAGGATCATAGATTGTTTTTAGGGATGAGTCGTTGCTTCCATTGTTCCAAAGATAATATTTCGGATTACTTAACCAGTTAAATTGATCAGTGTCATCCAGAACAGTATAGAATACATTGGGATTTTGAATCGCTTCACCCAATGAAACCTTCTTTACAGTACATTTATATCCATAACTTTCTTGACCTACTTCATGCGGTCTGTAATCATCTCTACCCTTTAGGTCTCTGTTCTTCAATGCGACAAGAGGGTCTTTGCGTCCCCACTGGTAATAAGTGGAACCTCCGTCTTTATAATCGAGTACGGCTCCTGCCTGTATAACGGTCAAAGTCTCTGTCTTTCCGCTACGGGATTGCGTGAACGTGAATGGTATGTCTCGTCCGGTATATGTGATACTTTTTCCGTCTATCCATCCCAGATTATACGGCATTAAGTGATATTGATTCTTTGTGCCTGTACTATAATCCTGAAGCCCGATTGTCTTGGAAAGGTCGTGTTCCGTCACCCATATATGCCAGCTCCACATTATCTTTTTGTTCTTGTCACGCACAGCGACAATGGCATTGGCTTGCTGCATATAATCCTTATCGAGTGTGAACACGAGGTTGTTATTGGAGAGCTTCACATCCTTGAACAGATAGAAGGCATCGCTCCATACAAGGATACAGTCGCCGGCTCCGGTAATACCAGGAGAGCTGATAATATTGTCATTATAGTCGTTAAACGTGTTCGTTCCGGAATAAGCACTTCTGTTTAGCGAACCGTTTTTAATGGCATTACCATATACAAGGGGCAGACTGTATGTTCCGGCCGCACTGACAATATAGCAGTTTGCCGTAGTTTGGGATTGCTTACCACCATCGGTAGAGAGGTCATAAGGGTTGTCGGGGCTTCCTTTCGAGAGGTTATTCCGTAATGTAGCATCTCCTTTATAACTTGTTGACATAGGCAGCATGGTCAGACTGCATGTGTTCGATTCCTCATTAGAGGTGTTCGAGGTTCCCTTGCCGCTATATGTAAATCCTGTAATCTCTTTTTCATGGGTATTATCCTTCATTTCGGCGTTCCATGCCACAGGCTCTATGACCTCCGGGGCTTGGGTGCGGTAACGGTAACTCTTAACCGTATAATTCCCGGATGTAGTGCCCAAGGGGAGTCTCAATTCCGGAGTCACTTCAAACACATAAGTCCAGTTGATTGACTCGGTGGAAATAGTGTAGGTATAAATCTTCCCCGCTTCCCATTCCTGATTTTTGAAAGGGGCTGTCAGGGTATGCGATGTGCCATCCTTGGTCTTTATCACGACTTCAATGGCGGATTCTCCATCCAAGACTTGCGGAATCATCATGAAAGTCGTCTCGGGGTCCTTGTCCGTAATTTCCTGTTCGCCTGTTTGTTGGTCATCGACTGCCACATTGAAGTTTTGTCTGAAATCTCTACGCTCACCAGTCTGTTTCCATGCAAAATCGGAAGAGTCATAGGTGCAATTTCCGGCACCATACACGCCTTTGAGACTGATACTCTCGACAGTACCACCGGCAATATCGCAAACCACGAATTTTATGCCCGCCAGTGCATGATGGAATATCAAGGGGACGCACCCGTTAGTTGTTGTTTCCACACTGTGTGACGCAACGGCGAACATCAGATCGGGCTGCGCCTTGGCATCATTGCCGTCCGCTGTTGTGGGAACCGTGTAGGAGAATGAGATTTTCTGGTCGCTGTACGAGGCAGTTCCATCGGCAAGCGGGTTCTTCCCGTTGTATTCGTAAGGGGCGCAAGCATAAAAATCGAGGACCTTTGAGTTCGGCCAAAAACGTTTACCCCCGTCCGGCGACCAGACTCCATTGGATTCGGGGCTTACCTTGTCATTCATATAGAGGGTGCTTCCATTCACATAAGCCTTAACACCGAATGCCCCATATACCGACTTGAAGTTATCGTTTGTGACAGGAACTCCACGGGTTTTCGGGCTTTCCGACACGGGTGAGGGGTTATCGGTAATGGTTGTATGCAGGTAAAGCGAGTCGCTGTTCCGGGCATACAGCAACACCGATGGTTCCGTCGAATGTGCCGCACGGCTTTGAGGAGTATTCCCGTCTTCTGAGGCGGCTGTCATCGCAAATCCGATAACGTCTTTGTCGCCTCCTGTATCATACACATTTTCATCCGTACAAGATGAACATAGCGCAAGGCTCACGCACGCTGCCACGAGTATGCCGGCCTTACATTTCGAATTCAGTAATGCAGTCATTGTATCTTGTCTTTTGATTTCCTCGTTTTCTCGGCACGCTCCTGTCGGTGCCGTTAGTGGCCGGAAAGGGAACATTCAACCCCGTCCGGCCTGTGATTGTGCGCCTGCCATACTTCACACCCGCACGGATGCGGCTCGTGTCCGGGCAGCTACGGGAAGGTAGCTCTATCGGTCCGGCAAGACACTCTCTATCATGAAAACCCGACGGGGAAAATCCCCGTCAGGTCGTTGGGTCATAATCAAATGACGTATTCCCTTATCTTAATTTGTACCCAAATCGATGTCGTATGTACCACCGTCTTGGAATCCGTCAACCGTTACGGTGAAAGTGATGGGAACAAGTACGGGTTCCGGTGTATCCGGATCATCCGGATCGGGTTTGTAACCGGCGCCCTCACCGAAAATCAGCGTATAGATATACTTCTTACCCTGCATCCAGCGTGCGTGAGAGTCCGCATCCGTTGCATTCTGGTCGCTTGACGGATTAGTCAAGGATACGGCGACCTCTCCGAAGTTTCCGGTCTTCGGCCAAAGCTGAATTCCGCTCGTCACATCTGTTATCTGGCAGTTTATGAGCAAGCGTGCCGTACCTGTGATGCTCGCGGTTCCATTAGTCTCTGTAAGCCAAGGGTTCAACGTCTGCGGCATAAGGAACAAGGCATCATCCTCGAAAGATCGTACTGTTGTTTCAACATCGACTGCGGTAGTCAGATTTACAGCTTGATAATTAGCATTTCCTGTCGGGGCAGCCCATGTTCCCCAACCGGCTCCTTCCGTATCTGAACTTTCCTCTGACAAGTTAGGACCTGTGGTGGTAGTCGCCCAGCTTAGGGTTGACAGATTGGCCACACCGTCGACTTTGATTCCTTGTACCTTCACGTTGATACTGCTCGTCTCCGTCTTTTTCACCTTGAACACGATTTGCGACAGCGCATGGCGGAAGTTTACGCTTACAGGTTCGGTTTTGTGGTTGTCTTTTTTTTCCCCCTTGTTCATGGCGTAAAGCAAATCCTCGCTACCGTTGGCGGTATAGTGCTCAATCTCCTTGTCTGTCATATTGACAGTTACTGATTGCGAATTTGCCGGGCTTACGGCGTAGAAGTCAACGTCTGTTTCCGGCCAGAACTTCGTGCCGCCGTAAGTCCACTTGCCAGTGGTTTCTTTGGTCACCTCGACTCCATCCATATAGGTCTTCCCGTCTGTATAAGCCCAGACTTTGAACTTGCCGATGGAAGAGGTCGTGGTAGCCGTGGCACGGGTCAACTTTCCTGCGGTCACGCTGAAATTGATACCCTCACCTTGGTTCATCTCTGTCATTTCGTCATTGGAACATCCCGTTGCCAATGTCATGGCCGACAGTACCAGTAAGAAATACTTACCTTTCATAAAAAATAAAAACTTGATAAAAAAACGATTTTTAGAATCACATTGTCTCTTACATGAAGATGTCCTCTTCCACCACCTGCCAGTCATCCACGGAAGGCTGGAACCCGCTCCCGTTTGTGATGGGTTGCGGGAATTCAAGCCCGTCGATGATGATATGCACATGGCGTTTGTCCGGCGCGGCGTGTACCTGGTCGGTCACGTCGAATGTGTAGTAATATTTCGAGCCGTCCACGAACCACACATAAAGCAGCATTTTGTGATGGCGGGCGTTCTTCTCGTGATGTCCGAAAGTCAGGAAGCCGCCCGTGATATTGGACACCCCGTCCGAAACGGACTCGAAAGGTATCGTCACGCACTCCGTACCCAGTTCCTCGTCGCCGAAAAACTCCGACGGGGCCATGCTCGACAGCGAGCCGCACATCTGCGTGGCGTATTTCAGGTTCTGCACGTTCCGTACCTCGTAGGTGTAGGTACATACCAGTTCGTGGGGATAGAGCGTGATGACCTGCTCGTCCTTCACGGCGGGTTTTCCTATCCAGTCCTCCTTCTCGCTTTCGGGGAAACACAGGTAGCTGAGACCCGCGTCGGTGATTTCCACGTCCAAGGCCGTGCAGCCCCACATCATGTCGGGGCTGATGACCACCCGTTCATCCTCCGCGTCCTTCGCCTGCGGCGCATAATTGGCCCCGCTTCCGTAAATGCTCTCGAAGATGTTGCCTTCACGGGTGTACCCCTCGTGGGTGTCGAAAGCATCCATACCCCGTAGAAGCACCGATTCGGTATCGTTGTTGTAACAAAGCACACGGTATCTGCCTGTCTGTATATCTATTTCTCCTCCCGTTTTTCCGGCAAAGTCGAAACGCCTCTGCGGTGCGTCCTCCCCGTCCAGCGGATAGAAGAACACGCACATACCTTCGGGATCGGCATTGGGGGCGTCCCGCCAGTCGAATTCCACACGGACGGTTTTCGTGTGCGGATGGTGGTAGCACAAGTCCTTATGCTCGCAGGAAGCGAAAAGCACGCCCAACGCTATCATACACAGCAGGGTCATGCCTGCATGAATCACTTTCTTTCTCATCGTCTGCCTCCTTTCCCTCCTTTATCCTTGTTGTAGTTTCCGCAGCCGATGAGCCACACGAGCGACACCTCGGCTTTCGTCGGGCCGAACCAGTGGCGCTGTTTCGTGGCCTGCCATACATAGCAGTCGTCCACCGGCTTGTACTCGTAATACTTACCGCCGAGATAGCCCACGCCGATGTTGAACTCGATGTTCAGCCTCCGGGCTATCGGGAGCGAGTAGCCGTATTCCAGCCCCACGCCCCAGTTGGCGCGGTCCCAGAGCGTGCCGCCCGGTTCGCCGCCCATGATGCCCTTGCCGCCCCACTCGAAGTCGTAGGTCAGCATCTGGGCGTAGACGCCGAGGTGGTGGCCGGTGAGCGGTTTCTCCTTCGCGGCGCGGCCGAACCACCGGCGCAGGTAGATGTCGCCGCCGTAGGCGCGCCAGTAGCGGTGACGGCGGTCGGTCTTCCACCAGCCGTACATCCAGTCGGCGCCGAGCGACCAGTTACGCCCCAAATAGAACTCCGCCCCGATATTCGGCAGGGCGAGCACATCGGCGAGCATGTTGGTTTTCAGAGCCATGTAGAACGGCTTGCAGGGCGGGCAGCGGTAGATGTAAATAGTATCATGGATTACCAGCGTGTCCACGCGCGGCGGTGCGATTGCGACTTCCGTCTTCGGCTCGGGTATCGGCACTACCGGGTTCCACACCTTCTCGTACCACAGGTAGAGCCGTGAGGCACGCAGTTCGGGGAACAGGTTCTTGTACATGTACCAGTACGGGGCGCCGCCTCTCAGCCGTTGTATCCGTCCAAGATGGTCGCCCTTCGCGGGGAGGTCTCCCTTCGCCTCGCCGGCGATTTCACGCAGCAGCCGCAGCGTCTCCTCCCGGTAAGGCACGTTGGGGTCGTTCTCGACCAGCCGTATCAGGCCGTTCCAGTCACGCCCGATAAAGTCGGCCGTTTTCAACGAATCCGGCAGCGTACCGTAGCGTGAAAGATAGTTGAACAGCACGCCCGCACGCTTTTCAGACAGCCATTTGTTGAGTTTGACACCACCTTCGGGTGAGGCACCGCCTACGACGAGGATTTTTTGCAGCCGGTAAACGGAGTCGGCATAACTCATGCGCAGACTGTCCTCTATGCGATCCAATGATTGCCGGTTGCCACGGAATTCCGGCACGAGGTCTATTTTTCCCTGTCGGAAATAGATCTTCACGGAATCACGCACTTCGTGCGTTGTTTGCGCCGATAGATAACTACCATAGAATAGCAATGCTATAAAAAACAGTTTCTTTACCATAACTATACATCGTTTAGTCCACTTCTCTTTGTAAGAGAGGTGGATATGCCGGATGATTGCTGATAATCAGTGATATGGACGGCAACGGATAATCCCGTCGGCTCAACACCCGTTGCCGTCCGCTCAACAAATTTTGAACGGAACGATATTTTTTGCCCGAAAAATGGTGTCATTTCCAGCAAATTACTTAATTTTGCACTGTCAATCACCTCTCTTACAAAGAGAAGTCCCGTCCGCTCAACAATTTCCCGATTACACTGCTTACAGCGATTTCAGTATCAGGCTGTTCGCCTTATCGACCGCCACGGTGTCGAGCGAGGCGAGATAAATCCGCGTGGTCTTCTCCGAATCGTGCCCCATCCCCTCGCTGATGACCGACAGCGGGATGTTCTTGCTCCGGGCGATGCTCGCCCATGTGTGACGCGCGACGTACATCGTCAGCGGAACGGACAAGCCCAACCTCTCGCCGATGATTTTCAGGGCGCGGTTCACGTTGTGTCCCGTGTTGATGTACTGCCTCCTTCCATCCGTACCGCTGCCGGGCTTGATGACGGGCAGCAGGTAGGCGGAGTCCGCCGCATGGTACTTGTCCGCAATCTCTTTCATGCACCGTTCCCACCTTACATGGAGCTGCTGCCCGGTCTTGCGACGGCGGTAGGAAAGGATTCCGCTGTTCAAGTCCGATTTTTTCAGGTATGCCATATCCACGAACGACATTCCGCGGGTGTAGAACGAGAAGAGGAACATGTCGCGGGCGAAATCGAGGACGGGATTCAATGACAAGTCCATATCCCTGATTTGCCGGACAACTTTCAGTGGCACGGCTCGCTTGGCGGTCTTCTCCACACCGGTATAGACGTGCCTGAACGGGAAACGCTGCGCGGTGAGGTTCCTCTCCACGGCGCGGTTATAGACCGCCCGGAGGTTGCGCATGTAGAACGACGAGCTGTTGGGGCTTACGCCGCTTGCTTTCAGGTACGCCTCGTATGCCTGCACCGTATCGGAATCCATCTCCCCGAAAGAAATGTCCGCATCGTTGCTGCCGTTGCCGCTGTCGCCGTCATCATCGGCTGTCCGGCTCGCCAGGAACCGCCGGAAGCTGTTCATCGCCGAGGTATAAGTTTCCGATGTGCGTGTCTTGCCGAGCCGTTTCAGCCGGGCGATGACCTCCTCCATGAAGCCGAAGAAAGTCTGCGCTTCTGCCTGTTCTTGGAACATCCTTGCCACATCGTCTGCCGTGTAATCTTCATTACCGCTTTCCAGTTTTGCGATAATGGCGTTCAACCGTCTGATGTCACGCTCCATGCCCTCCCTGACGGTATGGAGAAATGCGTCCCTGCCGCCTCCGGCGGTGGTTGTCACGCTTTGCTTTTTGCCGTCCCATTCATCCTTAAGAACACGGTAGCCCGTCCTGATTTGGCGGGCTACACGCTTGTGGATGATTTGGTAGTAGATTGCGCCCTCCGCGTCCTCCCGGACGGAAGGGCGGTACTTGGTTCTTACCGTCGCCATAATTGCCGCTTCAGGTCTGTTGTGATACCGATTGCCGTTTTTCCCATTCAGCCCGCATCTCCCTTGAAAGCTCCGCAATCTCCCGGCTCAACCGCACAAGGTCGATGGTGTGCTTCTCCAACTTGTAGAGCAACGCCATCGCCTTTTTCTCCGAGAAACGGATGCGCAGTTCCTTGACGACTTGGTTGTAGTTCGTGCCTATGCCACGGAACTGCGCGTGAAAATCCGACAGTTTGGTGTAGTATTCTGCCATCGCCTTGTCCACTTTCAGCACCTTGAACTTCTGCCCGAAGAAATGCGCCTTGAGAAAGACGGCTTTCGCATACACCTGCGATTCCTCATACATCGTGAGGAACCGGTTACATTCCACATCGTCGAAGCGCACCATCACGCAGTGCGTCTTCTGGTTCAACTTGGGATTTCGTCCACGCATCTTCGGCTGCGCTCGGCATAGCTCAAACGAGTTTGGCTCTGCACTCGCTTGCGCGAACATTCTCCCGTACTTGCTGTTCTTTTTCATCTTTTTGTTCTTTTGATTTAAAGTTTATCAATTGCCTAATCTCCGATTAAAGAACCCCGAAATTATCTGACAGCGGAGGATAATTCAGCCCACGGCAGTGCAGGGATTTTCAGTTACCGGGAAAGCCCCGGAGTAACACCGTGTCGCAGAAGCGACCATGCTTCAATAAGAAAAATACGAAATAAGGATACCATCATATAGAGGCGGAGTTTCCATAACCACAGGCAAAGGTAGTCCGTGTTCTTATCAGCCGTGCAAGGTCTGGCCCTTCGGGTTTCGTGGAAAAATCTTCCGCGCCCCGAGGGGCTTGCGGTATTTTTCCCGAAAACCTTGCACGGCTGGAACACGACCTTTCAAGCCTGTAGTTATGGGAACTCCGGCCCCATAAGCCGGAATAACAAAAAAATAAGATGGTATGTCAGAAGCAACAAAGAACAAGTACACCCTTGAAACCCTGCTGCCGTTGAATGTGTCATACGACAGGGATCATATCCTCAGACAGCAGGATGTGGATATGGTGAACAGGCTCGTGGAAGTCATTGAAGGCTCACGCTCAAGCCTCACACCTAAGGTCGGAGACAGGATGCGTCATGTTGACCGAGACGGAGATTTCTACGGATATGCACTGCTTGAAAATCGCAGAGTTGACGGAATGTCGGTATGCCTTGCACCATACGTGCCGTTTGTAGGTATCGGCGATCCTGATATATGGCTCAGTGTAAGCGGAGGGCCGTTCACAAGCATCGATCCCGCCGAAATGAAGTTCAACGGCTGGGAGGACGGAGTGTTCAGCGCATGGGGACATTGCGGACCGTGCGCCAACGGAAGCGTGAGATTCATGGCGAAGGTCGCCAAATGGGAATACTCTGACCCGGAACCGCTCTATGGGGATTTCACCACCGAGACATGGCGCAAACTCTATGTCCGCATCAACGAGAACCATGAATCCCGCTACCGGTATGTCGCCGACGGAACAGCCTTCCGTGACGATGCCGACTTCGACAGGTTCAAGAAGAACTATGAAGCGACAGTTTTCAATCATTCTGAATCCATGCTGGTGGTATGGTGCTTCCGGGATAAGACCGAATTCCTGCCGGAAGATGAATGGAACCGACTGGTTTTGCCCATGCAGGAGCGGACGTATAACGGATAACCCGTGAAGGTCAAGATAAAAAAAGATATGGAGCGCCATATCACCACATTCTACCGCATAGAACTACCACCGATAACTTACTAAAACCATACGATATGCAGACAACAACAGCAACACATGCAGGCGGCAATGCCGACCTGCTTTCTGGTATTCTCGGAGTGGAAATCCGGAACGAGGAGAAGATAACGGCACAGGACAGGCTCTTTTGCGAAAAGCAGCAGGAAATGCTGTACAATGCGCCCGAACAGATAGACCAATGGTACGGCATCTTCACAAAAGAGGCCGAGAAATACCGTGAAAGCCACAGGATAAGCTACAAGGAGAACGGCGAAATCAGACACCCTTATTCAACAGCCGATTCCGAGTATAAGAACTATACCGTCCACACGTTCAAGCCATTCAAGGTCATCAACGAACTTGTATCATCGAATCTTAACGCCAACAAGGGGTTTGCCCAAAGTATAATCGGATATTTCAACCGCACATACAATGTGTCGGTACCGGTTCCCGAAATAAACGGGAACACTCTTAAAATGGGTTCTCGTCCGCATTACATGACGTATGTGGATGCGGTGATAGAGCATCTTGGAGGACGCAGTTTCCGAAAGACCGCCGAGGAGGAACTCATCAAACGCTTCCATCAACTTGTGAAGCCAAACCGTTGGAGCAAGGTCAAGCCGGAACTGAAAGGCGACAAGATTTCATTTCCTAACATCATTGCCTTCGATAGTTTCTATTACGAATACAAGCGCACAAACCATGTGCATTACAACGATTGCGAGAAGATATCAACTCTCTGCGAGGGAATCGCTTTCGGCTCTGACGATGTGCTGTGTGGAGACTCCAAAATGGTTATACGCCTGAATCAGGATAATGTGGATATATCAGGCTGGTATGACCTCACAACGGTCAACGCCACCGGGATTAAGTTCTTCCGTAACGGGCGCGTGGATGTCAGATTCCAAAATAGAGAGGCGGCAAGCCTGTGTTTCAACCGTCTCCGCCTTGACGAACTGCGGTTACAGGAGGAGTAGACAATCATAACAGAGAACAGACAGCAGGAAGCACGGATATCGGCAACGGTGTCCGTGCTTCCCCATTTATAACCATATCCCAAGACGATCATGTACGCCATCATACCCCAACAGATTCCCCCG
>Ga0129317_1001663_pt1 | contig 15210 bp, 11 predicted proteins | sample Cm1ome_FD_94430 | JGI IMG/M metagenome (GOLD analysis project Ga0129317, IMG submission 94430) | Eastern black-and-white colobus group fecal microbial communities from Wisconsin, USA - Cm1105 metagenome | ecosystem: Host-associated > Mammals > Digestive system > Large intestine > Fecal | place... | reverse complement strand
GCTGAATTAGGGGCAACGACTTCTATTTTCCCAACTGATGAACGTACTAAAGAATATTTAAAACAACAAGGTCGTTTAGATGATTATGTTGAAATGTTACCTGATGAAGATGCAACATATGATCAAAGATTAGATATTGATATGTCAACATTAGAACCAATGGTTGCTAAACCACATAGTCCTGATGCTGTTGAATGTGTTAAGAATTTAGAAGGTATGCATATTAATCAAGTTGTGATTGGATCTTGTACAAACTCATCTTTTGCAGATATGATGAGAGCTGCAAAAATCTTAAAAGGAAGAAAAGTAGCAGAACATGTTTCTTTAGTTATCGCTCCTGGTTCTTCTAGTATTTTAGCAATGTTATCAGAAAATGGAGCATTAGCAGACATGATTCAAGCTGGAGCAAGAATTTTAGAATGTGGTTGTGGTCCTTGTATTGGTATGGGACAAGCACCTTTATCAAAAGGTATTTCTTTAAGAACAATCAACCGTAACTTTAAAGGGCGTTCTGGAACAAATGATGCTGGTGTTTATTTAGTATCACCAGAAGTAGCTGCTTTATCAGCGATTAAAGGATGTTTATCATGTGAATTTGAAGATGATATGTATTTAGATGAAGTTCCTAATACACCATTTATTAAAAATGCTAACTTCTTTATTAATGATTATGATCCTGATACAGAAGTTTATATGGGACCTAATATTAAACCAGTTCCTCGTGGTGAAAAACTAAAAGATGAAATTAATGGAAAAGTGGTATTAAAAGTTGGGGATAATATTTCAACTGATCATATTGTTCCATCTGATTCTAAATTATTACCATATCGTTCTAATGTTCCTCATTTAGCAAAATTCTCTTTCTGTAAAGTTGATGATCAATTCTATAATAGGGCTATTGAAAATAAAGGTGGATTTATTGTTGGTGGAGATAATTATGGACAAGGTTCTTCTAGAGAACATGCTGCATTAGTTCCTAATTATTTAAAGATTAAAGCTATTTTTGCTTTATCTTTTGCAAGAATTCATCGTTCTAATTTAATTAATAATGGTATTTTACCATTAATTATAGATAAACAAGGTTATGATTTCTTAAATGATCAAGATGAATTTGTTTTATTAGATGTGAAAGATGCTGTTGAAAATAATAAAGATATTGTCGTAAAAAATATGAATACAAATGAAACAATCAATGTAGGATTAAAACTTTCTCCAAGAGAAAAAGTGATGATTTTACAAGGTGGTTTATTAAATGCCATTAAAGAATTGGGAGGGGATTTTTAATGAAAGCAGTATTAATACCAGGAGATGGAATTGGACCAGAAATTGCAAAAAGTGTTGAAGATATCACAAGTGCCATGAATTTAGATATTGAATGGGTAAAATATAATGCAGGAGCAGAATATGCAGCTAGCACAAAAGAAGTATTTGAACCAGGTTTAGTAGATGCTATTAAAGAATATAAATGGGCTTTAAAAGGACCTACTGCAACACCTATTGGTACAGGATTTAGAAGTGTGAATGTCGCTTTAAGACAACAATTTGCGACTTATGCTAATGTTCGTCCAATTCGTTCTTTTAAAGGAATTGCTTCTAAATATGAAAATATTGATTTGGTCATGATTAGAGAAAATACTGAAGATTTATATAAAGGTATTGAATACATGGTTAATGAAAATATGGCTAATGGTGTAAAATTAATTACTCGTGAAGCAAGTGAAAAGATTTGTCGTTATGCTTTTGAATATGCTAAAAATAATGGCCGAAAGAAAGTGACCGCTATCCATAAAGCAAATATCATGAAATATACAGATGGTTTATTCTTAGAAGCTTATCGTGATGTTGCTAAAGATTATCCAGAAATTGAAACACAAGAAGTGATTATTGATAATATGTGTATGCAACTTGTTTTAAGACCAGAAACTTTTGATGTTTTGGTTGCACCAAATTTATATGGTGATATTGTTTCAGATTTATGTGCTGGATTAGTTGGTGGTTTAGGTTTTGCTCCAAGTGGTAATATTGGAGATGAATATCGTATTTACGAAGCTGTTCATGGAAGTGCTCCTGATATTGCTGGTAAAAATGTAGCTAACCCAAGTGCATTATTATTGGCTTTTGCATTAATGTTAGAAGCATTGGGTAAAATAAAAGAAGCCAATCAAATAAGAGATGCTCTAGCAGCAGTTGTTGAAGAAGGTAAAACAGTAACTCCTGATATTGGAGGACAAGCATCTACAACAGAATTTACACAAGCCATTATTGAAAAATTATAGGAGGTGTCATATGCCATCACATAGTTTATTCGATCAAGTTTCTCATGGATCATTGGGAAATAAAATCTTTGATATTTTAAGAGATCGTATTTTAAATGAAGAATATAAAAATGGTCAAAAATTAAATGAGTTAACTTTAGCTAGTGAATTAAAAATTAGCCGTACTCCTATTCGTGAAGCATTAAAACAATTAGAGTTAGAAGGACTTGTTGAAAGTATTCCCAATAAAGGAGTATATGTCAAAGGTTTTTCACCTAGAGATATTGATGATATGTTTGAAATCCGTTTAGCTTTAGAAGGTTTAGCTATACAATTAGCGATTGATAGAATGGATGAAGAACATTTAGCAAAAATTAAAGATGTTTTTGAATTAATGGAATTTTATACATTAAAACATGATCAAGATAAAGTCAATGATTTAAATATTCTTTATCATGAAACTATTTATCAAGCAACTCAATCACAATACTTTGAACAATTATTAAAAGATGTTCATTATTATGTCTCAGTCACAAGTCGTCATTCTATTACACAACCAGAAAGATTAGAAACTGCATTAATAGAACATCGTGCTATTTTAGATATGATTGAATCAAATGATAAAGAAGGTGCAAAAGAAACAATTCAAAAACATATTCGCAAAACACAAGTTCTTGTTAGAAAATATTATGCAAATAAAAATAAATAGAGATATGTTGTCTTTATTTATTTTTTTAATTGAAATTAATATTAAGCATCAATAGTTTTAAAGAAGTTTTTACTTTATGGAATTCCAATGTATTCTTTTATAACATTGATTATTATACTTTTTATAATCAAAGAGTTACGTAAGTAGAAAGTTATAACAAGGTCACAAAAAAAGGGAAGAATTGCCGTTCTTCCCTTTCTCTTTGAGTAAAACTTCTACTCCTATAGAATTCTCACCTATAGTATAACACAAATTATAAAAAAGTAAATACTAAAAATTTCTATAAGCAATAAATAATATATTTTATTTGCATAAAGTGATATAATAATGTCTTGAAAAAGACAAGAGGTGTATTCATGCCTCGTGCTTTTAAAATCATCTATATGATGTCAGAACGCTCTAATCGGTCTTTAGGTTTTCTCAATTTAAATGGATTATACAAAAATTTTAGAGTTGATTATCATTTTGATGATTATCAAAGAATTAAAGAAATAACATGACATAATTTACAACACATGAAAAAAAGAGTTCTATTGGCGTAGAACTCTTTTCTGTTAGACGTTGTGTTGTCGTCTCTCAATTCAATTATAGTATAACACAAATTTATATCATGTAAATGAAAATCAACGAAGTCTTGGACAATTTATATTAATTCTTTCTTATTATTTTTTTCAAGAGATGAAAAAAAAGTGCAATTTCTTTTTATTTTATTTATACTAGGATATAGGAAAACAAGGAGGACAAAACATGGAAAAGAAACCTGTAAAGATTGTTACAATTGGTGGAGGTAGTAGTTATACTCCAGAATTAATGGAAGGATTTATCAAAAGATATGATGAGCTTCCAATCAAAGAAATTTGGTTAGTTGATATTGAAGATGGAAAAGAAAAATTAGAAATCGTTGGTAACATGGCTCAACGTATGTGGGATGCATCTCCATATGATGTAAAAGTTCACTTAACATTGGATAGAAGAGAAGCTTTAAAAGATGCTGATTTCGTTACAACACAATTTAGAGTTGGGTTATTAAATGCACGTATTAAAGATGAAAGAATTCCTTTCTCATATGGAATGTTAGGACAAGAAACTAACGGTGCTGGTGGTATCTTTAAAGCATTTAGAACTATTCCAGTTATTTTATCTATCGTAGAAGATATGAAAGAATTATGCCCTAATGCTTGGTTAGTTAACTTTACAAATCCAAGTGGTATGGTAACTGAAGCAGTTATGAAATATGGTAAATGGGATAAAGTTATTGGTTTATGTAATGTACCAGTTGGTGCTATGATGGCAGAACCAGAAACAATTGGAACAACTTTAGATCAATTGGTTTATAAATTTGCTGGATTAAACCATTTCCATTGGCATAAAGTATATGATATGCATGGTAATGAAGTAACTCAAAAAATTATTGATGCAATGTATGAAGGAAAAGATGCTGGACTTCCTGCAAACATTCATGATATGCCATTCTTTAAAGAACAATTAGATACAATGCAAATGATTCCTTGTGGATATCATAGATATTACTATCGTCAAGAAGAAATGTTGGCTCATGGTCTTGAAGAATTTAATACAATTGGGACTCGTGGACAACAAGTTAAACAAACAGAAGAAGAATTATTCGAATTATACAAAGATCCTAACTTAGATCATAAACCAGAACAATTAGCAAAACGTGGTGGAGCTCACTATTCAGATGCGGCTTGTGAAACAATTGCATCTATCTATTCAAATGCTAATAGACATATCGTTGTCACTACTAGAAACAATGGTGCAGTACCTGATTTACCAGCTGATTGTGCAGTGGAAGTATCTGCATATATTGGAGCTACTGGAGCTAAAGCTGTTGCATTTGGATCATTACAACCTGCTGAACGTGGTTGGTTACAATGCATGAAAAACATGGAAATGTGTGTAGAAGAAGCTGCTGTTACTGGTGATTATGGTAAAGCTTTACAAGCATTTATCTTAAATCCACAAATTCCTTCAGGAGCAAGTGCTAAGAGAGTATTAGATGAATTATTATTAGCTCATAAAAAATACTTACCACAATTCGCTGAAAAAATTGCTGAATTAGAAGCTGAAGGTGTTACAATTAAAGATGATGTAGCAAGAGAAATTACTGAAAAAGGATTATAAGACATACTAAAGGTATTGCAAATGATTGTGATACCTTTTTCTTTTGTGATAATTCGTGAAAATAAAGAGAATTCATGATAAAATATTTAAAAGGAAAAGGTGATTATATGTTATTTACATACAAGCAAATTGCAAGTCTTAATGATACAGAAACGAACATATATCAATTTGTAATTAAACATATTGAAGAAGTTACAAAAATGAATGTGCGTGACTTAGCTGATCATACTTATGTATCAACAGCAACAATTATAAGGTTTTGTCAAAAACTAGATTGTGAAGGTTTTTCTGAATTTAAAACAAAACTCAAAATGTTTTACGAAGATACTCAACTTCCTACTGTAGATAATGAAGTCGATGTTCTTGTTGAATTCTTTGAAATCACTAAAACAGAAGAATTTAAAAAACAAATAGATTTATTTGTTGAATATATTCATAATGCTGATACAATTTGTTTTGTTGGAATTGGAACCAGTGGAATATTAGGTGAATATGGTGCAAGATACTTTTCTAATGTAGGTTATTTTTCAACAAGTATTAAAGATCCATACTATCCACCACTTGTTAATCATAATGATAATCATTTATTAATTGTATTATCTGAAAGTGGTGAAACAAGAGAAATTATTGATCAAATTAATATGTATCAAAGTCAAAATACAAAGATACTTGCTATAACAAGTAAACCAAATACAACTATTGATAAAATGGTTGATGCTAGTATTCATTACTTTGTGAAAAATATTGTATTGCCACAAACATATAATATTTCATCACAAGTTCCAGTACTTTATATTATAGAAAGATTAACAAGAGAGTTACAAAAAAGTAAAAAGAAACCATTACCACTAAAAACATCAAGTCGTAATATTGATTAAGGAATCTATATGGATTCCTTTTATTGTTACAATGTTATGTAACAATATTCATAACCATCTTAAATTATTCTTTTTTTATAAAAATTATGATATTTTATGTATGTAATGAAAGCGTATTCGTAGAACTTTTTTTATTTTATAAGCAATAAATGTAAAAAAATTTCTAGTGTATAAGAGGAATATGCTTTCAACAAAGGAGAAAGGATGGGTAATTTATGAAAGATAAAATTAGGGGAATAATGCTATCATTAGCAATTGTATGTTCATTAATTGTACCAGCAGTTACAATATCTGGAGCAGCTAATGAATTTGTGGCTAATGAAAGTAGTCAATATGCAATTATTGCTAAAAATGGAAAAGCTGTATTTGGATCTAATGTTGATTGGAGTACTTGTTTATCAGCTAATGGACAATATTCATCAAGTCAAAATAAAGTAGAAAATCAATCTATATTTACGTTAAAAAAATCAAATGATGGATATTATAATATTGTTTCACCGTTTTATACGACAGAAAGTGTAACAATTTCTTGGCGTTCAGAAGAAGAAGGTGCAGCAGCAAAAGGAGTATTTTTAGATGGTCGTACTGATAAGTCAAGTCAATTTACTATTGAATCAGCTACTACAAATACAGGTTATATTAAAGATACAGGTTATATTAAAGATTTTTATGGTAAATACATTTATTTAGATGATTCTTTTAATTTGGTAAGAACAGAAAATAAAGATCAAGCTGAGTTATTTACCTTCATTGAAAATCCAAAAGTTGTAGATAACACAGTTTATATTGAAAATGTAGCAACAGGTAAATTAATTACTTTTAAAGATCAACCTGATGCTCAATTTTCATCAATTAAAGTAATGGGTGATAAAAATAGTGTAACAAATAGTGAAAAATTTAATCCTACATTTCAAAAAAATGATAATGGAATTAAAGATGTTATCTCATTTGAATCACTTTCAAAACCAGGATATCAAATTGCCTCAGCAAAATGGATAGATGCTGCTGTTCCAACTATTGGTTCTTTTGCAAAAGTTGGTGGCGGATGGGAAGCTATTGCTGTTGAGCCTATTGGAAATGGAATGGTTGTGTTTAAAGATGCTGCATTAGGAAAACTAGTCACAGTAAACAACGATAATATTTTAGAAGGTGGTTATGAAGGAGAAATCACAGATCGTGAAAGATTCATTCTTCATACATCTGCTGATATTTTTGGGACAGAAGATTTAAAAGTTAATGAAAGTTCAAAAACAAAATCTTCTATTGAATTAAATTGGACAAATCCATTATGTTTATATACAGATATTCAAGTTTATGCAAAAGCATCAAATGAAGATAATTATACAAAAGTTGCTGATTTAAGTTATGAAAACACATGTACTATTAATGATTTAAAATCAGGAACAAAGTATTCTTTCAAATTAAAATATATAAATGGAAATGGAAATTTAAATCTTGCAGATAATCCTATAGCGGAAAGTAATGTGGTTGAATCTAAAACAAGAGTCGGACAAAAACCAGCAACACCTTCAAATGTTCAATTCAAAGCTAAAGAAAATGGTTGTGTAATAAGTTGGGATGCATGTGAAAATGCAACACATTATCAAATTTTAAGAGCTGATAGTATGTATGCAGAATATACACCTATTCAAACAATTTCTAAAGATCAAACATCTATAGAATTAACATATGATAATGGTGATAAATATAAAAATTATTATCGTATTATCGCTTTAAATAATGGAAATCCAGAAAATATGGATGTTACAGATGCAGAAAAATCAGAAAGATCAGAATATGTTTCATTAGAAACAGAAAAGTTTGGAAGAAACACAGTGATTTTCGCTCCAACAGATGACATAAAGAAATTAGATGCAAGAATTCAAAGTATTTTTGACGAAGCAAACAATTTCCAAAATGATGCACAATTTAATGGGGAACATTATCAAATTTATTTCAAGCCAGGTGATTATACAGAAAGTCAATGTATGAATTTAGGTTTCTATACTTCATTTAATGGTTTAGGAAAAACACCTTATGATGTAAAACTTAATAATATTGCTATACCTGCTTATTTACCAGCTGGTGAATTAGGCGGAGATGGTAACAATGCAACATGTAATTTCTGGCGTTCAACTGAAAATTTATCAATCATTAACACAGGTAACGAACAAGGAAAAGCGGGTTATGGATCTTATCGACCTGATCATTTGAATTGGGCAGTTGCTCAAGCAGCACCGCTTAGAAGAATTTACTCACAACGACCAGTTTCTTATGATTGGAATTATGGATGGGCTTCAGGTGGTTATGTAGCTGATTGTCTTTTTGAAGGCACATTTGAAGATAAAGGTAAACAATTAAGTGCTGGAACTTTTTCTGGACAACAATTCTATACAAGAAATAGTGTAATGAAAGGTGAAGCTTTTGGAACGACTTTAAATAACTTTTTCCAAGGTGTTGATGCTCCAAATTTAAATAATCTTGATGGTAAAAAATTATTAGGTGGAAATGGTAATAGTAACTGGTCTATCCCTGATAAAGATAACAATCAACAAATTGTTACTAATATTGAAACAACAAAGAAAATTAGTGAAAAACCATTCTTGTATTTAGATGATGATGGTGAATATAAAGTATTTGTTCCTTCTACAAGAACAAATACAAAAGGAGTTAGTTGGTCTAAAGATAATATGGGAGAAGGAAAAAGTATTCCTTTAAGTGAATTCTATATTGCTAAACCAACAGATACAGCAGCTATTATTAATGAACAGATTAATAATGGGAAACATATTTATTTTACACCAGGTATTTATCACGCAGAAACACCAATTTTAGTGAATAAAGCTAATACAATTTTATTAGGAACTGGTATGGCAACAATCATTCCTGATAATAGTGACACTGCTATGGAGATTGGGGATGTTGATGGAGTGAGAGTGGCAGGATTAATCTTTGATGCAGGTACTCATTCTAAATATTTATTAAGAGTTGGTACAAAAGGTAATCAAACAAGTCATAAAGATAATCCTACATATTTACAAGATGTATTCTTCCGTGTTGGTGGAACTACTGATAAACTTACAAAAGCCGATAATGCATTAGAAATTAACAGTAATGATGTTATTGGTGATCATTTCTGGATTTGGAGAGCTGATCATGGTGCTGGTGTTACTTGGGAAGGTAATAAATCTCAACATGGGTTAATTGTTAATGGTGATAATGTCACATGTTATGCTTTATTTAATGAACATTTCCAAAACTATGATACATTGTGGAATGGTGAAAATGGATCAACATATTTCTATCAAAATGAGAAATGTTATGATCCAATTGATCAAGAAGGATGGATGTCACATAACAATACTGTTAATGGTTATGCAGCATATAAAGTATCTAATGATGTTAAGAAACATTATGCAGTTGGTCTAGGAATATATAATGTCTTTATTTATACAGGTGGAACAGCTGATAAATTAGGTGATGCTACAAAAGTATCTATTCAAATGGATAATGCTATAGAAGTACCAAATAGTAAAGACGTTTTAATTGAAAATGCTTGTATTCAAACATTTGCTAATGAAACAGGTGCTTTACAAAAATTCAATCATATTATTAATGGAGTAGGTCAATCTGTCACAAGTGGTATTGATTATGAAAATGCTGTTATTGGAGAAGGTTGGGCAAGAAAATTCTTGATTAGTTACCAAAATGGAACAGCTGTTGTTGGACAAAGTCCAATTAAAGGATTAAATGAAGATGGTACAAAAGGAAATGGTAATTTTGGTCAATTAAAAACAATTAATAACATTGCTGAACCAAGTGATGAAAATATTGCTAATTTAGGAGATAAAGATAAATTAGTAGATCTTTATAATGATAATGTAAAACGCAATGAAGATAAATATATTTCAAAATCTTGGGATGCTTTTGAAAAAGCATTAACTGATGCAAAAAATATATTAATGAATAAAAATGCAACACAAGAAGAAGTAGACAAAGCTTATAACACATTATTAAATGCAGTTAAAGGTTTGAAAACAAATGAGGATTCAACACATACTAGTGGTGATGTTTATAAAACAACAACTGAAGAAACACATACAACTCATAAAACTTATAAGAATACAGAAACTACAACAACAAGTCATCAATTGACAGGAGGAAATGTATTTGTAACAGAAGAAAGTATTATAGAAAATGCTGATGGAACTTTACAAATAAACAATCCTAATCCAACTGAAGTCAATACGCATACAATTGAACAAATTGAATATAGTATTATTTTACCAGTTGTTTTAGCAATTATTGGTGGATTAGGACTTGGTACTGCAGGAACATATTTTTATCTTAATAAGAAGAGAAACTCTCATGCTTAGAACGTTAAAAAAAGTAGGATATACATTCATATGTATATTCCTACTACTTCCCTGTGTTCAAGTAAAAGCATTAGAAAATCATTATGATATATGGAAAAAAGAAGCTTTAATTGAACCAAATAAAGGAGAATTGGTTGCTGCAGGACCAATTGATATTAAGTGGAAAACTTTAAAAGATGAGAATGTAAAAGATTATATTGTTTATATAGATAGTTATAAAACAAAGACAGTTAAGGCAGTTGATCAAGATGTCATGAATGTTGAAATTTATTCTACATCAGTAGCATCTCATACTGTAAGAATAGTTGCAATATTAGAAGATAATCAAAGAATCAGTTCAAATATCAGGACCTTTTATGTTTCTAAAAAAGGGATAGGGTCAGATATGGTTAAAGATACTCCATTAGGGTTATCATGGTATTATAATTGGAGTTCAAAACCTAATCAAGCAACTTCGTTAGAATTTGTTCCAATGATTTGGAATGAAGAAACACATAATGATTTAAAAAGATTATCTCAACAAGGATATGAAACAGTTTTAGGATATAATGAACCAGATTTTGATGAACAATCAAATATTAATGTTGAAAAAGCAATTTTAAATCAACATTTTTTTACAGAAAGTGGATTACGAGTTGGAAGTGCTGCAACATTAGAATGGGGTTCTAATTCTTCATGGATGGATAAATATATGAATAGTGTTGGTGATGAAATTGATTTTGTTGCTATGCATGCTTATATTGGCTATATAGGGAATGATGTTGAGGCAGCAGCAAAAGGATTTTTAGACACTGTTGAGCAAACTTCGAAAGAATATGGAAAACCTGTTTGGATTAGTGAATTTGGTGTTGCTAATTGGGATCCTTATTGGAAATACTACAGTGGTGTTAGTGAAGAAGGAAAACAAGAAGTCTATCAATTTATGGATTTAGTTATCAATGGGGATATGTCTAAAGGAATTATCGGTTTAGATAAAATGGATTGTGTGGAAAGATATGCTTGGTTTCCATTTGATTCTACTGATGATTTTGGTGGAGCATCTGGTTTATATAATACAAAAGTTGACTGTGAAAGAGATTCTTCTTTGAAGTATGGAGAACTTACAGAATTAGGAAAACTTTATAGAAATTCAGGAAATCCTTTTGAATTCAAGGATGGATATATAGATCAAATCCCTCAAGATCAATATGTTAAAGATATCCAATCTTCTCAAATTGTAAATGTTCAATTTGGAACTTTTGAATTAAAAGAAGTGCAAATAGGAGATTTGGTTGAAAGAATAGAGAATCCGAGTGTAGAAGGTTATCAATTTAAAGGTTGGTATGAAGATGAACAATGTACAAAAGCCTTTGATTTTACAAAACCTATTACTCATGATCTTGCATTATATGCTTGCTTCACAAAAAATATAGTTCATAGTTCTAATACACATCAAGTCAAAATGGGAAGTCAAACTTATGTAGTAAAAGATGGTAAACCTATTCATATGACTCAACCAAATAAAGATGGTTATACGTTTATGGGATGGTATTTAGATAAAGAAGGTTTAAAAAAATATGATTTTTCTAAACCAATTACTAAAAGCATAACACTTTATGCAAAGTTTAAAGAGAATCAAACAAGTCAAACAATTACAACTAATCAAACAAATACCCGTCGCACAACAAAAATTATTCATACAACAAAAAATGCACCTGAATTCATACCAATTGCCATTGGATGTGGAGTAGTTGTTATTTTATCAATAGGGATATTTTATATAACATATAAGAAAAGACATTAAAGAATTATGACATAGTGGAATCATTTGATTCCACTTTTTGAATTTTATAATGATTTTGTGTATACTAATAACAAGGAAGTGAGATTATGATAACTCCAAAACATTTAAAGAAAACAATTAAAGGTGATTATCGTTTGATTGTTATTAGTGATATACATGGACATTTAGATAGATTAAGACATTTATTACAAAAAATTAAATATAATTCACATGATTATTTAGTTATTCTCGGAGATTTTGTTGAAAAAGGCGATCAAGTTATTGATACTATTCATTTTGTTCAACAATTAGACCAAAACGAAAGAACATTTGTTTTAACAGGAAATTGTGAATGGGCATTAGATGCTTTATTGACAATACCTGAATTAGCTTCTCAAATACCAATGTACTTAAAAAGAGTATCATCAAATGGATGTATTAGAGAAGTCTATCATAAATTACATTTAGATGATGGTCATGAAACAATGTTAGGAGTACAAAAACAAATTGCTGAATATTTAAAAGAAGAATTGGATTATATTTCACATCTACCAGTGACTTTAAAACTAAATCAATTTCTATTTGTACATGCAGGTATAGAAAAAAGAAAAGACTATCAAAATAGTTCATTATCTTCAATGCTAGAAATGCAACACTTTTATGATCAAGGACATATATTAGAAGAAATTGTTGTTGTAGGACATTTACCAACATCTAATTATTTTAAAAGACATATTGATAATAATATTATTATTGATGAAGAAAAAAAGATTATTTGTATTGATGGTGGAACTGGTGTTAAGAATGTATCTCAGTTAAATGCTCTTATTATTGAAAGGCAAAATAATCAAGTAACGTATTCAAAAGAATATGTTCAACCATTACCTCTTTATCAAGTCACACAAGATGTTGTAAGTTTACGAGAAGATATTCATAAAATCAGTTATCCTTATTTTGAAATAGAAGTTTTAAAACAAGGAAAACAATTTAGTTTATGTTATCAAAAGGAAACAAATCAAACTTTAAAAATAAAAAATGAATTTATTTATCAAAGAAATCAAAAAACATATTGTTTAGATGATTATACAGACTATTTTCTTACCATAAAAAAGGATGAAGATGTTAAATTATTAGGTATTTATGATGAATATGCTTATGTGATTTATCAAGGACAAGTTGGTTGGATAAAAAATAAATATTTAAGTATGAAATAGAATAATTATGTAAAAACTATATATGGTGATATAAATGAGTAAAGAAACATGTATAGAGGAATTATTAAATGGTTTAAATATGGGAATGATAGCAATTGATCATTTGATTGACAAAATTGATAATCCAAAACTAAGAGATATTGTTTTGAATCAAAGAAAAGAATATGGTGAATTAAAAGAAAAGATTGTTCATACTTCACCACAGGTTGAAGATGAAACAAAGAAAAAGTTTATTTTAGAATCAATGATAGAATTAAAGGCAATGATGAGTGATGATAAGAAAATCGCAAAAATGTTAATTGAAGGATGCAACCAAGCCATTATGACAATGACACATCTTATTAATAAAGAAGAAAAACTTGATATGAAATTTAAGAATTATATGAATGATTTTGAAGATATTTCAAAACGCTATATAGAAGAATTAAAAGTCTTTTTGTGAGGTATGAAAATGAAAGGAGTACAAGTGGGAAAGATTTATAAACATTTTAAAGGAAATAGATATAAAGTATTATGCATAGCAAAACATACAGAAACAAATGAAGATATGGTTATTTATCAAGATATCAATGATGAAAGTAAAATCTATGCAAGACCATATGTCATGTTTGTATCAAAAGTTGATAAAAACAAATATCCTAATGTTGATCAACAATATCGTTTTGAATGTTAGTGATTTTATAAAACAAGAAAATCAAGTGATTGAATTCTTGTTTTTTTTTGTAGAAGATAACTTTTTTAATATTCTTTTGAAATAAATTTAAAAACATAGTAAAAAAGATAATGTTGAAGTAAAATATAAATAACAATGAATGAAAGAGGAGAGGATTCTATGAGTGTCATTGAAGTAAATCATGTAACAAAAGATTATGGAAATCAAAAAGGTGTTTTTGATGTAAGTTTTACTGTTGAAGAAGGAGAAGTGTTAGGATTTTTAGGGCCAAATGGTTCTGGAAAAACCACAACAATCAGACAGTTAATGGGATTTACTAAGCCTGATGAAGGTAAAGTTCTTATTAAAGGTATGGATTGCTTTAAGGATAGTCAAAGAGTTCAAAATGAAGTTGGTTATTTATCTGGGGAAATAGCTTTTATGGATGAGATGACAGGTATAGAATTTATAAACTTTATTGCGAAAATGAAAAAAATGACTGATTTTACGAAGATAGATGAACTTATGAAATATCTTGAAATAGATCCGTCATGCAAAATAAGAAGAATGTCAAAAGGAATGAAACAAAAGATTGGTTTAATTGTTGCATTTATGCAAGATACGCCTATTCTTATATTAGATGAACCTACAAGTGGGTTGGATCCTTTGATGCAAAATAAATTTGTTGAGTTAATTCAAAAAGAAAAAGCAGCAGGTAAAACTATTTTAATGTCCTCTCATATGTTTGAAGAAGTTGAAAATACTTGTGATAGAGTTGTTTTGATTAAAGACGGAAGAATTGTAACTACTCAATCTATGGAAGAATTAAAACATAATCGTTTTAAACATTATGAGATTTGTTTTTATAAAGAAGAAGATGCTTGTTTGTTTGAAAAGAAATATCCCAAAAGTCAAAGAAAACATAATATTATTTCGTTAATGATGAAAGGACACACAAATCAAATTATTCAAGATCTAAGCCAATTTGATATAGAGGATATAAATGTGAAACCACAATCTCTAGAAGAATTATTTTTACATTTTTATGGAGGTGAACAATAATGATCTTTCCATTATTTCAAAAAGAAATTAAAAGTAATTATAAAATATTTCGGCTCTATACTAAAACTGGAGGGGAAGTTATATATCAAAACTTCATCTTCCAGTTTTTTCATATAATAATAGACATAGATTATAACTCGTTTTACAATTAGTTCACCAT
>Ga0129317_1001662_pt1 | contig 15212 bp, 11 predicted proteins | sample Cm1ome_FD_94430 | JGI IMG/M metagenome (GOLD analysis project Ga0129317, IMG submission 94430) | Eastern black-and-white colobus group fecal microbial communities from Wisconsin, USA - Cm1105 metagenome | ecosystem: Host-associated > Mammals > Digestive system > Large intestine > Fecal | place... | reverse complement strand
TGCGGCTGCTGAAGCTTTCCGGCATGAACTTTGTGGCCAATCCCTGCGTCAACGTCCATCTGGGCGGCCGGGTGGACACCTACCCCAAGCGCCGGAGCATGACCCGGGTGAAGGAGCTGACCGCCGAGGGCATTAATGTCTCCTTCGGCAGCGATGATATCTTCGATCCCTGGAATCCTTTGGGCAACGGAAAGATGCGGGATCAGGTGTTCATGGGCCTGTATACCGGCCATATGCTGGGCTACGAGGAGATTGTGAGCTCCTACAAGTTTGTGACCACCAACGCTGCCCGAACCCTCCACTTAGGGGACGGCTACGGCATCCGGGAAGGAAACGACGCGAACTTCGTAATCATGGACGCCAAGGACTGGTATGACGCCCTGAATCAGGATGCCAATGTGCTTGCCAACTACCGCAAGGGTAAGTGCATTGCCTCCACAGAGCCGGTGGAGAAGAAAGTTTATTTTTAATCAGAGTTTCCTTAAAGTTGTATATGGAAAATTTGCCACGGTGCTGCTTTTGGGCGGCACCGTGGATTTTTATTTCAGAGGATCCCCTTTGCGCTGCATGGCGATCCGGTATTCACTGGGACGAAGGCCCGCCGCGTTTTTAAAAACCCGGCTGAAATATCGGGGGCTTGAAAAGCCCGCGGCCCGGGAAACCGCTGCGACCTTTAGACCGGTGTCTTCCAGCAGCTTTTTTGCCTGCTCCATGCGGCATTGGTTCAGGAAGTCCGCGAATCCGATGCCTATTTCCTTTTTAAAGACGGCGGAAAAATAGACGGGGCTCAGTCCCACCTCCCGGGCAACCCTATCCAGATTCAGGGGAGACGCGAAATTGCGGCGGATGAACTGCTGGGCCTGCCGAACGGGACGGGATTGCTGCCCGGTGGCGTGGTCGAGAACCCGCTGGAACAGTGCCGTCATCTGCTCCGTATAGGCCCGCAGATATCCGTCCACGGTATTGACACGGCGCAGATGCAGGATCAGATCCCATCTGACCCGCTCTCCGTTGGTAAAGGACGCGATCAGCTCCCGGTTGATCAGGAACATGTAATGCTCCGTGCGCCGGAGCACACTGCGCATTTCGTGCCGGGTTTTATACCCATCGGGAAGCCGGTACAGCCGCTCCAGCTCCCGGCGGAATTGATCCAGATCCAGCATGGCGCAGGCACCCTTCAGCCGCTGTTCGGCGGTGTCCAGAATCTGCTGAAGCTCCCTGGGACAGGGGGAGGGCGTGGTGCCGATGAGGAGCTTTCCTGTCTGATTCTGCAGGCGATCCCAAATGGCGTCCCCGGATTCGTCCATCAGGGGAATAATGTCGGAAATGGAGCTGTGAATCTGGGAGCAGCAGAAGGTGAGGGAGGAATCCTCCGGCAGCATGGCCTGCACGTCCTCCAGACTTTTTTGCAGCAGGAGCAGAATCTTTCCGTCGTTTGCCGGGTCGTAGTTGAGCAGAATGTGATAGCGCAGGTAGTCGCTGTTCAAAAACATGTCGTGGCACATTTCGGCCACGGCGTTTACCGCTGTGACCTGGGCCAGAGACAAATACTTCTCCGGATCCACGCTGAAGGAGGGACTTTGGCAGTCAAAGCAGATGGTGAGAAAGCGAAAGGCCCCCTCCCGGAACTTGGTGCCGTACAGGCTGTTGACCTCCCGCTCGTTCAGCTGCCGATCCGCATGGACACGGCGGGCATAAGAGATCAGCAGCTTTCCCACGACCCGGCGCTGCTCCAGAAAGGCGCTTTCGGATGGAGCCAGGGTCTTCTGGGCCAGAATGTCTTGCAAATCCTTTTCCAGCCGGGGCATGTCCTGCGGCAGACAAAGCACATCGCAGACGCCGCTGCGGAAGGCCTGAACAGCCAGCGGGTAATCCATGCTGTCCGTGACCAAAAGAATCCGGCTGAACTGCTTCCAGCGCTTTGGCACCTGCGGCTCCGTTTTCGCTGCCAGCAGCCTGGCATTCACCAGGATCACCTCCGGCAGATAGATTTCCGCCATGGAATGCAGGGCAGCCCGGCTGTCCGCGTTTTCCAGCACCTCCAGGGGAAGCCCCAATTGCCGGATTTTCTCTGACCAATCGGCGTATTCTGATTCAGACGCGGCGGCAATCAACAGCCGAATTCCCATCATGGATCCTCCTGTTCTGTAAATCTTAATATAATATACCATATTCCGGAACAAATGACAAGGTGAATCTTAAGATATTAGACTATGTGATGATATAGGTACATTGATTTTTAGGAATCTATGCACTATAATAACAAAGTACTTATAAGAAAGAGGTGAGAGAAATGGGAGCTGCGCTTCCGAGAAACGGAAGGGTTGGGGCGAATCTGACCGAAGGGCCGATTTTGCGAACCCTTCTCATGTTTGCGATTCCCATTGTGCTGACCAATCTGGTTCAGCAGCTGTATTCCCTGGTGGACGTGATCGTCATTGGCCAATTCGTCGGCAATGTGGGCACTGTGGGTGTCAACACCGGCGGTGAAGTGGCGGATCTGGTGACCCCGGTGGCCATGAGCTTCTCCACAGCCGGGCAGATCTACATTGCTCAGCTTGCCGGTTCCCGGGACGACCAGCGGATCAAGGAGACGGTGGGCACCCTGCTCAGCTTTATGATGATCATATCCGCCGTTCTCGGCCTGGGAACCATAGCGCTGGCGGAGCCGATTCTGCATCTTCTGAATTGCCCGTTGGAGGCCATGGGCCAGGCCAGATCCTATATGATCATCACGGCCATGGGTTTTCCCTGTATTTTCGGCTACAACGCTGTGGTCGGCATTCTCCGGGGCATGGGAGAAAGCAAGCGGCCGCTGTATTTCATCCTGGTGGCGGCCGTCATCAATATTGTTCTGGATGTGCTGCTGGTTGCTGTATTCCGGCTGGAAGCTGCCGGTACTGCCATTGCCACGGCCTTCTCTCAGCTGGGCTCCTTCGCTGCAGCCGGCGTGTTCCTGTGGAAGAAGCGGGATAAGTTTGATTTTGAACTGAAGCTGTCTTATTTTAAGATGCGCCGGAATGTGCTGCTGGTGATCATTCGCCTGGGCATCCCTCAGATGGCCCGGTCTTTGCTGGTTCGGTGCGGTATGCTGTGGGTCAATGCCTCCGCCAATGCCTATGGCATCGTGGTTTCCGCCACCAACAGCGTGGGCAACAAGCTTCAGAAGTTCCTGGAGGTCTTCATCCAGGGCGTGGATACGGCCTCCGCCGCCATGGTGGGTCAGAATCTGGGCGCCCGGAAGACCGAACGGGCAGGAAAGGTTACCCTCAACACCTTGGCGACCACCCTGGTTTGCGCCACTGGGGTATCCATCCTGTGCGTCCTGATCCCGGAACAGATCTTTGCCATCTTTACGGATGATCCGGAGGTCATTCAGCTGGGCGCTGTCTTCCTGCAAATCATGATCGTTCACTTCTACGCGTCCGCCACTGTGGGAGCCTTCCAGGCCATGGTAACCGGCTGCGGCTTCGTATCCCTGGGATTTGCCATCGGCGTTCTGGACGGACTGGTATGTAAAATTGGCCTGAGTCTGCTGTTCGTGTATGTGTTCCACATGGGATATCTGGGCCTGTTCTGGGGCGTTGCCTGCTCCCGGATTCTTCCCGGCATTTTGTGCGCCGCCTATTTCTTCAGCGGAAAGTGGAAAACCAGAAAGCTCTTGACCGAGGAATGAAAATTATGATATAAGGAGCAAAATGACCATGGAAAAAACGGTTTATATCGTCCGGGATCATGGTAGCCTTCTGAAGGAAGCCCTTCAGCAGCACGGGTTCCGGGTGATTGTAGGGGACGGCCAGCCCCGGGAGGAATTTTTAAGCCAGTGTCATGTGCTGATGCCCGGCGGAAAGGTTACGGTGGATGGGGCCCTTCTGGACAAGGCACCCCTGCTGAAGCTGGTGGCAAAGTCCGGGGTTGGCTATGACCGGATCGATGTGGACGAATGCACCCGGCGGGGCATTTACGTGGCAAACACACCGCTGACAAACTATCTATCTGTGGCGGAGCACGCTCTGATGCTCATGCTGGCCACCGCCAAGAAGGTCTATCCCATCTCCCTTTACCTGCGGCATACCTACCCGGACTTCTGGTGTCGGGAGCGCTATGAAGGGTGCGAGCTTTACGGCAAGACCCTTTCCGTCATCGGTCTGGGGAACATCGGCCGCCGGGTGGCGGAGCTGGCCGGTGCCTTTGGCATGGAAATCGTGGGCTATGATCCCTATATCCTTCCGGAGAAGGTGCCTGCCCGTGTGCGGCTGGTGAACAGTGAGGAGGAGGCCCTGGCGCTGGGGGACTTTGTTACGCTACATGTGGCCGGCGGCCCATCCACCTACCACATGATCAGCAGAGAAGCCCTGGGAAAAATGAAGCCCACGGCCATCCTCATCAACGTGGCCCGGGGTTCTGTCGTGGATGAAGAGGCCCTGGCGGAGGCCCTGAGTACCGGCGTCATTGCCGGAGCGGGACTGGACGTCTTCGAAAACGAGCCCCTGCTCCCAAACAATCCTCTGATGCTGATGGAAAACGTGGTTGCCACACCCCACTGCGCCGGCAACACCGCTGACGCCCGATTGCGCACCCAGAAGGACTGTGTGGCAAACATTCTGGACTGGCACAGCGGCAAGGCCCCTCGCTTCGCCCTGAATCACCCAATACAATAAAAGGAGAGAGAAACATGGCATATATGAATTTCCTGAGCCACGAGCAGTTTTCCCCAAGGCTTTTCATCCTGACGGAAGGATATTCCATGGTACACCGCTTCACCATCGGCGTGATCGTGGGCGATGAAAAGGTACTCGTCATCGATTCCGGCCTGGGAATGCACGGCGAGCTGCGCAAATATATTGAGGGACTGGTTGGCTCGGATAAGCCCATCATCTGCGCCTGTACCCATGGGCATCTGGATCACGTGGGCAGCGCCTGCCTGTTTGATGAGGCCTATTGCAGCCGAAAGGACTTCGGCCCCGGGAAAAACGACCCCTTTGATCCCATTCGCCGCTATTGCGACGTAGTGGACTTCAGCCTGGAAAGCAATCTGGTATCCGATTACTGCAAGACCCATATGATTCGGGACAACCGGGTGGAATTTCAGGACATTCAGGACGGGGATATTTTCGATCTGGGCGGCGTCCGGATTGAGGCCATTGCGGTGCCCGGCCACTCCGACGGCTCCATGGCCTTCTATAACCGGGAGGAGAACTACTGCTTCACCGGTGACGCCATCAACACCGACGTGCATCTGAAGCGGCTGGATCGGGAGGGCTTCCGGGCCTACAAACGGACGATGGAAGCCTTCATCGCCCGGGTGGATCCCAATGTGACGATTTACCCGGCCCACCTGCCGCTGCCGATGACCATTGACGTGGCAAAAAATCTGGTGCGCATCTGCGAAGACCTGGCTGCCGGGAAAATCGACCAGGATCCGCCTGCCGAGGGCATCTTCCATTCCCGGAAGAATGACCGCAATATCCGGGGTCATTACCTGAGCAACACCTGCATCGTCTACAACCGCCGTCTGCTGGGCGGGATTACGCCGGTCAAGCAGGAGGATATCTGCTACTACAGCCACGAACGGTGGAGCGACCGGGTGTATACCGTTACCATCAACTATTCCACCGTGAACCGGATCACCCTGATGGTGTTTATCGGAGACGAGAAGATTCTGGTGATTGACAGCGGCCATGGCCTGGACAACAAGCTGCGCCGGTATGTTGAGGGCTTCACCGGAACCGGAAAGCCCATGCTCTGCGCCATGACCCACATCGGCATTGACCACGGCGGCGCGGCGTCTCTGTTTGACGAGATCTATCTCCACAGCAACGACATGGTCAAGCTGCCCATGTCCCGGGAGAAGCGGTACATCGACGTCCAGCCCTTCTCCAATTACAGCACGGAATTTGCCGAGTACAGCTATCGCAACATGCTGGATCCCACCTATCCCGAGCAGTGCAAGCCTATCAGCGATGGGGACGTATTCCATCTGGGGAACCTGGACGTGGAGTGCATTTTCACGCCGGGCCACTCCGCGGGGCATATGGCTTACTACTGCGCCAGTGAGAAAATCTGCTTCACCGGTGACGCCATGAACGTGGATACCCACTTAAAGTCCATGAGCCGTCAGGGAATGGTGGATTATGTAAACATGATTCAGAACTTTATGAACCGGGTGACGCCGGACACCATTACCTTCTCCGCCCATCTGAACCGGCCCCATGCCATGCGGGTGCCCCGGAACATTCAGGCCGCCTGCCTGGAAATTGCCAACGGGCAGACCTACGGAGATCCTCCCGGAGAAGCCATCCAGCAGCACATCGGCGCGTTCCACAACCCCAACATCAAAATGCACTACCACGGCAACTGCTGCGTGGTGTACAACACAGCTACCCTGTAATAAATCTCTCTAGGCAAAAACGGTGCCTGGTCTTACGATCAGGCACCGTTTTTATGTTACCGGCTCATCATGTAGGCTTTGGGAGCGCTGGCGCCGGGGCCGGGGAACAGCTGATCAAGCTGCCGATCCAGTTCCGCGGGCAACGTCCACTCCAGAGCCTTCAGACTGTCTTCCAGCTGCTCTGCCGTCCGCGGCCCTACCAGCGGAGCGGTCACTCCGGGGCGGGACAGGAGCCAGGCCATACTCACCGTGGCCTCGTCCTGGCCATAATCACGGCACAGGGCCCGGTAAGCTTCCAGCTGCTGAAGCCGCTGGGGCGACAGGCTGTCCACGTGTTTTCCGGAGCGCTGGCCGGAAGCCACGTTTCCCAGCAGGCTGCCGCTGAGCATACCGCCCTGCAGCGGACTCCAGCACAGAAAGCCCAGATCCAGCTCCCGGGCCGCCGGAAGCAGTTCCAGCTCCGGCAGACGGCTGAGAAGATTATACTTTGTCTGGCTCACGGTCAGACCCAGGAAGTGCCGTCTGGCGGCTTCCCACTGGGCAAGGACAATCTGATAGGCGGCAAAGTTGCTGCATCCGATGTAGTCCACAGTGCCGCTGTGAACCAGGCTCTCAAAGACGCCCCAAAGCTCCTCCCAGGTAGCGTGAGGTGGAGGATTGTGCATGTAGTAAAGCTCCAAATGATTCGTTTTCATCCGTTCCAGGGAAGCGTTCAGATGGCGGCGAATCTTGTAGGCGGAAAGCCCCGGCTCGTCATTGGGGCCGTCCAGACCGTTTTTCATTGGCTCAAAGACCTTGGTGGCCAGCACCACCTTTTCCCGGCGTCCGCCGCCCAGGGCGAACCAGCGGCCGATGATCTCCTCCGTCCAGCCCCGCCAGCCGCCGTTGCGGTCGCCGTACATGTTGGCGGTATCGAAGAAGTTGATGCCCGCGTCCAGGGCGCAGTCCATAATGCGGAAGGCTTCCTTTTCTTCCGTGTTGGGCCCGAAATTCATGGTTCCCAGGCAGAGACGGCTGACATTCAGCCCGGTTTTTCCCAAATAGGTGTATTGCATCCCATCGCTCCTTTGCAAAAAAGTTGTCTTGACAGAAGCGTGGGAAGATTCGGTGTGCTGCCGAATCCTCCCAACGCTGCGTGTTGTTTGATTGTGGGGTTACCCGTCGATAACCTGCTCCTTGGCGGTGCGCTGGGCTTCTTCCCAGAAGTGGCAGGCAACGCAGTGGCCGGGACAGACCTCCTTCAGCTCCGGAGATTGCTCTTTGCAGATATCCCGGGCCATCCAGCAGCGGGGTGCGAACCGGCAGCCGGGAGCGGGATTGACCGGGCTGGGGACGTCGCCCTTCAGCACGATCCGCTCCTTTTTGTTGTCGAAATCCAGATGGGGTACAGCGCTGAGCAGGGCGATGGAGTAGGGGTGCAGGGTGTTGGCAAAGATCTCATCGGTATCCGCCAGCTCCACAATCTGGCCCAGGTACATCACAGCCACCCGGTTGGAAATATGCCGCACTACGGACAGGTCATGAGAGATGAACAGGTAGCTTAAGCCCATCTTCTTCTGCATGTCGATGAGCAGGTTGATGATGGTGGCCTGGACGGAAACGTCCAGAGCGGAAACCGGCTCGTCGCAGATAATAAACTTGGGATTCAGGGCAAGCGCCCGGGCGATGCCGGTGAGCTGCCGCTTGCCGCCGTCCAGCTCATGGGGAAACTTCTCCAGAACATAGGGTTCCAGGCCTACCATTTCCGCCAGCTCGGCCACCTTCTGCTTCAGTTCCTTGCCGTGATACATGCCGTGAATCTGATAGGGGTCGGAGAGAATGGTTTCCACGGATTCCCGGGGATTCAGAGAGGAATAGGGATCCTGGAAGATGATCTGCATTTTCTTGCGCAGCTCCGCCATTTCCTTCTTGTCCGCCTTCAGAATGTCCTTGCCCTCGAAGTACACGGAGCCTTCCGTTGCCTTCAGCAGCTGGATTAGAACGTTGCCCACGGTGCTTTTGCCGCAGCCGGATTCTCCCACCAGGCCAACCGTCTCGTTGGGCATGATGTCCAGGGAGATGTCATCAACGGCGTGGAGCTTCCCTTTGCCGGGAACGTCAAAATACATCTTCAGATGTTCAATTTTTACCAAAGGATCCGTCATACTAGGCCTCCGTATCCCAACATCTGACCATGTGGTCAGCGTTGATGGTTCTCATGGGCGGGATCTCCGTCTTGCACTTTCCGGTGCAGTGGCTGCACCGGGGATGGAACTTGCAGCCTTCCGGCAGATTCTGGGCATTGGCCACCAGGCCGGGAATGGATTCCAGACGCTCTCTGGGGCCGGTCAGCTTGGGAATGGCGTGGATCAGACCGTAGGTATACCAGTGCTTGGGATTGGAGAACACTTCCCGCACACTGCCGTACTCTACGATTTCACCGCCGTACATCACCGCTACCTTCTGGCACAGCTCGGCGATGATGCCCAGGTTGTGGGTGATCATGATCAGAGAGGTGGAATACTTGGTTTGCAGATCCTTCATCAGCTCCAGAATCTGGGCCTGGATCGTCACGTCCAGGGCTGTGGTAGGCTCGTCGGCGATGAGCAGCTCCGGGCTGCTGGCCAGTGCCGCGGCAATGCCCACCCGCTGACGCATACCGCCGGAGAACTGGTGGGGATAATCGTTCAGACGGTAACGGGCAATTCCTACGGTTTCCAGTAGGGCGGCGGCACGCTCGTCCGCTTCCTTCTGGGAGATCTTCTCGTGGGAGCGCAGGCTCATGGCAATCTGATGGCCCACCGGGAAGACGGGGTTCAGAGAGGTCAGGGGATTGGCGAAGACCATGGAGATGTTCTTGCCCCGGATCTGGTTCAGCTCCTTTTCGGATTTGTCCGCCATGGACTGGCCATGGAACAGAATCTCTCCGCAGGTGACCTTGCCTACCCGATCGGGCAGCAGCTGCATGATGGACAGGGCAGTGGTCGTTTTGCCGGCACCGGATTCGCCTACAATGCCCACGGCCTCACCCTTTTGGATGGTCAGATTCAGATTGTTGACCGCTTTGGAAACGGCACCGCTGGCCCGGTATTCCACGCTCAGATCCCGGATCTGCAGCAGGGCGTCGGGATCCACGGGCAGGGAATATTCATGCTCCTGGGCTTTCCCTTTTTTGATTTTCGTTTGATTACTCACTTTTATCTCACGCTCGCTTTCCGACACTTTGGTCATCAATCGATGTTCTTCGGGTCAAAGACGTCACGGATACCGTCGCCCAGGAAGTTAAAGCCCAGAACGGTCAACGCCAACGCAATGCCGGGGAAAATCACGACCCAGGGAGCGCTGCTCAGGTAGGCACGCCCATCGGAAATCATATTGCCCCAGGAGGGAGTCGGTGGCGCTACACCCATGCCCAGGTAGCTCAGGCTGGTCTCCACCAGAATGGTGCCGCCAAAGTGACCGCTGGCGGCGATCATCAGCTGGGTAATGGTGTTGGGGAACAGCTCCTTCCACAGAATCCGGTTGGTGTTGGCACCCAGAACCCGGGAGGCGCTGACGAACTCCTTGTTTTTCATACCCAGAACCGCCGAACGAACCAGACGGGCCGTGTTGACCCAGCCGGTGACGGTCAGGGTGAAAATCAGGATGCCCATGCCGCTGCCCAGCACGGCCACGATACAGATGGCCATGAGCAGCTGGGGAATCGCGGCAAGAACGTCACAGATCCGCATGAGGATCATATCCACCACGCCGCCGTAATAGCCGCACACCAGGCCTACCAGGGCGCCCAGGAACATACTGATCAGGGTGACCACGAAGGAAATCTTCAGAGAGACCCAGCCACCCACAAACAGCCGGGACAGGATATCCCGTCCCAGGGAATCCGTGCCCAGAGGATGGCCGTCAAGACCCTTGGCGAACCAGTCGGGCTTCAGGTGACGGTCGAGCAGAGAGCCCACTTCGGGGTCACAGGGAACCCAGAATTTTGCGGTGGCGCACAGGAGAATCATGACCACCAGAAGGATCAGGCCGATCATGAACATTTTGCTCTTTCTCATGCGGCGCAGAATTGTTGATAATTTCATAAGTACCTCCCTCCGCTCAGTTCAGAGAGATCCGAGGATCGACAAAGGTGTACACGATATCCGCCAGCAGGTTGCAGAAGACCAGCATGGCCGCGGATACCAGGAGAATGGACTGAACCAGCTGGTAGTCCCGCTGGTTGATGGCGGTGATGATCAGCTGACCCATGCCCGGCCAGTTGAAGATGTTCTCCACAACCACAGCGCCGGCAAAGATCCGGCCGAACTGGGAACCGATGTTGGTAATGATGGGCAGCAGGGCGTTCTTCAGGGCATACTTGAAATAGGTCTTGTTGCTGGAAACACCTCTGGCCCGGGTGGCCGTGATGTAGTCCTCCCGAAGGACGTCCACCATGCCGCTGCGCATGAGACGGGTCTGCTGGGCCGCGTAGCCGAAGCCGATGCACAGCCCCGGCAGGATCATGTGGCTGAAGCCCCCGATGCCCTGGCTGGGCAGCCAGCCCAGATTGACCGAGAATATTAAAATCAGCATAAAGCCCAGCCAAACCTGTGCCATGGACTGTCCGGCAATGGCGAAGAACATTGCCACGAAATCCACTACAGTGCCCTGTTTGATGCCGGCAATGATGCCGAGGATGATCGAGAAGATACAGGCCCAGCCAAATCCGAACAGACTCAGGGACAGGGTCTGGGGGATTCGGGTGGCAAGCAGCTGGGAAACCGGCATACTGAATGACCAGGAGTAGCCCAGGTCGCCCTTCAGCAGACCGCCGAGGTAATTGACGTACTGGACGATGTAGGGCCGGTCCAGCCCCATGCGAACACGGAATTCTTCCACTTCCGCGTCTGTCGCCAGGGCACCGGCCATCATCCGGGCCGGGTCACCGCCGCCCAGACGTACCAGCATGAAGGAGATGATGGTAACGCCGATGAGGACGAAGATGGAAGCGATCAGACGTTTTACGATTTTTTTCTTCATAATCCACCTCACATATTGTGGAAATTTGACGATTGATAGCAAAAGCGAGGGGCTGCTGAAGCAGCCCCTGCTTCCGAAAGGGGGAGTCTTGCGAGGATAAAAGAGATTTCGGGAAGTTATCCGCCGATTACAACCCGGGAGCAGTCAATGTAGTGCCGGTTGTGATTCAGGATGCCGGAGACGTTGCTCTGGGTGGCAGCCAGCAGGGTGGGATAGTACAGGTACAGGACAGGCTCGAAGTCGGTCAGCTGAATGGCGTACATCTGGGCCAGCAGCTCGTCCATCTTGCTCTCATCCAGAACCGTCTGGACTTCCAGACCCAGGGCCTTCAGCTCTTCGTTGACATAGCCGCTGTTGAACCGGTCGTCGCCGACGACGTTGGCAGCGGTCTTGTACCACATGTTGCCGGACTTGACGATGGCGGACAGGCAGACATCGCAGTTGGCAGCCAGACGCTCCGCGTCAAACACAGCCACGTCCTGAGGAACCAGCTCCAGGTTGATGCCAATGCTCTGGGCCATCTGCTGGATGGCGCCGCACAGCTCGTTGGCAATGGCTACGGTGGAAGTGGTGTAGATGAATCTCAGAGGAGCGCCGTTATAATCGGACTCTTCCACCAGCTGCTTGGCACGCTCCAGATCACACTGGTAGGCCTTATCCGTTCTCCAGCCCAGGTTGCCCTCCAGGCAGGGATAGGTAGCGGGGATGCCGTAGCCGTCCAGCAGGGCGTTGACGATGGCCTGACGATCCATGCACAGGCTCAGGGCCTCACGGAGCTTGGCGTCGGCGAAAGCGGTGCCGGGCCGGCAGTTGAACTCCAGGAATACGGACTGGTTGGGCTTCAGAGTAATAATATTGTAGTCGGAGGACAGGGGAGCGACGTCGGAGGTAGGAACGGCATCGATGACCGTTACCTCGCCGGTCTTCAGGGAAGCGATACGGGTCTGGGATTCGGGAGAGGTCTGAACCACGATCTTCTTGACGTTGGTGTAGGTGTCGGTGTAATCGTAGCCCCAGTAGCCGTGCTCATCGGAACGGAGGGTAAGCTCAAACACGGAGTTGGCCAGATCCACATTGGAGAACGCATAGGGGCCGGTGCCGATGGGAGCGGCGAAATAGGCGTCCCAGCCGATTTGCTCGTAGGTTTCCTTGTCGATCACCTGGGTGGAGTTGTCCACGATCAGAGACCAGAACTCGGGCATCAGCTGCTTGAAGTGCATGGTCATGGTGTACTCGCCGGTGACCTCCAGGTCGCCCAGATAGTTACGCCAGTTCTTGGTGATGCCGTCGGGGTAGTGCTCTGTATCGTCCCGGATCTGCTCAAAGGTGAAGGCCACGTCTTCCGCGGTCAGATGGGCACCGTTGGTGAAGTAGACATCCTCACGGAACTTGAAGTCGATGGACATGCCATCGTCGGCCATCTTATATTCCTCTGCCAGCCAGGGGCTGATGGTGCCGTCCTCTTCCATCCACAACACGGGATCGAATACCAGATAGCACAGGTCGGTCATCATATCGCCGGCCGTGGTCTCCCACTTGGACAGGGAGTGGGCGGCGGAAGAGATGTGAATTACCATGGTCTCGGTTGCCTGGGACTCGTCCCACTCGGCAGGGGCTTCCGGTGCGGTCACAGGAGTCTGGGTCTCAATTTTCGCTCCGGCGGGTTCCGTCTCAGCGGCTTTGTTTCCGCCGCAGCCGGCCATGACGGACAGAACCATCACGAGAACCAGCAGTAGCGCTACCAATCTTTTCATTCGGGTTTCCTCCAATTTTTGTTGATTTGACGCTTTGTTGCTACGTCATGACATTATTGTACAGACCTGTTCATGGTTTGTCAACAAGAATCGACAATTTTGTATGGATGCACTTTTTTTGACTGTTCTATTTGTGCAATATTACTACGAAGGACATCATTATGTCCCTACATGTCCAAAAACAGGCTGCCCTTGCGGGCGAGGGAAGGGCCTGGGTCGTTCACAGGACGGTGTGTTCCGTTTGGATCAGCCTCCCCGTTTCGGGACCCCGGCGGAACTGACGGAAGAAATTCCAGCAAAGACGCGCCATCATCACGGACTGCCAATGGGGGAAATTCTCCACAACCACCATGCGGAAGGTATTGATATGCGCCTCGTTAAAGCTGTTGAGCACATAGTGCTTCCAGCCGTAGAAGCGGTGGATCGCCTCCTGGTCACCGCTGATTCCCAGAAGGTGATGGAAGGAATCCTCGGGATAGCGGGCATAGGCGAGACACCGGTCAACATCCATGGGCTTGCAGCCCAGCAGGCTCAGCCGACGGTTAACCAGCTCCAGGGCCCAGATACCGGGATCCTCTCCGTCGCCGGGGCTCATGGGATGACACATCCACCAGTTTGGCTCTTTGACCATCTTCTTCCGGGCCGCGTCCCGGAAGCCTCTGGCAGGGTCGTGGATCCAGGTGGGATCCCTGTCATTGTCCCGGAGGGTAGGTTTGTAGGTTTCCGGATCCCCCAGCTTCCCGTCCCAACCCTTTCTGGGACGCCACTGGTTCAGAGGCACATAGTACGACGCGTCGCAGGCCCCTACGGTGTAGATCACCGGCACAACCGCTTCCTTCACCTGGCGAAGCTCCTCCGGGGTAAAGGGGACGTCAAAGTTGTCGCTGGTGCGGATAAAATCGCAGGAATTGGGAGCAGCTCCGGCAAACCGCCAGGGCATCCGGTGCAGACAGGTGTTGGTTTGGCTGCCGCCCTGGGACAGGCCGCTTACATAGACCCTGCCGGGATCCACAGGATATTCCGCAAGGATCCGATCCAGCATCCTGCCCACGGCATCCCAGTTGGTGTTTTGGGGTATGGCCACAAAAAATCCTTCCGTCCCCGCAAGCTGAGGATAGCCGCAGGAGAACTCCTCCGTTTCAATGGAGGAACCGCCGCCGTGAAGGGAAATGACCAGGGGATAGAGACATTCCGGGGCTTTCCGGGCAGACAGCGGGGCGAAGAGCACCCAGCGGGAATAGTAGTCCTCTCCGTCAAACAGCATCTTCCGCACCCCGATGGAGCGGTAATAGGCCAGGGCTGCCGGGCCCATGGCGTCGGCCTCGTACCGGAAGCGGATCTGAAGGCGCTGCGTAAAAACGGCACCGTATTCGCTGTCCAGCAGCCGGTCTAAATCCAGAGTTCCGTCATGGGACAGCTTCAGGTATTCCAGAAACTGGGCAAACTGCTTCCCGGTCTCCGGGTTGCTCTCATCCGACCAATAGGCTCGTGTGTTCACTTCGTGCCTCCCGGAGTTATCCGTGAACCCACAGGTCACTGCCGATATGGCGCAGATGGTTCTGATATTCATGGGTGCCATAGAGGGCATCCCGCAGGTTGCACAGCTCAATGCCGTTGTCCAGAATCCAGTCGTGGAGCCGCTTGGAGCAGAGACCTTCCACGTCAAATACCCGGCTCAGGGTGTAGTAACGCCGATTGGGGCCGTAATCGCCCTGACGGGCCACATAGTAGTCCAGATACGCCGGGTGGAAGCCGTGCATCAGAACCGCGTCCTCAGGCAGGTCAAAGAATTTGGAGCGATCCTCCAGCAGAAAGGCCACAGGGTCGTATTCCTCCTGCTCCCGGATGGTTTCCTTCAGAATATCCCCGGCGACCACGCCTCGCTGATCCACGATATAGATGTGCCGATCCTTCCACCGGGGTGCCACCGGGTCGAAGGTGAAGCTGCCGTCGCTTTGCAGGTGCATTTTGCTGCCGTAGTCGCAGACCATGCCGTATTCTCTGGTGACCTGGGCCATCGCCCGGGCAAAGGGAGTATCTCCATCAGACCGGCCGCCGACATCGGG
>Ga0129317_1001661_pt1 | contig 15216 bp, 14 predicted proteins | sample Cm1ome_FD_94430 | JGI IMG/M metagenome (GOLD analysis project Ga0129317, IMG submission 94430) | Eastern black-and-white colobus group fecal microbial communities from Wisconsin, USA - Cm1105 metagenome | ecosystem: Host-associated > Mammals > Digestive system > Large intestine > Fecal | place... | reverse complement strand
ATGACTAACAATATATGGAATAAACTTCTTTTCCACTTTTCCCTTAAACACAACGTTGGTAATATTTTCATCTCTTACTCTTCTTTTAAGCATAAGTAATTCATCCCCATCTCCCCAAACTAAAAACTTAATCTTTTTGTTTTTTACCAACTTGGCAGAATCAAGAATAAGGCCAAGATTATTCACTTTCCGTATCGAGCCAGTATAAATTACTTTGAACGTGTCGGGACTTTTCAAATCGTTATCATTTATTTGGTAATTTTCTTTGTTATATCTAAATTGTTCCAAATCCACGCCGTTGTTAATGTAATAAACTTTACTTTTAGGAATTAAATGTTCCCAATGATGATCTTTGATATACTCATATCCGCCTTCCATTGAGAAAATTATTCCTGTTGCTTGTTTGTACATAGTCTTCTCTTTATGATATAGATACTTAATAACCAAATCATTTTCATGAAAATTACAATATGCAACTATGGAAGCTGGCCATAAATCACGAACATCAACATAGAATGGGATCTTTCTCTTCTTACAATACAAATATATTTGCTTATAGTTAGTGCAATTTACATCTGCAACAACAACATCAGGCTGGGGTAAATTTTTTGCTATTCTCCTAAAGCGGTATGCAAACTGCTGCATATTGATAATCCGCTTTATTCCATTAACAGAATAATCACTACATCTTATGTGGACAAACTTTAAATCACCATACTTACGTTCGATATAAAGACTTTTATCAGTAATCAAATTTATATCTGTATTGTGAATTGTACTTGCTGAAAATATAGTAACATCGTAGCCTTTTTGACCTAAATAATGAGCATACCTTTCTGTTTTAATTCTCATTTCATACTCAGGTGGCATTGAATAATGACTAACCAACCAGATTCTTTTATTCTTCATATTTTTTCTCTTCATATTCGATGGATATCTCTTTCAATGCACTCTCACATTTTCCCGCTGCATCATGTGCATTATTTCCTTGAGCAACAACAAAGCCCATTCGAGAACCACTGTCCACTACATCTGTCAATGTTTCACCAACACCATAAACAATTGACACCTGTTTTACTCCTGGCATCTTTCCAGCATTCTCAACTCCATCTATTTTCTTTACTGTACCAGAGTGCTGCCTGAAATATCGAATTGCAGAACCATGACATATCTTTTGCGCAACATCAGGTTTTTCTCCAAGAGCAATTCTGATACAAGCTTCAACCATGTTGACACCCGTGGACAAAGGAACCAGATGAGTTGTTATACAATCTCCACCAAGCCTTGCACCTATTTCAACAATCTTCGGCCCTTCATTCGTTACAATAATTTCTGTGTGGGAAGGACCGTTCTCAATACCGATTGCTTTATTGGCAGCTATTGCAACCTTCCTTATCTCATCGACACAATCCAGTCTTGTCGGCTGTGTATGCCCCATTTCTACAAAATGGGGAGGGCCTGTCGTAATTTTATCCGTAATTTGAATTACATGGACTTTTCCATTAATAGCTAGGGTTTCAACACTTACCTCTGGGCCACTCATATACTCTTCAACAACCACATTACCGTTCCTGCTGTTTTCTTTTGCATACTCATATGCTTCGATAGCTGTTGTCTTATCTTCGACTTTGGAGACACCTCGGCTGCCAGAGCTGTCAGCGGGCTTTACCATAAAAACACCAGTCATTTGCTGTACTGCATCCAAAAAATCATCGTTGTTTTTTACTTTGTGAAATTTTGGAATTGGTACGCCCGCTTTTTTAAGAGCTTCTCGCATCTCAGATTTGTCGGTAGCCTTAACCGCAGTGTCCTCCGAAATACCAACCAAACCACATTCCTTTGCCACTGACGCAACTGTCCTCATAGGCATATCTGTCGCAAGCGTCATAACACCGTCAATCTTATATTTTTTTGCAGCCTCAACGGCTGAAGGAATATCGATTGTACTGATTACTTCCTTGACGATGCCTGGCACAGCAAAGCCAACTGCTTCAGGATTCATATCGAGTACTACGACAGACAACCCCATCTTTACGGCTTGCTCAATTGCCGGCAGTTGTAAAATGCTTGCCCCAAGAATCATTATCCTTTTATTTGTTGACATCCGACACAATCCTTACAATTTCTCTACCGATATACTCCATATCATCGGGAGTATACCTCTGATCACATGGAGCAGCCAGCATATGTTCTTCCGTAAGTCTTGCTACCTGACAAATCCCCCTCTGTTCATCTGAAAGAGGCCAAATGACAGTATTGAATATCCCGATTTCAGATAGCCTCCTCTGAACTTCGTCTCGTTTAGAAACTGTAAATACCACATATAAATCACTCAGACGGGTTTCGTCTTGAATTAAGTTTACACGAGGACAATCATTTAGAATCTTCATCAGTATTTTCGCATTTTCACTACGGATTTCTCGTAATTTTTGCCAGTCACAATCCTTTGCCTTCTCATAAGAATACGAAGACATTGCACTGGGTTCACTATTATCTATGATATCTGATACCGAGGAGAATATCCTTCGGTATTGGTCCTTAAGCTTTATGTCCCCTTTTTCCAAAAACTCATGCCTCATACATTGAGCATTAAGCCTTGTGGTAGAGAATGAAATATCATCAGACAAATTCTTCTTTATATCTCCCCATAAAAGACCTCCATCGGGGATTGGAAGCCACTTTCTCAAGCTTGCAATGGCATAATCTGGTTTGAAAGAAGTTCTATTTGGCCAGATTAGATTATGAGTTCTATCTTCTATAAAGGTAATACTTCCTATTTCTTTAAGTTTCCTTAATTCTAAGCCACATATAGCAGGACGACCGAAATACTCCATATACAGGAAAAGACACGGCTCTTCTTCAATTCTCAAGCTATTCAAGTCAATGGAATAGTCTCTATGCAACTTATAAAACTGTACTTTATGTCCATATCGCTCAAAAGGCATTATCATTGATTCACATGCAAGAGCAGGGATTAAAACCTTTCTAGGGGTATACTCCCTAGCTATTGCTTTTAACGCATCACGACCACTACGGAGGCAATTAGCGCCTAATAGTTTCTCGTTTGCTACCTTGCCTTTACACTCATTCCATAACTTCCTGTCAAGCACGGCATCATACTCGTAACCAAATTCCTTGATCACTTTTCCGTGCCTCCTATATTTTCATTCTTCAGAGACTCTGCTTCTTTAACTGCAGTCTCCTCATTGCAGAGATCCTTATACGTCCCTTCATGTTTTAGAACTACAGAAATCGTTTTGAAGAAAATTCTAGCATCAAGAGAAAAAGAAACATGCTCAGCATAATAAGCATCATTCTTCATTTTCAGTGTACCGTCTGCACTGTTACGGAAATATGCCTGACTATATCCTGTAATTCCAGGTCTAACTGCAAGGAACACTTTGACATCTTCTGGATACCTTTCCATCCAATCAAGAGGATCTGGACGAGGCCCAATAAGACTCATGGTTCCATTCAAAATATTTAGTATCTGAGGCAGCTCATCTATACTTGTAGCACGCATGAACTTCCCTATTTTAGTTACCCTCGGATCATCCTCTCCGTTATATGTGGATCCATCAGACAATCGGATATCAGGTGCATTGATGTACATTGACCTAAATTTGAACATCTTGAAAGGTTTGCCATTTCTACCGATACGTTTTGCATTATAAAAAACAGAACCATTGTCAGTTAATTTGATTATTGGTCCCAAAAGAACCAGTGCAATCAAGAAAAACGGAAACCCAACCATACCCATGAGTATGTCCAACAACCTTTTGAAAAAATTCTTATACATCTTATTCACCCGAGATTCTTAACAATCTGAGAAAATGTATCGATTATATACTCAACATCCTCATCACTAAGCTTTGTATGAAGCGGCAAAGTTATTAGGTTATGATAATAATCATAAGCATTTGGGTATAGATCTATTCCACCACTCATTTCCTTATATGCGCTCATCATAGGAAGGGGTTTGTAGTGGACATTGGTTGCAACACCGCGTTCCGCCATTTTCTCAATGATTTCGTTGCGTTGTTCAACATCGATCCCAGAAATACGAATGATGTACAAGTGGTTTGAACTATCCATACCATCAACATGATGATTTAAGTGGCTGATTCCCAATTCTTCACAGGTTTCATCGTATCGTCTCATGATTTCCACACGTCGTTCAAGAAGACCATTGTACCTATCAAGCTGTCTGAGACCAATTGCCGCCATGATGTCTGTCATATTGCATTTGTACCAAGACCCTATGATATCATATTCCCAAGCTCCAAGCTTGGTCTTTGCCAAAGCGTCCTTGTTCTGACCGTGTAGGCTTAGAAGTTGATACATCTTGTAGATTTCACCATCAGTCACACCTGAATCGTACACGGTTTGAGGCAAACACCATGTAGAGGCTCCTCCTTCAGCCGTTGTAAAATTCTTGACAGCATGGAAAGAAAAAGAAGTGAAATCTGCAATTGCACCACAGTAGCGTTTGCTTCTATTCACCACGCCTTTTCCAGTATGGGAAACCTCCCTACTAGCTCCTAGGCTATGTGCACAGTCAGCAACAACGGCAACACGACCAAGCGCTTTCTGAATTCTACTTCCAAGACTGGATAAGGAATCAGAGTAGTCATTGAGAGGGGAAAAGAGGCTTTTCTTACGTTCAATGATTTCGAAGATTCTGTCGTAATCGCATACGATACCACCAAGATCCACTGAAATGATGGCTTTCGTCTTTGGAGTTATCGCCTTTTCCAAAGCCTCATAATTCATCTCTGGTATATGGGTAATAGAGTCGCCATTCTTTTGGATGTCAACGAACTTAACGGTTGCCCCACAATGGATTGCGGCAGATGCAGTAGCTGTATATGTATAGGCAGACACTATGACTTCATCTCCAGGTCTTATTCCTAGTATCCGGAGGTTCAGTTCTTCCGCCGCAGTGGCGCTGTTCAGGCATACCACTTTTTGGTTGTACCTCTCTATGTTTTCTTCACTGGTACAGTCTATGGTATTGTCCCCTGTTTCAATATACGCAGCAAGTCTACGCTCCAAAAGCTTTGTTCGTGGACCGGTTGTAATCCAACCCGACCGCAGGGCATCTGCAACCTCCGCTATTTCCAATTCTGATATGTCGGGAGGGGAAAAAGGGATAGTTCTTCTATTATTTATCTGTTGAAGCATACCATCTCCGATACTTATTCATGTATTCGAGGCACAAGGCCATCGGTCTTTTTCCTTATAAGCTGTCCGCTATAGGCACACCTCCCCCGCACGCATGGTGGCGTGTTCTGGTTGGGGATGGGTCGCAGGGGTGCTGCATGTGCCTTGACGTCATTGCAGCCTTCTCTGGACATGTGCGCCCACCGGCAGACAAAACAAAGGACTCCGCATCGTGTTTGGGTGCGAAGTCCATCGTGTTCTAGAAGGTTGCGTTGTGTGTGATATGGTCGCAGGAGGAAAGCTCGAGCAGCCTTATCACGTTCTTGTTCTGGGTGTCGAGGATTCTGGAGCAGGTATAGGCCTTTCTGTATCCTATCGTACATGCATAGACGAGTATGGCTATGGCTTCCAGGCATATGCGCACATTGCATGCTATGCGGGAGACCACGGCGTTGTACAGCCTTGGCTGGCTTCTATGGACCAGAAGCGCTACCGCCCATGCAAGGAGTACTGGTATTAGGATGACTTCAAGGATTCTACTTCTCACCACATCACCACCAAACAGGGGTCATTGTAGCATAGAAAGGTGTGGTTTGTACAACACTTATTGGGGGTTGGGTGGTTTGGAGGACAACTTAGGGTTGCTGAAAGCTATGTTTTGGGGTGAAAGTGGGCAAAACATGAGTCTTTGGGACAAAGAGATGGGATAAAGAAACTTATAGAACGCTGAAAAGCAAATAAATGATAAGTATTAAGCAAAGAAATCCCAATCAAAAAGAACAAACGCTTCTTTTTTCCTTTACGTCCGCAAAGAACTTTGGGTAGTATACAACTGTATAAAATATACACTTGAGGAAAACGTGATTACAAGAATTGACATAACCAACATCCAATCGATAGGAACTGCCTCAGTCTTGTTTGAAAAGGCAAAGTACAAGTACCTTGAAACCTATACCCTGAATAGTGAAGTCGCCAACCCCATTGCAGTGTATGGCAAGAATGGAAGTGGAAAGAGTTCTTTTGTTAATGCAATATATGAACTGTTAGACCTACTTATCTCTGACAAGGACAGATTGTCGCCATTCGTGTTCAATATGTCTAGGTTGGGAAACCAAAAAAAACCATCAAGCGTTAGAATACACTTTAAGCTTTCATCGGACTCTTTCGTATACTCATTGTCAACGACAATACAAGGAATCGCAGAGGAATCGCTGCATTTCAACAGTGAAATGATAATGATCAGAAAGGGAACATCCCTGACATATGGAACATCAAAGACCAGAATAACCGCACCATTGTTCCCAGCCCTCAGATTCCTAGCAAGTGACTCCATAGACGAAAACTCCCCTATAAACAGAGCATTCTCATTTCTTTCCAACATTGCACTCGTAAATGCAAATACGCATTCATATCTTGCAAAATCGTTCCAAAACAAGTCCTCATACGATATGATAGTGGAAAAGTCCAATCAGATCAGATCCATTTTGAAAGAATACAACTCATTTCCTGAGTATGAAGTAGTCTCAACCATAGATAAAAACAACAACAAACAGTATTTCATGAAAATGTATTCAGGAAGCCATTCCTTTGTACTACCGTTTTCTTTTGCATCCCAAGGCATGCAGGATCAAAGCTTTATACTTGCAATCCTTTTGTCGTTGCCTAAAAACGGAGTGCTTTTGATAGACGAAATTGAAACGGCATTGCACCCTCTCACTATAATGAACTTCATTGATTTGGTAGTGAAGAATAACATCCAGTTGGTTTTCACGAGCCATAACACATATGTCCTTTCAAGGCTGAGACCAGACAATGTACTCTTTGCGTATTGGGAAAATGGGTTCAGCACCTATAGGAGACTGTCTGATATCTATCCCAACATACGAGAAGTCAACAACATTGAAAAAATGTATCTCTCTTCAACGTTTGACGAAGCAATAGAAGGAAACTAATGGGCAGAAATTTTCTTTTCATCGTTGAAGGAGAGAAAACAGAACCCTGTATACTACAAGCCGTCCTTGAACGATGGGGATACAATGCAATCAAAACCAAAAGGATTTCAGAACTTCAGGAATTTGGTCTTTCTTTCGATGAAACCAAGCTCACGAATGCAAAGGACAACATCATAATTGCGCAGGCACCAAGAAACAGGCTCCATGACTTGATTACGTTGTACAAAAGCGATCACATAGATTTGGACAAACTGTTTGGAGCAGGAAAAGACATTCCGTTCAGTGGTATATTCGTAGTCTTCGACGTTGACCACACAAGTGTTTCGGACTTACAGGAATCCTTTGAATTCCATTGTGATGAAACAACTTCAGGATTGCTTCTTGTCAGCTCTCCGTGCATAGAGATAATATCGGAACCCAAAAGAAAGGATACGCTGTCGGTTTGCCATCTTGGAGAATACAAGAGTGCAAGAAATGTCCACTGCCACAACGTACACAAGAAAGATGTAACGCAATACATTGCAGATAATTTTGAGGCGTTGGCGCTGGAGTTTCTTGAAAAGAACTACAAAGACTTCAAGGAACCCAATGTGATGGAACATCCTAAGCTTGTGATTGAGGCTATAAACAAACATAACATCAGAAACATCGAATCTGTTGTATACAGGTATTTCACTACCGTTGTTTATGTTGCTTTGGCATATATCTCTGGATCAACAAGGGAAATCGACAATTACTGCATTGTAAAGGAGCTTCTCGAGAAGAAGTTTTAAGATGGAAGGCTCAAGGATATCGGTCTAGAAAAACCAGCCCGCTATGACATAGGGGCTGGAACGGTTTGGGTGCCAGTCTGGCGTTTTGGGGTATGAAGAAGATGGACCTTGGTGAAGGTTCCCTTTCTATATCAAGGATGTGCCAGGCTGACCTGTTTTTGGGTTTCTATGAGTCATAGTTTGGGCTTTTGGGCCCGCACTAGGATTCAAAGACAGGTGTAGTAGACGGTCTTGCTCTGAGAATCCACGATGGTCATGTATCGGACCTCGTTCTTCTCGGAGAACCTGACGCTCCAAGACTTGCCGTCGTCAAAGGCTATGGCCCCTTCGCTACTTGCAAGCTCTACTTGGCCTTGCTTGAAGTACGGCTGGCTGCTTCCAAAGAGGATTACAAGCCCATTTGCGTTTGGGTCGTAGATGATGTTCGCCCTAAGTGCAGCCTTGAAGCCTTCCAGCTTTCCATCGTTGCGTTCGTTGGTCTGAGGCTCCCACTGCGTATCGCCCAGGATGCTTGTCCAATAGAGACGCTGTTTCTCTGCATTCTGCTCTTGGGATGGCTGTGGCGTTGGTGTCTGCTGCGCACAGGCAAAGCAGCTTACTAGGATTGCGCACACAAGCGTTGTGATGGACAAGGTGTAGAGCATGGTGCTTCTAAGCTTTGCCTTGTCCTTTGCTGTCAGTTCAGTGAGTTTGACTTTCTTGGCCAAAGGAACTCTCCGTAAGAGAACTCATTCTCCAAGTCCATTGTTAGTTCTTCATATTTCCCAATTGGATTGTACAACACGGGTTGGCAAAACACAATTGAAAGGATGATGAGGTTTGCAGGAGACATCATATGCACAAGAGACGTCATAGGACTTGAAAGGGATCAAATTGCTATGGTGGAATGTTGCTTTCTCAATTTGAGATAGAACCCTTGTGCGTGCATTGGACGAATTAGGAAGTCCGTATTCTGATGTTAGCCTTGAGTCATGGGCAAGACACGGACTTGGCTTGGAATTCCTGCTTACAGGAAGGGGCGCAGTCCAAGAAGGGATTGCAAGTTAATTGAGGTTGTCGTGGAGAGTTAAACCCCAAGGGCAGGCCGTATTATTTGGAATTAATCACCCTTTGAACTTCTTTAATATCAAGCGAAGCGCATTTGGCAATGACCGAAACCGGGATTCCGTTTGCATTCATCTCCTTGACCATGCGGTTTCGTTCATTGGCTTCGCCAATAGAAACGCCTCTGGCCTCGCCAATGGAGATTCCTCTGGCTTCACCGGATGCCATGCCTTCCTTGTACTTCTCAATGAGGTTCAGTTCGTATTTCATATAGCCCTGCCTCCAGTCCTCGTCCCCGTTTATGTCAAGGACGTAGTTGTCCACCATCTCAACGAACTCGCTTCCGCTGTCCTTGCCCGTACCTATGGAAGCGACCCCTCCGTTGAGGTATTCGAAGAACGCATCCATGTCCTTTCCAAGTTCTCCAATCGATCCCTTGGTGTTCAGGAACATGATACAGCGGCCGTCGCCAAGCGGCAAGTCCCCGTCCTCTTCGCACATGGATCTGAACGTGTATTTCGTCCGGCCCTTTTCGAAAAGGTCGAACATGCATATGAATATCACATAGCTGTCCTTTAGCCGTTCGTACTCCAGCCCCTTGTCCAGCATGTTGGCGTCCATCATGGACGAGTACATGCGGGCCCTCAACGGAAGGTTTCCCGTATCGACCTTCTGCATCTCTATGTCGTATACGGTGTCCCCGTCCTCGAAGAACACATCCAGCCTTATGCTCTTGTTTGCAGGGTCGAATATGATGCTCTTCTGTGAAGTAGGCGGCAGGTCCTTATAGTGGAGCCTTCTTACCCTGCGTCCTTCGAATATGGTCTCTATGAGACCCCTGCAGGCGTCCTCGTACTGCATGACGGTTGAGAACATTGCGTCGTTCTCAAGAGGGATGTCCCTTCTGTCGGCTCTTCCGAATGCCCTTGCCCTGTTGTGATTCGTGTGCTTCTTCGTCATGGAAACACCTCCTTGCAAAGTAGTATGAAGGTCTCTGGAAAACCCTTCATATTACTAAGTCAAAGAAACCTGCACTTTCCATTCACGGTTTTTGAAAGATTTTCGAAGTACGTCTAACAACCCATTGTCACACAAATAGATGTTTTTTAAGAAAAAGTGACAGAGATGTCACTTTTTGAGTAGAAAATGGATTTCAGGACACATTGGAAGTTCTGTTCAATTGACAGAAGGCTGTAGGTTTTTCTCCCTTGTATGCAACATGTATGCAAAGAGAGTCAAAAAGCATTGTGGTACACCTTAGTGTATTGCAAATCCATTTTTGCTGTTTGATGTATAAAGTATAATCATCAGTATAAGCGGTGATATGCAATATCGACAGGCACACTTAAGCTTCTTCGTTTTTCCAACTTTTTTTTATAATAGAAATATCGTATCATTCAAGCATGAAGACGAACGAGAAGACATCTGACCTTGCAGTGCTATCCATACTAAAGCTCATAAAGGACAACAGCTCCGTATCACAGGCAAAGCTTGCAGAAGGAACGGGCTATTCAAGGTCAACGATCTCCATAAACTGCGAAAAGCTGATTAGGGAGAACCTCATCGTCGCAAACAGCGAGTCAACTCCAAACAAGAAGAAGAACGTGGAGTTCATGCTCAACAACGAACTTGGATACATCATTGGAATAGGCATGGGAGGGACTACATGCAGGGTTGGAATCTACAACCTTGGGTGCGAGCTCATAGAGATCACGCGCAATCCCGTAGACCTAATAAGAGGTCCTGAAGCCACCCTCAACATGATTTGCCAGCAGATAGATTCCCTACTTGCCAAGTACATGACTGCAAGCAAAAGACTCCTCGGAATTGGAATGGGGATCCCTTCTCCAATAAAATACGAAGAAGGTGTGGCATTCCATCCCGCATTCATGCCGGGATGGCACCTCTTCAGGATAAAGGACATCCTTCAGGACAAATATGGATGCCCTGCATTCATAGACAACGAAGTCAATACAATGGCATTGGAGGAGTACACAGCAAAGCGCAGTGGAAAACCCAAGTCGCTGCTTTGCATAAAGATAGGAACAGGAATAGGAGCCGGACTCATCTTCAATGGAACAATCTACAGAGGAGAGAACGGCGGAGGCGGAAACCTTGGACACATCATTGCAAGCGGGAACAAGAAGAAATGCAAATGCGGAAGCACCGGATGCATAGAATCCAGTGCAAGCGTACCTGCAATAATCGAGTATGCAGAGGAATCCTGCAGCTCCGCACATGATTCCGTCCTCCGCTTAACTCTTGAAGAAAAAGGCAACCTGACCCTTCAGGACATAAAGACCTGTGCGGACCTAGGTGACAGGACCGCATTGGCCACGATAAGGAAAGCCGGGCAGGACATAGGCGGCGTACTTGGCCAGCTCACAACGTTTCTTGATCCAGGGTGCATAATAATAGCAGGAAGGGCCAAGCTTCTTGGCCCAAACTACCTGTACTACATACGCCATGCAATAAACAGCCAAGCCTCCATGTGGACAGGGCCTGGTTTCTCCGTTGAGTTCTCGGAGCTGGACGACGACTCCTCCGCAACCGGAGCGGCAAGGCTGTGTATAGGAGAACTGTTCGACAGAAGGTTCATCCTACAGGTGCAGCAAACGCCTACACCTGCAGATATGTGGCGTTTCCATAAAGGTTCGATACAGTCTCAAGAGCAAGCCGTGCATCCACGGCATTGACCTTGAAGGGCTTACCATTTATCAAACAATCAATGAAATCGTCCAATTCCCTTTGGTATGCGTTGCTGTATGCAACGGGGTCGAGCTCCTTTGCATCGAACGAGACGCAGACCTCACCATCCTGCACCAACCTCAAAGCCCCAGGTGTGTTCCCGGTGTTCCATTCGATGCACCCGGAGGTGCCGCTTATTATGAAACTTGAAAACAACGGATACCCCTTGGGCATCAGATGGCTTGAGAATACAGTGGACACCACTCCGCTGTCGTACGTCAAAACTGCACAGGTGGAAGAGGAACCCGGCTTCTCTCCAATCCCCGATATATACGACTTGAAGGACACAGGACTGCCAAAAAGCCAGTTGGAGAAATCAAGGTCATGGACGGACAGGTCTAGCAAGGTCCCTCCGCTCTGGCTGTTGTTCTGGAGCCAGTTGTTCCATGACCACATTGGAGCGTCTGACAACCTATGGATCTCCATTGAGATTGGCCTGCCTATGGCACCGTTTCCAACAAGCTCCTTGGCTTTCGCGAATTGAGGCATGAACCTGCAGACATGTGCAACCATAAGTCTCCTGTCGCACCTATGTGACGCTTCGATCATTGCATCGGCATCATCCAACGTCGTTGCAATTGGCTTCTCAACGATTACATGCGAGCCCTGCTCCATGGCCTGCACAGCATATTGCCTATGCAGGATGCTTGGAAGGCATACGTCCACGAAATCAACGGAACTGCAAGCCTTTGCCATCTCGTCAAGGGAGTCAAACACCCTGCATCCTGCCTTTTCTGCAAGCTTGGAGGCCTTTTCGAAATTGGAATCCACTATTCCCGCAATCCTCACCTTTGGATTTTTCAAATAGCAGTCCAAATGCGTGGAGCCCATGAAACCAGCCCCAACGATACAACCAGTAAGAATCCTCTCCATTCCTTCCATTCCCCAGTGCAAGACTCAATGCGAATTCAAATACTCAACGGCATAGGAGATTGCACTTTCAGGACTCTCCTCCCCTTCCCTTCTGTCCAGCTCTATCTCAATCGTAAGTGGTTCTTCGTAACCAAGCTCCCTTATCTTCTCAAGTAGCCTAGGCATATCTACATCCCCCTTCCCTATTGGAACCTCTATTCCAAGCTCCCTTCCGTTCGTGGGGTACTTTCCGTCCTTTATATGAACACCAAGCAGATACTTCCCAAGAACCTTGAGGGAGTCAATGGCATTGCCTTTGCCGTACATGACAAGATTGGCAGGGTCAAGGTTTATACCCACATTGTCGTATCCAATGTCCTGAATCGTCCTAAGAAGCGTCACAGGCGTTTCCTGTCCGGTCTCGAAACAGAAGTACTGTCCATTGGCCTTGCAATACGAAGCTACATCCTTCAAGGCACTCACCAACGAGACATACAAAGGGTCGTCCATGTTCTCTGGAATGAAACCCGCATGGGTCGCTATCCTATCAACGCCAATCAGCCTTGCGAAATCCGATGCCTTTTTCATTATGCCAACACGCTCGTCCCTCACAGCCAATGGCACGAGACCGATTGTAGAAGGACCACCCACGAAGTTCCACTTGCACTTGCCAGGCCAACCAGCCCACAGTAGCGTCACCCTAACACCAAATTCCATACAGTACTTGTTTATGAGATCGGCGTTCTCCTTGGTATACAGCTCAGGTACATAGGTCGATACCTGACAGGTCTTGAATCCAAGGTCCACAACCCTTTTCAAAAGCTTTTCAATGTTCTCCTGACAATCCAGTTTGATAAGAAGTCCAAGTTCGTTTTTCATTTTCTCTCCTTTCTTCGTTTGGGAATCAGCCCTTCACCGCTCCCATCGTCATACCTCTAACGAGGCCTTTCTGTACAAAGCAATAGAAAATCACTATTGGAATCAAAGCCAGAACCGCCGTGGCGGTGAGGCCTCCCCAATCTATGCTTTCATAGCTCACCCATCCATATACTCCAAGAGGCAGGGTCTTGGTCTTTCTCCCTGTGAGAATCAATGCATACAGGAATTCGTTCCAGCTGTAGTTGAACGAGAATATGGCCGTAGTGGCTATTCCCGGTGCCGATATTGGAATGATTATGTGCCAGAACGCGCCAAAATAAGTGCAGCCGTCTATCAGTCCCGACTCCTCAAGCTCGAACGGGATGTCAAGGAAATAGGACCTCATCATCCAAATGCCAAATCCAAGGATTATCGTAAGATGCATTATCACAAGCGATATATGGGTGTCCGTGAGATGCAGCTTCCTGAAAAGGATGAAGAACGGGATTATGAACGTAATCTGAGGCACGATTCTGGTTGAAAGCACTCCCATGAGCATAAGGCTTGAGCCCTTTGGCCTGTAATACTTGCGTGAAAGGATGTAGGCGGCAGGAACCGCCAGGAGCATTCCAATGGCCATGGAGGCCACAGCTATGACAACGGAGTTGAAGCAGTATTTAAGAAAATCACTGTTGTTCCACACCATTGCATAGTTGCTTAGCGTAAGCCTTGAGAACAGGACCGGAGGATATGCGAGTGCATCCACTTTGGTCTTGAAGGACATGAGCACGGTCCAGACCAACGGAAACATGTACACCAGCACGAACGCCGTCATAAGTATGGTTCTGACAATCTTGTGCCTTCTATGCCTTGCATTCAGCGAGTATAGCTTTTCACTGGTCAAAGTTGACACCTCCACATCTTATGAGAACGTATGCGATTATGCCTATGAATAGGCTTAGGATGATTGCGTTCGCAGAACCATAGCCCATCTTCAAAAATCCAAAGCTGTTGAGATATGTGTATATGGACAAAGTCTCTGTAGCGGAACCAGGGCCGCCTCTTGTGAGGATCTGTGTGAAATCGAACTCCTTTGCAGTGTCTATAGTCTGGAAAAGCACTGCCACGAAGAAGACCGGCCTTATCAGAGGTAGCTTAATCTTCAAGAGTATCTGCCATGAACTTGCGCCATCTATCTTTGCAGCGTCCAGGACATCGTCGCTCACGGAAAGCAACCCTGTGTAGAACACCATGACCATGAACGGAACCTTGCACCATGTCACCACTGCAGCGACAGACGGCAAGGCCTGCTCCGCCCCATATATCCATTTCTGAGGCGCAACTCCAACCAGTTCCAGAAGATAGTTCAGAATGCCCAATGTGGGGCTGTACATTATACGCCACATGAAAGCGGTGGTTATAGGAGTGAGCATTATGGGCAAAAGAAAGATGCCCCTGCACAACTTGGCCCCATAGAAATCGCTCGTCAAAGCCAAAGCGATTGCAAACCCAAGTAGAGTCTCCGCAGAGACAACCATAAGGGTGAATACGATTGTACGTCCAAACGAAGCGAGGAACCTTTCGTCCTTGAAGAGTTCAATGTAATTCCTAAAACCAACGAAGGTCTGCGCTTCAGGCCTAGGAAGGTAGTAGTCATAGAAACTCGTCTTGAGTGTATCAAGAATAGGGAGAAGGTTTATTGCAAACAGCAGAACAAGGCCCGGAGCCAACATAGCCAACCTGAAGCGTTTCAGCTGCCTTTCCCTAAGCGTTGCATTTCTTTTGAATAGAATCATATCAGCACATAAAACCATAGGCCTGGACCT
>Ga0129317_1001660_pt1 | contig 15233 bp, 9 predicted proteins | sample Cm1ome_FD_94430 | JGI IMG/M metagenome (GOLD analysis project Ga0129317, IMG submission 94430) | Eastern black-and-white colobus group fecal microbial communities from Wisconsin, USA - Cm1105 metagenome | ecosystem: Host-associated > Mammals > Digestive system > Large intestine > Fecal | place... | reverse complement strand
TTATAGCACGAGGCGGGCCGGTAAGTCGACTGCAACCTGCCCCTCTTCGGAAAAAGGAAGGGTCTTGACCCTGATTGCAGCATTTTACAAGATTTATTCCGACTGCAATTGATTCCCTGATTTTACCGCTTTTCGAAGAAACGTCCTATTGGCGTACCCACAAAAGAGCGAAAGGGTCTTGGCCCTGATTGCGGCATTTTACAAGATTTATTCCGACTGCAATTGATTCCCTGACGTTACTGCTTCCGAAGAAAAGGGCGTCAGACTGCCTCTTGCGGGCGCTGCTCCAGGGGAGCCGCCGCGGAGTGGCTGATGCAGCGGCCCAGCCAGGCGCTCCGGCGGTAGTAAAAGATAAAAATGAGGCTGGTGACCGTCCAGCTCAGCGGATAGCTGAAAAGAACGGTGGACAGCGCGGGACGCAGCGGAACGACGGTCAAAAGCCAGATGATGCGCAGCAGGCAGGTTCCGCCTGCGGTGATCAGCATCGGAGAAAGGGCATTGCCGCAGCCGCGGATCGCTCCGGCGAGGATTTCGACACACACATAGGTCAGGTAGTAGGGGACCATCCTCCATACAAGCTCCACACCAATCCGCAGCACCGCAGCGTCATCGGTGAAGATGCCGAGCAGGGGCTCTGCGAAGGCACAGTAGAAGATGCTCATCGCCACCGAGGTGCCCGCCGCGAGAAGCAGTCCGACGCGCACGCTTTCACGGACACGGTCGTAACGCCGGGCTCCGAAATTCTGCCCGGCGAAGGTGGTGACGGAGATGCCGTAAGCGCCCATAATCATCCAGAAGAAGCCGTCAATTTTTCCGTGGGCGGTCCATGCCGCGACGGTATCGGTCCCGAAGGAGTTGATGCAGGTCTGGATAATAATGTTGGAAAAGGCGTACATGTTTGACTGAAGTCCGGCGGGGAGTCCGACCATCAGGATTCTGTTCAGGGGGCGGCGTACAAAGCGGACCCGGCTGGGGAGAAAACGGTAACAGGCCGGAGTGCGGTTGAGGGAAAGAAGGGTCAGCGCCGCGCTGAGCGTCTGGGAGGCGATGGTGGCGCAGGCGGCTCCGAAAACTCCGAGGCCCATTCCCGCCACCAGTACGAAATCCAGAACGATGTTGGTCAGACAGGCGATGATCAGAAAGTAGACCGGCCTGCGGGTATCCCCCACCGCGCGCAGCACGCCGGAACCCATATTGTACAGAAAGGAGGGTACGACTCCGAGCAGAACGATCCGGATATAGGTCAGCGCATAGGGCATCACTTCCGCGGGGGTTCCCATCCACTGCAGGGCGAGAGGTGCAAACAGCAGCCCGAATACCGTCATGCCAAGCCCGCCCGTGAGAGCCAGCGCCATCGAAGTGTGCACCGCACCCTCGACCTCCCCATGCCGTCCGGCGCCGTAGATCTGCGAGACAACCACTGTCGTTCCGGCAGAAAGGCCGACAAACAGGTTGACTATGACATTGATCAGCACGCCGGTTGCGCCGCCGACCGCACCGAGCGCCTCCTTGCCGACGAATCTGCCGACGATCATTGCATCTGCGGTGTTATAAAGCTGCTGAAAAAAGGTGCCAAATAGAATCGGAAAGAAAAATGCCAGCAACTGGCGCCAGATGATCCCTTCCGTAATGTTGACGCCGGTGGAACCGGCACCCCGCATATGCATCTGTTCTGTCTCCCTTTCGCCGCGCTTCGGGCGGCTGCCCATATTCAGGGACCAGTATAGCACAACAAAACCGGAAAGTCGATTCCCTTCGGCCATTTTTGAGCAATTCAGCGCTGCGCCGGAGCGCAACGGCTCGAACGGCAGACGGTGGGATACGCCGGAAATTTTACCGCCGCAGTGCCGTTTTTGCCGGTGAATGCATAGTAATGTCTTGGGGGGATTGAATATGGATTATTGTAGAGACATACACTCCGCTGTCGCACAGATTTGCGGCAGCCCGGCACACCCAAAGCTGCACGGCACCGTTCGGTTTCAGCAGAAGGGCTCGGGGGTGCTTGTGACGGCAGAGGTATTCCATCTTCCATGCGGCCGTGCTTCAGAACCGGAAATCTTTGCCCTTCACATCCATGAGGGGAGCAGCTGCGAAGGAAACGCCGAAGATCCGTTTGCGGGCGCCGGGGGGCACTACAATCCCGGAAACCTCCCGCATCCCCGTCACGCCGGCGACCTGCCGCCGCTGTTTGGAAATCACGGATACGCCTACCTGTCCGTTTTTACCAACCGCTTTCGGGTCAGCGAAATTATTGGGCGCGTCGTGATCATCCACGGAAGGCCGGATGATTTCACCTCGCAGCCCGCCGGAGCGGCGGGAACCAAGATTGCGTGCGGAAGAATCTGCTGCTGATCCCGCATCCCGGCACATAGCAGAAAGCCCTTCGGCGCGGTGCTCCTATTCTGCACCGCGCCGAAGGGCTTTAGACATGCTTAGATTTCCAGCCGCTGGCGCAGGCCCTTAAGGCGTTCACGGCCGATCGGCAGGATATCGGAGCGTCCCTGCATCCGCAGGGCAAATCCATTGTTGGTCCACGAAAAAATATCCTGAATGTGCTTGAGCTGCACCAGACAGGTTTTATGAATGCGGTAAAACCCATACGGAGAAAGACGGGACTCATATTCACCAAGGGTGGTGTTGTCATTATACCTTTCCTCGAGGGTATGCAGAATGCATCCGCGGCCTGAACCGTCGGTTTCGATATAGAGGATGGAGTCGAGGTTCAGCAGTACAGTGCGGCGGCTGCTGGTTACTGCCAAACGTGTGGGAGAGAGTGCAGGAGAGACGCTTGCGGTCCCGCTGTTCTCTCCGACAAGACGATGGATCACCTGACGGATGCGGCAGGGGTCGAAGGGCTTGAGAATGTAGTCATCTATCTGAAGCTCAAACGCGCGAACGGCATATTCCGAGTAGGCGGTGGCAAAAACAATCTTGGCCTTCGGGTTGATTTTGCGGGCCAGCGAGGCGACGGTGGTGCCCTCCATATCCCCCAGATGGATATCGATGAAAAGAAGGTCAAAGGAATTCCTGTCCAGCAGCTTGAGACCCTGCGCCCCGTTCGCGGCTTCCAGAACCTCGGCCTGCGGCAGAACCTCGCGGATCTGATGAATCAGCTCGCTGCGGGAGTACTTTTCGTCGTCGATGACGGCAATCCGCATGAGGTGCCCCTCCTTTTCTCATTAACATTCGGCGGCACCAGCGGGATCGAGAAGGCCACAGTGGAGCCGGTGGGAGAACTGATAATCCGGAACCGGCACTGTGTGCCGTAGACGCTGCGCAGACGCTTGCGAACATTGAAAAGCCCGGAATAGTACGGGCACTCCGGATCGTTGATAGCCTTCAGAATTTCAGGCGGGAAGCCATGCCCCCGGTCCGACACCTGAATATGCGCCCGGGTTTCGTCCTGATGAATCTTCAGAAGGATGTAACGGTCGTCCACGGCGGTATTTCCGTGCCTGATGGCATTTTCTACGATCGGTTGGAGAATCAGCGGAGGAAGGCGCAGTGCGGTCAAATCCTCAGGTACTTCGATCACCTCGTGGATCGCCTCCTCGAAACGGGCTTTGGTCAGGGTGAGGTAGTTATCTACGTTGGAAAGCTCCTGCTCAAGGGTAACAAAGGGTTCATTGATGGTCAGGCTCTGCCGGAAGTAATTGGCCAGTACCAGAATTGTTTCCCTCGCACGGCTGGGATCGGTGCGGCAGAGAGCCGAGATGGTATTGAGCGCGTTATAAAAAAAGTGAGGATTGATCTGCGACTGCAGTGCCCGGAATTCCGCCTGCTGCCGCAGGACGCTCTGTTTCTGGAATTCTCCCAGTTCCAACATGGTCGAAAAGAGCTGCGCGAGACTTTCAGTCGTGCGCACGTCGGCGTCAAGGATCAGGTTCCGTCCCATGGGCACGATGAACATCAGAACACCGATTGGATAGGAATCATGGGTCAGCGGTACGGCGATCGCCGCTTTTTCCAACAGGGGCGTCTCCGGATTCTCTCCAGGGTAGTCGCGTACGGTCACTGTGCCCTCGTTGAGGGCGCGGTATGCGGGTACGGGGAGAACGCCGTCCGGGAAAACGCCTCCGCTCGAGGCCAGCACCATCGCGCGGTCAGTAAAAACGACCCCGAAATCGGAGAAGGTCTCGCGGATTGTGTCGGCCGCAAGCTGAAGGCCCTCCCTGTTGTTCAGCCCTTCCCGCAGAAACGGGAGACACCGCTGTGCCACATAGAGGGCGATCGATTGCTGCTCTGCCAGCTCGATGGTCAGATTGCGGTTGAGTCGGTCCAGCACACCAACGAACAGAACCATTCCCAGGGAGTTAACCGCTATTTTGGGCAGCAGGATGGTTCTTTCCAGAGAAAGCACAGCTTCAAACGGGCGGGCGACCAAAAACAGGACCATGCATTGAATAAGCTCTCCAAAGACGGTAATGGCGGCCAGAAAGGGATACTTGGATCTGATGGGGAGCCGGAGGTAGGTCCTGTGGCAGAGTGAGCCGATGACCCCGAACAGAAAGGTGCCGATTCCGCAGGCGAGAGAGGTGTAGCCCGAGGGATTATAGAGATATCGGTGGATCCCGCTGATCAGCCCTGCGCCGAGGCCGGGCAGAGGCCCGCCGAGGAGTCCGGCCACTGTTGTGCTGATGACGCGGGTATTGACGACGGCTCCCTGAATTTCGATTCCGGCATAGGTATTGGTGATGGAGATCATGCCGAACAGCACTGCCAGAAGAAGCTGATTGCCCAATGTTCTGTCCTGCAGCTTCAGCAGGCGGCGCATGGGTTTGATTTCAGTCAGGATTGTGGCGGCCAGCAGCAGGAGGCTGACATTGAAGAGCAGCGAAACCAGCAGGCTGTTGTCGGTAAGGTTGGTACCGTTGATCATGTCCGTCTTCTCCTTTCACAGCTTTCCCATTAAAAATACTATATTTTTTCGTTTTTTTCAAGAAACCGGCCCGCAGACGGCAGAGATAACAATGAAAAAATATGATCGGATCTTTGTTTGATTTGTAACTGAATTGTGAAAGAGCGCTTTACCGTTGAGCGCAGAAATTTAACCGTTCACCCTCCTGGGGCTACCGGATACCCCAAAACAATTGACAGGTTATTGTTAAAATGTAAAATAACAGAAGAGATTTTATGAAAATTATGTGGATTCATACCAATCTTGCCTGCGAACGAAAAACAGTTTTGGAATCCTTGTATATGGTATAAATTACGGTGTCAAGCCGTTTTTTATAGGTTTCGCTGAGAAAAAAGAGAGAAGGAGAATATGATGATGAAAAAAATGATCGCCGTTGTCCTTGTATTGTCTCTGATGCTGACTCTTGCCGCCTGCGGCGGAAGCAGTGCCCCCGCTTCGAGCGCGCCGGCTTCCAGCATGGCTGCATCCGGTGCCGCACCCGAGTCGAGTGAGGCCGGATCCGGCAAGGGACTGACCCCCGAGGAACGTGCCAAGGAATTTATCACCGTAGCTACCGGCCCTACTTCTGGAATCTACTATCCGATCGGCGGAGCCTTTGCCACTGCGTTGAAAGACTGGGGCTACCAGACCAGCGCCGAGGCGACCAATGCTTCCGGCGCCAATATCCAGCTGATGCTTGACGGAGATGCCGAAATTGCGATTGCTATGCAGGATGCCGTCATGCAGGCCTACACCGGGACCGGCGCCTACGAGGGAACGGAAGCCGCCTCCGGGCTGCGCTCCCTGATGAGACTTTGGCCGAACTATGTTCAGCTCGTCACCACTGCCGATACCGGGATTAAATCGGTCAACGACCTGATCGGCAAACGGGTCGGCGTCGGCGCCGCCAACTCGGGCGTTGAGCTGAATGCCCGCATGATCCTCAGCGCCTACGGCATTACCTATGACATGATCACCCCCGACTACCTGGCTTACGGGGAAGCGATCGACAACATGAAGAATGGCCAGTGTGACGCGGTGTTTGTCACCTCCGGGCTTCCCAATGCGACGGTAATGGACCTCGGCGTCAGCTATGATATGGTCGTTGTCCCGATCGACGGCGAGGGCCGCGATAAGCTGGTTGAGGAATATCCTTACTATGCCAAGACTGTGATCCCCGCCAACACCTATAACAACACCGAGGATATTGAGGGCGTTTTCGTCTATAACATCATGATGGTCCGCGAGGATCTCAGCGATGCGATGGTATACGATATGCTTACGGGTATCTTTGAGAATATCAAGACCATTCAGGCTTCCCACAATGCAGCTGACAAGAATATTTATCTTGAGGTAGGCGTTGACGACCTGCAGCTCCCGCTGCACCCCGGCGCCGAGGCTTTCTGGAAGGATCAGGGCTACATCAAGTAATCCGCAGCAGTTTGACGTTCAAATTTTGCCGGAGGACAGGGGAGATCCTCTGCCCTCCGGCTGTCTTTTGAGGTGCTGTGATGAGTCGTAACCAACGCCGCCTGTTCTTCCTTTCGATTGCGGTTCTTCTTGGTATTGCGGCATGGTGGGCTTTTTTTCAGCCGAGGGCCTTTTTTCAACTCTACGACCGGCGCGGCGAGAGCGTTATCCTTGAGGTTCCGGCCGGTCCCGGCGATCAGCTGCGGCTGGAAATTGAACATTCCTTCGAACATATTCCATGGTTTGAGTATTACACCATTCAAAACGATGGTTCCTTCAATCTGGATGCTATCGCCGTAGCGGGATACGGCGCCGGCATCCCCGCCGAGATGGACGTTCCCACCCGCGTCGAGGACGGCTTGGTCTGGATGGAAGGAATCAACAGCCGATTTGAAGAGCTGAAATGGCTGACTTCCTCCGTCTATATGAAGGGACTGACCCTGAACGGCACAGAGATTTTTGACTTCCGTGCCCTTCCCAATGCAAGCCTCATCCGGGGTCAAATGATTACAAAAAGGGGGTATCTCTCCATTGACTGAACTTGAGAAAAACATGTCCGGGACCGAAGCTGCTCCAGTTGACGCCGCAAAAGGCGCCGAAATTATGGAGAAGTTTGAAAAGGAATCCCGCACCCGCAAATTTGATGCCCAGTGGCTCACCAAACTGGTCTATCTGCTCTGCCTGGCCTTTACCGTCTATCATTTAGCCTACGCCTCCGGGATGCGGGCGCTGATGATGGTCAATCTCAAGCATCACGCCATCCATGTAGGGCTGGTGCTCGTGCTGGGCTTTGCGCTTTATCCGGCTTTTAAAAAGTCGAGTCGCAGGAAAATCGCCTGGTACGACTGGATCCTGATCATTCTTTCGGCGGTCATGCCGGTTTATGTTTTTGTCCGCTACCCCACCTTTATCTCGACCGGATTTAAGGGCGAGCCGGTGGATATTGTGATGGGAACCATCCTGATTCTGCTGGTTCTCGAATGCTCCCGCAGGATCAGCGGACCGGCTCTTTCGGTTCTTTCTATCGTCTTTTTGGTGTACGGCGTTTTCGGCCGCTCAATGCCGTGGTTTTTTATGCACCGCGGATACAGCTGGAGCCGGATCGTCACCTATCTGACGACCGATATTTACGGCATCTACGGTTCTTCAGTCAAGGTTTCCGCCACCTATATTGTGCTCTTCATCATCTTTGGCGAAGTAATGAACAAATGCGGCATGGGGCAGTTTTTTAACGACATTGCCAATGCGCTTGCCGGGCACACTCGCGGCGGACCGGCTAAGGTGGCGGTGCTCGCTTCCGGTTTTCTCGGGTCGATCAACGGCTCGGCGGTTGCCAACGTTGTCACTACCGGAACCTTTACCATCCCGCTGATGAAAAAGACGGGGTACACCAAGGAGTTTGCGGGCGCGGTTGAAGCAACCGCGTCGGTGGGCGGACAGCTTCTGCCGCCGATCATGGGCGCGGCCGCCTTCGTCATGGCCGAGACGCTCGGAGTTCAGTATGGCGTTATCATTAAGGCGGCCGTTATCCCGGCGCTGATTTACTACCTCGGCATTATTATTCAGGTCCAGATGCGGGCCATCAAGGATCATCTTGTCGGACTGCCAAAGGAGCTGATGCCTAGAGCCGGACAGGTCATGAAAGAGCGGGGGCACCTGCTGATTCCCATTCTGTTCCTGCTCTACATGCTGATCTGGAGTGGAAAAACCGTCATCTTCAGTGCCTTCTGGACCATTTTGCTGACCATCGTTTTTGCAGAATTTCGCAAGATCAGCCGCATGTCCCTCAAGGATGTCGGTGATGCCTTTGTCGCGGGTGCTAAATCTACCGTCTCGGTGGCCATTGCCTGCGCCTGTGTCGGCATCATCGTCGGCATCTGCGGTCTGACAGGTTTCGCACTGGCGGTTGCCAATACCATTATCAGTATTGGGCGCAACAGCCTCTTCCTGACGCTGCTTTTCACCATGGTCACCTGCATGATTCTCGGCATGGGCTTGCCGAGCATTCCTTCCTACCTGATTACCGCCACCATCGCGGCACCCGCGCTGGTCGAACTGGGACAGCCCGCAATCGCGGCGCACATGTTCTGCTTCTACTTTGCAATGTTTGCGAATCTCACCCCACCGGTTGCTCTGGCCTCCTTCGCAGCTGCAGGCCTCTCGGGAGGCGACCCGATGAAAACCGGATTTGCCTCGGTGAAGCTGGCTCTGTCGGGCTTTATTGTACCCTTTATGTTTATGTATAACGAACAGCTTTTGTTGGAGAACGTGACCTTTCTCAGCGGACTGCAGGTGGTTGTTACCTCCTGCATTGGCGTAGTGCTGATCAGCGCCGCCGTTGAGGGATACCTGTGGGGCAGGCTGAATATTGTTTTTCGCGCCGTTGCTTTCTGTGCAGCTCTGTTGCTGATCGACAGCCAGATGGTCACTGATCTAATCGGTATCGGCGGCTTGGTGTTCATCATTCTCTGCCAGAAATTTTTGAACAAAAAGCGTAATCCGTTATCCGCTAATCCCTCTTGATTTCTTCTTTTCCTCTTCTTCATTTTCCTTTTATGAGCATGGAGGGCTACGCTTTGATGCGGAGCCCTCCGTGCGGCTTGTCAGGAATGATGCAGTTGACATGACGTGGATGACGGGAGACAACAGCATGCCGATAGAATGCAAGGGAAGACTTGTATCCGGATTTTATACCAAAGCCGAAATTGAAACAATGAGAACAGAGGCCGCATAAAATGGGAATGTACAAAACATTTTTAGTTTTAGCGGGCGTTTAAGCTTATTGGAACTTTGATACATGAAGCCGTGGGACGGTGTATCGCCGCGCCGTTGCACAGGCCTTTCAGAACGGAGTATAATAAAATAAATCGGAAGGCACCTGCAAAAGCATGAGAGAAGAAGACTGCGGGCCGCAGGGAGCATTTCGGGGCCAACAGGTGCAGGTGGATTTTGAGTCGGACCGGAATAAGACAGCTGCATTACGTAAATAGAGTTCGCTCAAATAGGGTTAGGCAAAGCGGGGATCTTTGGCCCCCGCTTTTCTGTACGTGATTTGATGCTTTTTCAGCGTTTGAAGGGCAAAATTTTTGGCTTTATAGTGCAAATTTTGTCCCTGCAGGCCGATTTAGGTGCCGACAGAGCTGGGACCCTGCATGGCGGGAAGCGCTTTCGCGTCGTGAATTTGAGCGGGGCAGGAATTGCGTAGGGCGAATTTACTTCGCCCGGGCATTGAAATTTAAATGGGGTGGAGCTGCTCCTCAGACAGTGGAACGCAGAAGGAGAGACACGCCCTTCGGTGAGTCTCTCCTTTTATCCATCCCTGATGGATAAGATAGCCTGTGCCTGGGCCATATTCAACAACGGTGTGAGGCTGCAGAAGAAAGAGGGCGTGTGCGTGGAAACTGTAAGTTTCTACTGCATATCGAGAGGACGAAGCAAATGGAGAACCCGCCCGCAGGCGACGCCAAATAAAAACAACCAGTCGAAAGACTGGTTGTTTTTATTTGGCGGAGATGGAGAGACTCGAACTCTCGCGCCGGTTTCCCGACCTACGCCCTTAGCAGGGGCGCCTCGTCACCAACTTGAGTACATCTCCAAACTGGTAAGCGGCTAAAGTTTTTCAATTTTAGAAGACAAGAATCAAAAATAAACTGGCGGAGAGGGTGGGATTCGAACCCACGGCTCTCGCGAGTCACCGGTTTTCAAGACCGGCTCCTTAAACCACTCGGACACCTCTCCGTAAACCGTGACATTAATTGTATCATAACCTTCGGATTCCGTCAAGTACTTCAGAAGTTAAAATTGCTTTTCTACTGCAGGATTGCAATAGATATTGGACAATTGAATAAAACGGATGAAGGACAGGGCCGCATCGGTTAAAGTTGAGTTGCCACACATCAACAAGACTGAGAGGAGGCCGCATCCTTTATGAGCAAGAGTATGGCACGGGACATGGCGTATCGGCAATCCCTGATGAAAGTATACGGAGAAGTATGGCGTCAGCCGTGCCGGCGAAGTACAACAAAAGCCGGTCGTACATCTACTTCTGGAAGGCCCGCTGGGTTGGTAAGCAGCTTGCCGTCCGCAATCGCCGCTCCAGCAACTTCTCCACGCGGCCCCTCAAATGGCTTCTCCCTCTGAGTTCGCTGCTCAATATGTTTGATAAACCTACAGAATTGAGAACCTCATCCTGCACGCTTCCCTGATGAAGCTCAGAAGGAGAGCCGGAGCCACCGCCGCAATAGGCTTCGCAATACCGCCCCCCTGATGGAATGCGGAAGGAGAACAGAAACCACTGCCGCAATAGGCTTCGCAGCGTCGCCCCCGATGGAGCGCGGCAAAGGGAAAGACCCCGCGGCCTGCTGCCGGTTCAGACGGATATGGGGAGCGGATGCCCGGGGCTTGAGCGTATCGAGCGGGGATGCGGAGGCATATTCAGAAAACGCAATGCTTTCTTGTAATAAATATATAATTATCGATTCGAAATGTTGACTTTTTTAACGAAAATCGATATGATTACAGTGGCTTGGGCGCTGCATACCGCCCATCAAATCAAAACAAGGAGGTTCCCTGTGTGAGTCGATTGGAGATCATTACCCCCAACCGCGCCCAGATGGTCGTGGAAGGACTCTACCGCGATGTAGAGCGCCGCATCACCGCAAGTCCGCCGGGACTCTGTCCGGTTGACCTGTCCCTCGCGTTTCTGCACCTCTGTCATGCGCAGACCTGTGGAAAGTGTGTTCCCTGCCGCATCGGACTTTGGCAGCTGACCCGTCTGCTCGAGGAGGTACTCGACGGAAAGGCCGGTCTCGACACCCTTGGCCTCCTGGAAAAGACGGCGCGGGCGATTGTGGATACCGCCGACTGCGCCATCGGACGTGAGTCGGCCTCGATGGTTCTCAAGGGGCTTGAGGGCTTCCGGGATGACTATGAGGAGCATATTCTGCGGCACCGCTGCCTCTGCAGCCTGAACCAGCCGGTTCCCTGTGTGGCGCTCTGCCCCGCCGGGGTGGATATTCCCGGATACATTGCTCTGGTCGCCGAAGGGCGTTATGCCGACGCAGTACGGCTGATCCGCAAGGACAACCCGTTCCCGACTGCCTGTGCGATGGTATGCGAGCATCCCTGTGAAGCGCGTTGCCGCCGCAACATGGTCGATGACGCTGTGTCGATCCGCGCTCTCAAGAGATATGCCGTCGATCATGCAGGAAAGGTTCCGGTCCCCGAACGCGCCGCTGCCACGGGAAAGCGGGTGGCGGTGATCGGCGGCGGTCCGGGCGGGCTTTCCGCCGCCTACTTCCTGTCCCTGATGGGCCACGAGGTGGAGGTGTTCGAGAAAAAGTCGGCTCTTGGCGGAATGCTGCGCTATGGCATCCCGAATTACCGGCTGCCCCGCGAGCGGCTCGACGAGGATATTGAGGCGATCCTTTCGACCGGAGTCAAGGTCAGCCTCAATGTGGAGATCGGAAAGGATTTTTCCCTGCGTGAGCTTCGCCGCCGGTTCGACTGTATTTATATCGCCATCGGCGCACAGGCCGATAAGACGGTCGGCATTGAGGGAGAAAAGCTTCGGGGCGTGATATCGGCGGTTGAAATGCTCCGCGAGGTGGGGGACGGCGTGACGCCCGACTTTACCGGAAAGCGGGTGGTGATTATCGGAGGGGGCAACGTAGCCATGGACTGCGCGCGCAGCGCCCGGCGGATGGGCGCCGAGCGGGTCACCTGCGTCTACCGCCGCCGTGAAGAGGACATGACCGCCCTGCACGAAGAGATCGAGGGGGCGATGGCCGAGGGATGCGAGATTCTGACCCTTCAGGCGCCGCTGCGGATTGAAGGGGACGAAGAAGGGCGGGTCGCCGCGCTTTGGACCCGGCCGCAGATCATCGGCGGACCCGATGCGGGCGGCCGCCCGCGCCCGCGCCCTGCCGACGTACCGGAACGCCGGATTCCCTGCGACATCGTTGTGGTGGCAATCGGGCAGGGAATCGAGGTCGCGCCGTTTGAGGAGTACGGTGTGCCGATCAAGCGCGGGGTGATCGATGCGATGAGCACCAGTGATATCGGCACCATCACCGGCGTCTTTGCGGGAGGAGACTGCGTGACCGGTCCGGCGACCGCTGTGATGGCGATTGCGGCCGGCAAGGTCGCGGCCGCCAACATCGATGAGTATTTAGGCTTCCGGCATGAAATCACCGTCGATGTGGAAATTCCGGGCGTTCGGTTTTATGACCATCCCGCATGCGGAAGGGTTTCTCCCGACGAGCGGCCCGCCGACGAGCGGCGCGACGATTTTGAGCTGATCGAGTCGGCGCTGACCGCGCAGGAGGCCCAACAGGAGGCGCGGCGCTGCCTGCGCTGTGATCACTTCGGCTACGGCGGATTCAAGGGAGGGAGGAGCAAGCAATGGTAAACGCGACGATCGACCGGATTCCGGTCAGCGTCCCGGAGGGGACGAGCATCCTTGAGGCGGCGCGCGCCGCCGGGGTGATGATTCCCAGCCTCTGCTATCTCAAGGAACTCAACGAGATTGGCGCCTGCCGCGTCTGTGTGGTGGAGATCGAGGGAACTCAGACGCTCGTCCCCTCCTGCAACAGCCCGCTTCAGGAGGGGATGGTGATCCATACCAACAGCCCCCGGGTGCGGGAGGCGAGGAAGATCAATGTCGAACTGATCCTTTCGCAGCACGACGGGCGGTGCTCCTCCTGTGTGCGGGGCGGAAACTGCGCGCTGCAGGCCATTGCCAATGATCTCGGCATTCTGGAGAATCTGTATCCCGTACAGGCGCCGCCGAACGACTGGACCCGTTCCTTCCCGCTCTACCGCGAGGCTTCGAAGTGCATTAAATGTATGCGCTGTGTGCAGGTCTGCGACAAGGTGCAGGGGCTGGGCATCTGGGACGTCGAGGGCACCGGCTCGCGCACGACGGTCGATGTTTCCCGCAACCGGCGGATCGCGGAGGTCGATTGCGCCCTCTGCGGCCAGTGCATCACCCACTGTCCGGTGGGCGCCCTGCGGGAGCGGGATGATACGGCAAGGGCGTTTGAGATGCTTGCCGACCCGGAACTCGTCACCGTTGTGCAGGTTGCGCCGGCGGTTCGGGCGGCATGGGGCGAGGCATTCGGCCTGAACCGGGAGCAGGCCTCCACAGGGCGGATGGCCGCGGCGCTGCGCCGGATCGGCTTCGACTATGTGTTTGACACCAACTTTACCGCTGACCTGACGATTATGGAGGAGGGCAGCGAATTCCTTGCCCGTCAAAAGAACCTCAACTACGACGGCCGGCCGCTCTTTACCTCCTGCTGCCCCGGCTGGGTGCGGTTTGCAAAGTCCCACTATCCCGCGCTGGTTTCCGATCTTTCCACCGCGAAGTCCCCGCAGCAGATGTTCGGCGCGGTCACCAAGAGCTATTTTGCGGAAAAAATCGGAGTGGCACCCGAAAAAGTCCGCTGCATCTCGGTGATGCCCTGTCTCGCCAAGAAGCAGGAATGCGCTCTGCCCACCATGCAGGATGCCGGCGCGGGTCAGGATGTCGATCTTGTTTTGACCACCCGCGAGATGACCCGGATGCTCAAGAGCGAGCATGTCCGCCCCGAATTGCTCAATGAGGAGCCGTTTGATTCCCCGCTGGGGACGGGCAGTGGTGCGGCGGTCATCTTCGGCACGACCGGCGGAGTGATGGAGGCGGCGCTGCGCAGCGCCTGCTTCCTCGCTACGGGATCGAACCCCGACCCGGATGCCTTCGCGGAGATCCGCGGCGAAAAGGGCTGGCGCGAGGCGCAGTTCTCCCTCGGAGGAGATACCCTGCGGGTGGCGGCGGTCAGCGGGCTGGGCAATGCCGACCGGCTGATTCGCGCGCTGCTGCGCGGCGAAGCGCAGTATGACTTTGTTGAGGTGATGGCCTGTCCGGGCGGCTGCGCGGGCGGCGGCGGCCAGCCGATCTGCGAGGGCTGTGAGCTGGCGGGAGAGCGCAGCGGTCTGCTGTATCAGATCGACGCCGCCAATCCCATCCGTTTTTCGCATGAGAACCCCGAGGTGCAGCGGCTTTATCAGGAGTATCTGGGGCATCCTCTTTCGGAACGGGCGCACCACCTGCTGCACACCGATCATACAGCGTGGAAAATGCCTTCCGGTGCAAATGAGACTGGACAGACCCGGGAGCTCGCACTACAATAAAAGAGATTCGGAAAGGGCTCCGCGCCGCGGAGTCTTTTCTTCAATTGCCAATCGTTATATGCCGGAGGGCGTTTGGCGCGGCTTTTCCGGCCGGATCTGCGGCCCCATAGAGGGGGATGCGGGGATTTCCGGTCCGGGGGAGAAACAAAGCGGTTGACCGCCGCGCATCGGGCGTCCTCTGGCGGGAAGGAGAGATGATATGAACAGCTTTACGTTTTATTCCCCGACCAAGGTGATCTTTGGCCGGGAGGCCGAGAAACAGGTGGGTGAAGAAATCAGGTCGTGGGGAGGAAGCCGCGTTCTGGTGCACTTCGGCGGAGGAAGCGTCCGGCGCAGCGGCCTGCTGGACCGGGTGACTGCTTCGCTTGAGGCGGCAGGACTGACCTGTTTCCTGCTCGGCGGGGTGGTCCCGAACCCGCATCTCTCGCTGGCACGTGAGGGAATTAAGCTTTGCCGCCGCGAAAAGATAGACTTTCTGCTGGCGGTAGGGGGAGGCTCCGCAATTGATTCGGCCAAGTGCATCGCACTGGGTGTTCCCTACGAGGGGGATGTGTGGGATTTCTACGCCCGAAAGGCCGAGCCAGCGGCTGCCCTGCCGGTTGCGGCGATTCCGACCCTTGCGGCCGCCGGCAGCGAAACCAGCTCCTCGAGCGTGATCACCAAGGAGGAGGGCGCCCTCAAGCGCGGCTTTAAT
>Ga0129317_1001659_pt1 | contig 15233 bp, 16 predicted proteins | sample Cm1ome_FD_94430 | JGI IMG/M metagenome (GOLD analysis project Ga0129317, IMG submission 94430) | Eastern black-and-white colobus group fecal microbial communities from Wisconsin, USA - Cm1105 metagenome | ecosystem: Host-associated > Mammals > Digestive system > Large intestine > Fecal | place... | reverse complement strand
CTTTCTCAAGATAGTCCAAACATAAATTAAATAAATAGTAAACTGGTAAGCCGTATGCATTAATAGTGCACGTACGGTTTGATAAGGGGTTAGCCTAGTGATAGGTTAGCCTACTTTCTCTTTGATAGTAAGTATTTCCTGATGATCAATATGAAGTGTATTCTCTAGTGCTTCTAATACCTCTAATACATCCGCTATCTCTTTCTTAATATCTTCACCTTCAGCATCCATCACTTCATGACACTCTTCTAATAACTTATTTTTTAAACATTCTAGATATTCACCATTCTCAAGTATTCTTGTTGCACAAGTCTTATGATCCTTCTCTATGATTTCAGAAATACGATCTCTGACTAACTTATTATAGATATGTTTCATTGGCATCACCTCTTCATTAATCATACATCTCCCCCAATCATTATGAAAGTCACATTGATAAAACTGTATGTTAAAATGTCACTAAAGGGCATTTTATTGCACATAAATATGAAGAAGGTTGCCTTTTGTTGAAAGGGCTTACTTTGTATAATGTGATTGTAGGGAGGGAGAAACGTGCGATTATATTCAATACTTAAAGAACTCAGAGACAATTCTAAATATCTGCCAACGAATTACTTTGTGACAAAATTCAATGTTTCCAAAAGAACAATTCAAAATGATATTTCTTATCTCATGCGCATTTCTCCACGTAAAGGATTCCTGCTTCATATGAAAAGAGAACAGGGATACCTATTAGAAATCACCAATGAAACATTATTCAATGATTTCTTAGAAACATTAAATGAAACATTTTATGTTTCTACTAATGAAAGACCTGCGCATATATTATCATATCTTGCTATTCAAGATGACTATATCTCTATGAATAAGATTGCGGATATCTTCCAGGTCTCTAAGACAGTAATCAAGAATGATATGCATATCGTAGAAAGAATTGCGAAAGTATATCATTTTGAAATCGAAAAAAAGCAGCATTATGGAATTAAAATCAATGGTTCAGACCAGGATTTCAAGATGTACCTTACAGAAGAATATATTAATGGCAGCTTCTTTATTCAGACAGCAGTCAATGATGTCACAAAGGATTTTAAGTTTGTCGAACAATCCTTTATAGGTTTACTAACACAGGAAAATGTGAATGTAAACTACAATGAGTTACTTAATATTACAGACTATATAAAAATCATGGTTTACAGTGCTTCTATTCATAATGAACAGGATGAAGACTATACATATCAGGATATTACAATCCATCGCTTAGCTAAAAAGGTGATTGATATGTTGAAAGGTCTCTATCATGTTGCATTCTCTAATGAAAGCATTGATGGACTCGTTACAGTCTTAAATAAGAATCTTAGAAAACGTTTAGAGAATGTTGGTTTTAAATGTACCAACCTAGAAGAAGTCATCAATGACTTCTTAAAGAAGACAGATGAAATCTATGAAACAACATTCTTACAGGATGAAGACTTTAAGAAGATGTTATTAGTACATGTCACATTACTTATAGATCGTCTTCATGACAAGATTTCTTATAAGAATGAATTAGCCAATGAATTAAGTATCACTAATTCAGTCGTATTTAATATTGCTATACAGTTCTGTGATATGCTTCATGAACTCTATGATGTTAAACCAACCTTTGATGAAGTCGGTTTTGTGGCTATGCATTTTGCTGGACATATGGAAAAAGAAAAACAACAAAAACTACAGCTCTATGATCGTATTGGTGTGGTCTGTTCCTCTGGAGGAGGCAGTGCTTATATGATCAAACTGCAGATAGAATCACTTTTTCCAAAAGCCACAGTTAAGACATTCTCATTCTTACAGCAGGATGCATTATTAGATTATTGTCCTGACCTTGTATTTACAGTTATACCACTATCTTTTGATATCCAGGCACCTATTATTTATATCAAGGAATTACTAGATGATAAGGATTTACAGCGTATTAAGCAGATCTTACAGACAGATGACTATGATCCATATACGTTGATCAATGATAAACCAATGTATCAGTCATTCTTCTCTAAAGACTTCTTTAAGATAGATGAAGATGATGATTATGAGAATTTGATTTATCGTATGGCGATTGAATTAGAAGAACATGGTTATGGTAAGAAGGGATTTGCCCATCTTGTATTAGAACGTGAATCCTATGTCAGTACGATTTATATGAATGGCATCTGTATTCCACATCCATTAGAAACAGATGCATTAAAGAACATGATATCTGTAAGAATCTTAAAGAAACCATTTGAATCCCACAAGAAAACAGTCAAGCTCGTATTCATGGTTTGTTTAAGAAAGGACCAGATAGAAATGTATAAGGTTCTTACAAAGAAGCTCTATGCCCTTATGCATGAACCTAAATATATTGAAAGAATTCTAGAAGTACAGTCATTTGAAGAAATGATGGCTGTTATGGATGAATTAGGAGGTGTTGATCGTGAATGATGAATTACTTAAAAAACTAAGTGATGCAGATAGTATTGCATCATGTGAAGATGAAGTAAGAAATATTCTCTATCATGAATTAAAAGATTATTGTGATGAAGTTTATTGTGACTCTTTAGGAAGTGTGATTTTTCATAAGAAAGGATGCAGTTTGAATCCTTTAAAAATCATGTTCTGTGCACATATGGATGAAGTCGGATTTGAAGTGAGATATATCTCAGATATTGGTTTCCTCTATTTAATGCCTTTAGGTGGTGTGTTAGATAAGAGTAAGGAAATGCAGATTGTGCGTGTGACAACAACTGATGGACGTAAGTATGAAGGTTTACTCAATGTGACTAAGGATAGTAATGGCCAGGTGAAAGATATGTATGTGGATATTGGCTGTGAAACAGCCCAGGAAGTCAAAGACCTTGGTATTTCTATTGGTGATATGGTCTGCTTTGCATCAAGTATGCGCAAGATTCAGCCCCATGTTTATATGGGTAAAGCCATGGATGACCGTTCAGGATGTTATGTACTTGCTGAAGCCTTAAAGCAGGTGAAGTTCAATGAACATGACCTCTACTTCGTTGCAACAAGTAGTGAAGAAGTCGGTGTACGAGGCGCAAGAACAGCCACACATCTCATTGATCCAGATATCGTATTTGCGATTGATGTCGCAAACAATCCAGAACTTGTAAAGAACTATACAAATACCCGTTTAATTGGCCATGGTCCAATGATTGTTCATTATGATAAAACAATGGCCCCTAATAGAAAACTATTGGCTTATGTTAAAGAAGTAGCTGATAAGAATAACATTCCTTATCAGTGTGATATGTTGAAGGGTGGAGGAACAGATGCAGGTAATGCTCATTTAGAAGCGGGAGGACGCTTAGCACTTGTATTAGGTATTCCACTACGTTATTGTCATGGATCTTATTCAATGGTTCATAGCAATGACTTACAGCATTTGATTCAATTGATTTGTAAATTAATACAAATAGATAATTCACAATATCAGGCAATGACAACATTTATTACGGAGGGTTAAGAACATGACTGAAATGGAAAGACAGATTATCGGAATCATTTCTTCAGCAGGACAAAGCAAATCTATGGCTTTTGAAGCGTTGAAGAAGGTAAAAACAGGAGAATATGATGAAGCGAGAAGACTATTAGACGAAGCAAGAAAAATAGACATCGAAGCACATTCTATTCAGACTAAGCTTATTCAGGCTGAAATGTCAGACACTGAAGAAAAGCCAGTAATTGGGTTATTAATGGTTCATGCCCAGGACCATTATATGACATCTCAATTAGCAAGGGATCTAATTGAAGAGTTAATAACAATCTTTGAAGCAAAGGAGGGAAAGTAAAAATGAAAATCGTTTTATGTTGTGCTGGTGGTTTCTCAACAACTATGTTGATGGATAACATGAAAGCTGTCGTTAAAAAGAGTGCAAAGTTAAATGAAGATGACTTCAGCTTTATTGCGATTCCAGTAGATATCTTACAAAGTGAAGTAGAAGACTGCGATGTATTAGTTATTGGACCACAGATTGCGCATAAATTGGACTACATCAAGCCAATTATTGAACCACACCATATTCCATATGTAATCGTTGATCAGGAAGTATATGGAAAAATGGATGGTGCAACTGTTATGAAACAGGTATTAATCGCACGTAGAAAAGCAGATATGGCAAAATAAAAAAATTGGAGGGACGCAAATGTTTGAAAAGTTCGAAGCCTTTATGAACAAGTACTTGACTCCACTTGCAAACAAGATGGATAAACAGGTTCATTTAAGTGCTATTAAAAAATCAATGGTTGCCTTAACACCATTACTTATTATTGGTAGTTTCTGTTTGATTCCAGAAGCTATCCCAAACATGATCGGTGCAAAACATCCTGTATCAGTTTGGATCTTAAAGAATCTTGACTTAATCTACATTCCTTATAATGTAGGTATGGCATTAATGTCAGTATATGTATCAATTATCATTGCATACCATTTAGCTAACAGCTATAAGCAGGACGTTCCTGGTGCTGTCAGTATGGCATTAATCTCTTTCTTTATCATGACTTACCAGACAAAAGAAGGCGGAGGATTAGACACTACTTTCTTTGGTCCTAAGGGTCTATTTGCGGCTATGTTCGCATCTATCATTGCGGTTGAATTATTCCGCTGGTGTAAAAAGAAGAAATTCACTATCAAGATGCCAGAATCAGTTCCTGATTTCGTATCTAGATCATTCGAAATGATTCCATTATCAGTGATTGTCATTGGTTTCTTCTTAATCATACGTATTGTATGTATCAATGTATTCAATACAATGCCACCTTTAATCTTTACTAAGTTATTTGCACCTTTAGTAGGTTCAATGGATAACCCAATTGCCTATTTATTCTTAAGAATGCTTCAGTGCTTATTATTCTTCTTTGGTATTCATCCATCAGTATTAAGCCCTATTACAAGCCCAATCTCAACTCAGTTCTTAGCTGACAATATCGCTGCGAGCTTAGCTAAACAGCCATTACCTCACTTCTACTGCCCAGGTCCTGAATCAGCATTCGGTAACTTCACTGGTACTGGTGTTACAATCGGATTAGTATTCTGGTGCTTATTATCTAAGAACAAGGCTTTAAAACAGGTAGGACGTGTTGCTCTTATTCCAGCATTATTTGGTATCAATGAACCAATCTTATTTGGTGCTCCTATCGTATTAAACCCTGTATTCTTTATTCCTTACGTAATCTTTGGTGGAATTATCGGAAGCTTTGGTGGTTTTGCTATGTACTTTGGAATTATGGAAAAATCTATCTTTACACCTCCATACGTTGGTGTATTCTTAGAAGGTTACTTAACTAACTTTGATGTGATGTCTATTGTAGTCAATGCAGCTCAGATGATTGCATCTATTGTAGTCTGGTATCCGTTCTTCAAGATTTATGAAAAACGTTATGGTCAGGATGTTGAAAAGACAGATACTAATAATGTTATTTCAGATGAAGATGCTGCAATCTTAGACGATTTAGACTTAGACTTTTAATATCAAAGGGGCAGGCATTCGCTTGCCCCTTATATTTTTATAAGAGGTATACATATGGCTAAAAGAATAGATATAGTACAGAACTATTTAAAAGAGAAGAACATAGATGCTTTATTAATCAAAAGCAAAACTATGAAGAAGTGGATGTCTACAATGACAGGAAGTGGATGTAAGATTTTGATTACTCAATCTAAGGGTTATTTAATTCTAGATGGTAGATATCTTACAGAAGCAAAAGAAACAGAATTTGATTTAGAAATCGTTCTTCATAATCCTCATACAACAGGCCGTAACTATTTAGCTGCAGTAGAAAAACTTCTTAAAGAAGAAAACTGTAAGAATCTAGGTGTAGAAGCGAATGAGGTTCTAGTTAATGAATATGAACAAATGAAGCAATTGGGTGTTGATATTTGTTTATTAGATGAAGATATTATGAATTTGAGAATTGTGAAAGACTCTGAAGAAATAGTCGCAATGAGAAAAACGATTGCGATTACAGATGATATCTATTCTAAGGTGATTCAACATATTCAAGTTGGTATGACTGAGTATGAAATCAGTGCTTTAGTTCAATATTATTCTATTGCATCAGGTGCACAGCAGATGTCATTTGATACGATTGTATCAAGTGGTGAAAGAACAGCGTTACCTCATGGTAGACCAACTGGTAGAAGAGTGAAGGCACATGAACCTATTATGATTGATTTTGGTATTCAGTATGAGAATTATCAATCAGATATGACACGTGTATGTTTTATTGGTGAACCAGAGGAACGTTATAAGAAGATTTATGATGTTGTATTAAAAGCACAACTTGCAGGTTTAAAGGCAATTAAAGAAGGTGCTCTTGCAAGTGAGTGCGACTTAGCTGCCAGACAAGTGATTATTGATGCAGGTTATGGTGAGTATTTTGATCATGGACTTGGACATGGAATAGGTGTCACTGATAGTAATGAAGGACCTATTTTAAATAGTAAGAGTCAGACAATCTTAAAAGAAGGTATGATGATGTCATGTGAACCAGGTATTTATATTCCTGGAGTAGGTGGCATTAGAATAGAAGATGATGTCCTTATTGAAAATGGTGTAGGTGTTCCACTTAATAAAACGACTAAGGACTATATAATACTGGAGGAGAAATAATATGCATTATGATTTTGATGAAGTACATAATCGTTTAGGTACTTATTGTACACAATGGGATTATATTGAAGATCGTTTTAATAAGAAGGATTTAATACCATTCTCTATTTCTGATACAGACTTTATTATTCCCAAACCAATCACAAAAAAGATTCATGAAGTAGCAGATCATCAGATTTATGGCTATACAAGATGGAATCACCATGATTTCAAATCTTCTATTACTACTTATTTTAAAAGAAGATTTGATACAGATATGGAAGAAGACTGGATTCTTTATAGTCCATCTGTAATGTATTCTGTATCATTACTGATTCGTTTATTAAGTCAGCCTCATGATAAGGTATTGACTATGAACCCTATGTATGATGCTTTTATTAATGTGATTAAAGAAAATGATAGAGAACTTCTTTCTCATCATCTGATAAAAGAAGAAGGTACATTCAAGATTGATTTTGATGTCTTTGAAAAACAGGCTCAGGAAAGTACTTTATTACTTCTTTGTGCACCTCATAATCCAACAGGTAGAATATGGAGTGATGAGGAAATGCGTCGTATGATTGAAATCTGTAAGAAATATCAGGTGAAGATCATTTCTGATGAAATTCATATGGATATTAGAATCAAAGATGCGAAACATCATCCATTAATGAAATACTATGATGAATATAAAGACATCTTTACAGCAAGTTCTTCAAGTAAAACACTCAATACACCAGGTTTAATAGGTTCTTATGTCATTATCCCTGATGAAAAGATCAGAGATGAATTCTTAGGTGTGACTAGAAGAAGAGATTTTCTTAATTCAGCAAGTATATTTGGTATGTATGCGACTATGATTGGCTATACTGAATGTGATGATTATATTGATCAGTTAAATGAATATATTCGTGGAAATATGGAACTTGTAGAAAACTTTATAAGAGATGAATTAAAAGACTTCAAGTTCCAAAGACCAGAAGCCACATATCTTGCCTGGATTGATGCAAGAGATGTTCCATTCACTTCTGATGAGATTCAGGATGCACTTGTGAATGTAGGAGGAGTCGCCATTATGAAAGGTGAAATCTATGGTGAAAATGGTGCAAAGTATTTAAGAATGAACTTAGGTTGTCCTCGCTCTAAGATTGAAGAAGGATTAAAACGATTCAAGAAAGCAATGGATTACTTATATAATAAATAGAAGGAGATTGTCTTATGCGTATTTTATGGAAAAAACTCACATTCTGGCTCGATAGAAAGCCATCTAAAGTCCCTTTTGCCTCTAGAGTATTTGCGTATGTCTTAGACTGGGTGATTGGAGGTATTCTTTGTGGATTACCAGCTGTCGCAATCTACAGCATGGTCACTAAACGTAATGATATGTTTAGTGATTTATATGTATTTGCTGCTTTAGGATTTCCTAAATGGTGGGGTTATGTTGCAGGATTATTGTGCTTAGTAGTCGCTGTGATCTATTTTGTATATATCCCATATAAAGTATATCCAGGTCAGACACTTGGTAAGAAGATCATGAAATTAAAGATTGTCAGACTAGATTGGCAGCCATTAGATATCAAAACACTTGTATTAAGAAACATTGTAGGCTTATTACTTATTGAAAGTGTATCTATGATTGTGAGTCGTTATTTGAGACAGATGTTGACTCTTGCGACAGGCATCTATTTTGAATATTACTTAACAGCTATTGGTGCAATACTAACTATTATCTCAGGTGTAATGGTCTATAATACAGGCTCTAGAAGAGCTATTCATGATTATATTGCGAAAACAACAGTAGTAGGTATAGAGGAAGAAGCACCTGTACCTAAGAATAGAAAAGAAAGACGTAAGAAAAGAAATAAACACGCATAAGACTCAGGATGGGCATTCTTGCTCATCTTTTTTTACGCGAATTTTACATCTTCTTTAATGGAAAGGAGATTCGTAGGGTGGGTATTGCTATCACGTTTACGTGATAGCGTATCCTCAAGTTACGAGGAAGTAAATAACGTGTGGAAGAAGATTGAGGAAGTTAGTAAGTTATCTGGAGTGAGTAAGCGTACATTACAATATTATGATGATGAAGGTATATTGCCTGTTAAGCGCTCAAAGAATAATTATAGACTCTATGATGATGAGACAATGGAAAGATTATGGGAAGTCTTATGGTATAAGGAAATGGGGTTTGATTTAAAGGATATCAAACTCATTCTAGAAAGAGTGAAACAGGAAACTGTAATAGAAGAGAAAGTAAATAAAATCAATAATACGATAAAAGTGTTAGAGGAACAAAAGAAAGTGATAGAATATATACAGAGATATTCTATTCCAGTAAAGAGTGAAGAGAATAATAAGACATATAAAGATCAGATCAAACAGATAAGAAAAGAACAAGGTATGTAGGAGGGAAGACTTATGAAATTCAATGAAATAATAGATGGTGTCAAAGATGGATTTGATGATGCAAGAGTGAAAGTAGTTAAAGCAGTTGCTGATGCAGAGATAGATAAGCGTGCTAAGGAACTAGGTGTCCTTTAATCCTCCTATCAATCCGCTAAACAATTACCCATATATCACAATTTTATCCTTTGCAAATTCTTCAAAAGTGCGATTCACTTCATCGTAAACTCTCTTCAATTCTTCATTAATCTTACCGGATACGTATGCGTCTCGTAATTCAGGCTTTTCAATAAGTACCCACTTCAACTGAGAGTATGAGTATTTCGCAAAAGCAATCCACTGAGGATAATTAATTGCCATTGGATTCTTTGTAAAATATATCTTTCCAGTGTTTATAGCAGTTGCAGCTGAATGTCCTATAAAAAGCATTGTTGGAAGTTTGGGATGCTTTTCACGATTAAGAGAAAATGGAATGGATTCCTTTATAGTATTTCCTTCCTTAATTCGCTTAATTCCATATCCCAGCCTGATAACAACTTCCGTGATCATTACAGGAATAGACATCGAGCAGAAATGAATAAAGTCATAGCCTTCGAAATACATTCCTTGCACAATCTCTGCAATTGTCTGCTCCTCTTCACCGATGCTATCGAACTGCAATAAATTAAATAATGCCATCATTGGAGCCGGAAGTCCCATCGACGTTGTTATATCTGATTTGAAATGAATTATCTGTTTTGCAATAGCAGCAAAAACATCAGACTCTTTTCTATCAGCATAATTTTCCATCACCTGTGACACAATTTTTCCTGTTTTATCAATTGTTGTCATTCTTCCAGTAAGAATGTCCATAACACCAAATAACAGGCCTAGCACTGGATCATGCCCAAGTGATAATAGTCGATGATAGTATGCGGATAATCCCTGAACATATTCCGTTGTGTTTCTATTATCTTGTGCATCGTAGGGGACTTTACTCACCTTAGAATTTGCAAGTTTCTTCATTTCATCTTCTGGAAACTTTTTATCAAACCAATCTCTTACATAATTAGATAACGGTCCGCTTTTTAAGCCATCTGATGTTTTTTGCGGAATTCCCACAAGAAGTAAATCTATCACCCCACTCAAAATACCTGCAGACGCGCAAATTGCCACATCATATTTATCCAGCTTGTGTAACTGATTGAATTCGGCGTTAAGTTGCAATATCTCTTGCTGATTTCTTTTTAACTCTTCTTCCGTAAATAATGATTCTAGGTTATTTCCTGTTCCTACATTTAGAACCGCTTCTGCAAGCAAATCTTCCCATGATGGAACAGCAATGACTCTTTTTGTTTCAGTTACAGTCGGAATTACAGGCATTTCTGTATGTCCTAGCATTCTTAATAAATCTTCACTCTCCTGAATCCTTCTATCAATTTCATATGTAGAAGGCAGTTCATTTTTGATTGCATTTAACTCATTGGACTGAAATTTAAGGACATCATTGATTTCCTGTTCTGTTTTTGAATATTTATATCTGCTCATTCTTTCGCCTTCTTTTTCTCAAGTTCTCTAATTTGAGCTTTGAGCTCCTGATTTTCTTCATCCAATTTTTGCAGTTCCTTTTTTAATTCAGCATCGTACACCAACAGCCTATCTTGTCTTTCTTTGCTAAGGTCTGTACGCTCCTTTAGTTCTTTCGCAATTGCTTGTTCCTTGGCTAATGCCTCTTTATATAGTGTTTCCTTTTCTGACGACTTCTCTTTCAATTTTCCTATTTCATATGTCAATGCAATCGCTGATGGAATAGCAAGAGCCACGCCTTTTTGAAAGTCCTTGTTTTTAACTGTTTTCAAAACTCTAGTTCCTACATTTTTTAGGATTGGAGTTATCTGATTCAAGTCAAATCTTCTCATACATAATCCTCCCAAATTATGCAACGCCTAAATCCTTCTGCAAGTCCTCAATAGCTCTTTGAAGAAGAATATTCAAACTCTGCAAATAATCCAAACGTTCTCTATCTGCATCAACCTCTTCTTTCAACGCTTTAATTATAGCATCATGTTTACTTAATGCTTCCCTATACAGACGTTCCTTCTCTTGACGAAGTTGCTTATTCTTAAGATGTGAAGCAACGCCTACGCCAACACCACCTAACACTGCAACTGGTGCCGCAAGCACAAATACCCCTGCTACCATTCCACCACCAACAATACTGCCAGCTGCTGCTAATCCTGAAGTGATACCTGCTGCAGATAAACCCACTACCGAACCCAATCCATATAACGCAGCAAATGATCCTACTCCACCAATACCAGCTCCAAGTGCACCGGCAAGTACTTCTGGAATTGCACTTTCTCTGATTGTTCTCTTTTTATCATTAAGTGCGGCTGCCGCTTCGTTCACTACATTCACCACAGATTGAAGAGCTTCGACACTCTGGAAGTTCATATTTTTCTTTTTTGTTACATATCTATCCTTAGAATTACTCATTTTTTACCGCTTCCCTTCTTACTTGAAGATTTAATTGCTTTAGCTAGCCAACCGCCAATAGCCACACCTGTAACTGCAGGTGCTCCTACTATAGGTGTCACAGCTACACCTGCAAGAAGGGCTCCGATTGCTCCAACTGCAACGGCAGATTTCATCCATTCCTTAGATACTGTTGCCCTTGATGCAGTACCCGTTAAAATTGATGGTGCCATCATATTTGCTTTTTCAAGTAATGAACTATACTCATCCTTGGTATACTTTTCAGGATGATCCACTAACATATCTAAAAGACTTCTCAGCATTTCCGTTTCGTCTGGATGTTTCACCATCTCAGCTTCGATGACACTTCTCATCGCAATATACTGTGTTTTTGTAAGTTTATTTCTACCGCTTTCGATATTATTTATCGTTTGACGGGTTACACCAATTTGATCACCGAATTCCTCTGCAGTCCATCCTACAGTTCTTCTTATCAACAATAAGTTATCTTGCATTCTCTGAATTTCTTCCATTGATACATCCTCCTTATGTAAACATAATATACTATGACAATATATTTGTCAAGGTATCAAATATTAACTAAAATATGAAAATACTCGTTATCATCACGATAACGAGTACGTTACTTCTATTATCTTTGAATATCAAGTTCCACCTTTTCCTTAAGGCAAACCATAAAATGGTCTTCAAATATCTTGATTTGCTCGATATACTTTCGAACCTGCGCTTCATCATACTCTCCTAGTTCCTGCGACGCACCCTGAAGGAAATCTGCAAGCTCTGTGATTCTCTTTTTACCCTTCTGTCTTTGCCCTTCGGACTAGGAACTCATGCTTCTTTTCCCTTAGAATATTAATTTCATCTGTTAATGATCCATAGTCCTTTTTCGCATGTGCCTCTTCAATGTTCCCCCTTCAAGACTTGCATCATGGATTCGGAGCATTGGACGATTTGGTTTATCGTCTTGATAGTTGCCTGCTGCAACTCTTCTCCCGTAACTGTTGGCACATTACAAGCCGTTGGTCCATTTTCAACCCTTGTGCAACAGCGCACTTCGTAGATTTCTTTCCTCGGTTATTCCAGGCGCTTCGTCTATAAACTAGGCGATGTTGCAGTAGACAAAGCAAAAAAGTTTGGGGATGTGGCAGTAGGTGCTGCGCAGAATCTTGCAGAAGTCATTAATAAAAGTAAAAATAGTTGGAATCTAAAGAGACTTAAACCAATATTCTTAAATGACTTAAATGGAATGCAATGTTCAAGACTTGTAAGAATTGTGGAAAGAGAAAAGAAGTTTGATATTGATGTATGTGAAGGTTCTATTGGTTATTGGGATACATGTAAAGGTGAGAGATGGATCAATATCTTTAAGGATTCAGTCAGCAAGTTTGGATTAAACTTCTATCCTGATGATGAAGTAAATTTCTATTATGTAGATCCTACTAATAAGGATAATTATATTGTGTTAGATGAGTATTTTGATCGTTTGAAGCAGGTACGTGTTAGTGAGTTACAGAAGATTGCTCAGGATTTAGGTGCTAAATACTTTAGAGTCACATATATGAAAGAAAGAACAACTTTAAGTAAGAAAAGTACTAGTGGGAAAGGGTCTGTTCATAAAAAGGGTAATGGTTCAGTACAATTGAATGCGACAGATAAGAAGTATGATAGAATGGATATTGCAGCTGAAATGAGTTTCCCTGGACATGAACCAGTCATGCCTCGTGTAAGATATTTGAAGCATGATCCTAATATACAGAATTTAATTGAGATGCGTATGGATCCTAAAGGACCTGTTAAACATCAGACATTAAATATTAAATTAAGTAGTTCATCTGGATTAAAGGAAACTGATGCAGTAAAGGTAGATATGATATTGAAAAGCTTAAAGATGGCAGGTAATACAACAGTATCAAGTGAAGTACAAAATGAAGCAAAAAGTATTTTAGAATATGAAATAGACTTCTAATAGTACTTACTTAATGATTAGGTAATATTTATTGGTTGAACATTTGATGTTGTTATTGAAAGAATTGATTAACTAAAGTATGATAAGAGTGTTCTTGATGATGTAAGAACACTCTTATTTATACTTTTTGCCACGCTACTGATAAATATTGGGAAAAATGAAGGTTTTGTAGAAGATTTTATGGTTATGATTACTAAAAGTAGTTTTGCCACGCATTTTGGTTATTTTTAGTGGTGTTTATCAGGGTTTTGTAGGTAAGGATTCATAATAGGTAACCCCTGTTGGGGACGGAAACTCAAAAGCAACTGTACAATCATATTCACAATGTAATGTGTCAATTCATAATAGGTAACCCCTGTTGGGGACGGAAACAACTACACAAACGCCGTCAAAATTATATTGATTTATCGGATTCATAATAGGTAACCCCTGTTGGGGACGGAAACCCTATCCCGGTAAAGCCTATAGGGCGTATCTTAGATATTCATAATAGGTAACCCCTGTTGGGGACGGAAACAAGTACTGAAAAGTCAGTACCTAACACAACATAAGAATTCATAATAGGTAACCCCTGTTGGGGACGGAAACTAATAGAAAGAGATTAATTCTAATGTGTATATCTATATAGATTATTCATAATAGGTAACCCCTGTTGGGGACGGAAACACTTATTCAATTGTCTTTCTTTTAGTGAGCTCCTCTACCATTCATAATAGGTAACCCCTGTTGGGGACGGAAACCATAAAGCAAAAGCCCTAATCATGAGAGCCATAAATAGAATTCATAATAGGTAACCCCTGTTGGGGACGGAAACCATGACTTCTTTAAACAATCACAACCAATTGGAAATTATTCATAATAGGTAACCCCTGTTGGGGACGGAAACACAATTTGTAAGATATCAAACATAATTTGCATAATATTAATTCATAATAGGTAACCCCTGTTGGGGACGGAAACCTACTATCTCATTTACTCTCATTGTTCTCGATTCCTCCTTTTGATTCATAATAGGTAACCCCTGTTGGGGACGGAAACTTATATTCTAAATTAATTCTAAGGCTACCAAACAAAGGTAGTATTCATAATAGGTAACCCCTGTTGGGGACGGAAACTCTCCCTTTGAAGATACTCCATAGAATTTTGATAAAGATTCATAATAGGTAACCCCTGTTGGGGACGGAAACTAATTTTAAAGTTCTAATCATTAGCATCATAAACAAATCGGATTCATAATAGGTAACCCCTGTTGGGGACGGAAACTTGTAGAAAGGGTTAATACAATACAACACAATCTACATAAAATTCATAATAGGTAACCCCTGTTGGGGACGGAAACTCTGTTCCATTAATTTAGTCATAATAATCCTCTTTCTATTCATAATAGGTAACCCCTGTTGGGGACGGAAACCCACAGCAAACCACTTCCTTTAAAAAATATGGAAAAACATTTATAACAAGTAACCCCTTCTGGGGACGGAAAAGCTCCTTCGAGGTCAAAACTTTCGACAATCCGAATTCATAATAACCAACTCCCTTTAGGGGACACACAATAAAAACATCCCCTAGAGGATGTTTTTATTTAACAATCTGATAATGTTCAATAACTCATGAAGTACTTAAACATCTCATATCATTGTTAGAGTTTATATTAGACAATATGAAATGACGAGGAGGAAACAAAAAAAAGTAACTCTCCTTAATTGTTCAATCGTGGATTTACCATTATACTTTGAGTAGTAATAAAAATTCATAGTATTGTGGGATTACCG
>Ga0129317_1001658_pt1 | contig 15248 bp, 13 predicted proteins | sample Cm1ome_FD_94430 | JGI IMG/M metagenome (GOLD analysis project Ga0129317, IMG submission 94430) | Eastern black-and-white colobus group fecal microbial communities from Wisconsin, USA - Cm1105 metagenome | ecosystem: Host-associated > Mammals > Digestive system > Large intestine > Fecal | place... | reverse complement strand
TATTCGCAATCCGCTTTCGCTACTTGCTCATAACCGAATAACTGCCTCGCAGTTTATTCGGTTAAAATGCAAGCATTTTCCGCCTGTTTTATGAAATTTTGCTTGGCTCTGAACAGTTACAAAAAATAAGAGCAGGAAGCGGAGCGGATGGAGTAATCCGCTTTGCTTTGTCTTATGGGATGAGACAGAAAGAATGGAGGGAATTATATGAAAAGAAAGAGATTCGCAGCGCTGCTGGCGATGATAATCGGGGTGTCCTCCTGCGGCATGACAGGTCTTGCGGCGTACACCGATCAGGCTACTGTAAAATCTGTGCAGGAGGCATTAAACGAATCCGGTTATGACTGTGGAACGCCGGATGGTTTATTTGGCGCAAGAACGGGAGATGCAATCAGCAGCTACCAGGAGAAAAACGGACTGGAGGTAAGCGGTGAGATCGATGATGTGCTGCTTTCTGCGTTAGGACTGGCTGATGAGAGCAGTGCAGTTGCTGAAGTACAGAACGAAGAAGCGTGGGACGCATTGTATCAGGCACTTAAAGAAAAGGGAATAGCGATCGACGGAATGAAGGGATTTTTTACCAGTTCCGATGATTACCGTACAGTGATTGGAATTGTAGAAGGAGACCTGGACAATATCTACTTCTATACAAGAGGAGATTATGGCAGATCCGGCGCAGAGACCATCACGGATCTGAAGATTGCCCTGAAGAAAAATGAGGGCAGTGCCGAGTTCAGGGCAACGAGTGATCTGGAGCTTTCGGCGGAAGGAATCAGTGCGTATACAAAGGAAGAGGGGACAGGTCATGTAGAGATCGCAACGGTTACTACGAGAACAGAGCTTTTCGTGGAACGGTACCGGAGCGAAACACTGGATGTCAATGGAAATACGAAGACGACGGAAGATCCTTCGGAGTGTATCATGAATGCATCCATGACAAAGTCACTGAATCATCTGCTGACGGATGCAGAGCAGATCTTAAAAGACAATACGTCGCTTACAATGAAGGAGCTTGGCTTTTATACCGAACCGAACAGCGGCCTGACACTGGCCGAAAATGAAACCGTAAGAAATATCACGGCAGATGTCTATGCGGTGTTCCCGAAAGACTGGCGGGAGGTTGGTATGGACAATGGCGGATTCAATTTTTATCCGCCGGAGGCCGGTGATGCGAAAGTGCCGGTGCTGCTGTATACTACTACAGAGATCAGCGGTAACGTGGCGATGTTCAGCCAGGACCAGATTGAGCAGATGCTGGAATCCGGATTTTCTGCATTTAATAAAAACGGCTATGTGATTACGCAGGAAAATACAGGAATTAAGATTGCCGGATTCCAGGGCAGAAGCGCTGATGTCGTAAGAACGGATTCGGGAACTAATTATACGGTTGCATTGACGGAGTTCATCGTGGACAACAGTCTCATTATGATCGGGATCATGCAGCAGGCCGGAGCAGAAACGGATTACACCGAGGTTTATCAAAGGCTTATCGATTCGATTTTTGTCGATGCGAGCGGTACGGTTGCCGAGGCTGCAAATGCAGCGCAGGCCGAAGCGTCAGAGGGCAGCGGCGCAGCGCAAGACAAAGCGACAGAAGGCAGCGATGCAGAGGTGGAGACAGAATCAGCTGCCGGGGCTGAAGGGAGCTATTGAACAGGAATCCCCACTTCATAATCGAAGATTTAAATGGTAGGAGCATGTCAAAGGAGGGGAAGAAAGAGATGAAAAAAAGAGGTTTCAACGCAGTGTCGCATTTTTTTATGATGGTACTGCTTCTGATCGGAATGATGGTGATCGTACCGGAGAATGCACAGGCGGCGACACAGCAGGTAAAATTTATTGATGGTTATAGCAAAAAACCAACTACGGATCAGATGATTAACGGGATGGTCAACTGGTATCGGATCAAGCTTCCGGAGAACTGGAAATATACGGATAAAAATGTAACGATAAAGGTAAGCAACAAAAGTGTGGCATATCTTGAATATGAGAAAAGTGAGCCGGATGGTTTTTACCTCTGCGCAAACTATGATGAGCCGTATAATACCTATAAGCCGGTTACTGTTACAGCAACCAAAACGGATGCTGTCGGCAATAAGAAGGTAGCGACGCTGAAGGTGCACAGATATGCGGTTTCTTGTGTGCCGGAGAAAAAGACAGTATACGCAGGAACTACATTTAAGCTTCCTTATAAAACGATCACGGACGGAAAGAGCGGGGTAAAAACACAGTTTGCTTCGGACAATGCGTCTGTTGCATCGATTTCCAAGACCGGAATGGTAACTGCCCAAAAAGCAGGAAAAACATATCTGATGGTATGGAATGAGGGCGGCAGAGCAGAACTGGAACTTACCGTTAAAGCGCTTCCGGCAATGAGCAGAACAACGGCATCCCTGAACATTGGTGCAAGTACAAAGCTGACACTGAAAAATTTGCCGAAAGGAACAGCCGTTACATGGAAGAGCTCCGATACAAAAATTGCAACGGTTGCAGGAGGCACGGTAAAGGCAAAGGCACCCGGAAAAGCAACGATCACAGCCACCTATAAGCTGGGAGGCAAGACCAGACAGACGAAATGTATTGTCACGGTCAATAAGCCGAAGCTGTCCCGGGAAAAGGCAACCATGTCACTTCGTACTTCTTTGGCCTTAAAGATAACAGGCACGTCACAGGCTGCAAAATGGGAAACGACAAACAGAAAAGTAGCCACTGTAAAAAATGGAAAGGTCACGGCGGTAGGACTTGGCAGCTGTAAGATCATTGCAACCGTAAATGGCGTGAGATTAACATTTACGGTTCAGGTTCGGCCAAATGAAAAGAAGTGGAGCGTGGTGACGAGACCGGGATATTACAGAGATGCCTTTGATGATTATTTCATTTCAAAGGTAAGGCGGAATGCAAATGGCAGTATCACAGTAGAAGGCTATTTTGTAAATACACACATCTATAATATCACCAGCTTTGATTACATGTATCTCGCTGTTTTGGATGAGAATGACAGGTTGATCGGAAACTACAAGATGCCAAAATTTGGATTTAGAGGGAACAGTTATAGCGTAAATAAGCTGAATGTGACGATTCCGGCGAGCAGGGTCAGAAAGGATTACGACTTTGTAAAGAATTCGTGCACGTTTGATTATGATTATGTGTATAACTACCGGTGGTAAAGTGAAGAAGATGAAAAGAATGGCTGTCGCCAGATACATCTAAAAAACAAGAAATCCTGGTCTGGAGAATAAATTCTCCATTCCAGGCTTTCTGTTTTTTATCTGTACCCGGCTCGTAGCTTAGCCAAAGTATCTCTTTAACAGGCCTTCGAATGCTTTTCCGTGTCTTGCTTCGTCTCTTGCCATCTCGTGAACGGTGTCATGGATTGCGTCAAGGTTTGCTGCTTTTGCGCGCTTTGCAAGATCAGTCTTGCCTGCGGTAGCTCCGTTCTCTGCCTCTACGCGAAGCTCAAGGTTCTTCTTGGTGCTGGAGGTAACTACTTCACCGAGGAGTTCTGCAAATTTTGCTGCGTGCTCTGCTTCTTCGTAAGCTGCTTTCTCCCAGTAGAGACCGATTTCCGGATAGCCTTCTCTGTGAGCAACTCTTGCCATAGCAAGATACATACCAACCTCAGAGCACTCACCCTCAAAGTTTGCGCGAAGGTCAGCCTTGATATCTTCCGGAACATCAGAAGCTACGCCTACTACGTGCTCTGCAGCCCAGGTCTTTTCCTCTGTCTGCTCAACAAATTTAGAAGCCGGTGCTTTACAGATCGGACATACCTCCGGTGCTGCTTCTCCCTCATAAACATATCCACATACGCTGCATACAAATTTCTTCATAGTGATAATCTCCTTTTCTTATTAAAAATGTTTATTGTTGTGAATCAGGCAGATCGTTTGTCAGGCTCTGACAACTGCGAGTATCCGCGCTTAGTATCTTCCTGATTTAGTGAATCAATATTAGTAACTATTACTGTTTTAATATAGCACGGTATTTTTTGATTGTCAAGACCTTATTGAGAAAATATTTTGGAATCTTCAGGAAGATGCTTTTGCCCTCAGGCAATGCTCGCAGGTGCCATAAAAATTAATCCGATAAGTGTCGATCTGCCCTTTGCAGCTGACTGCTGCGGTATCCATCACAGAATCAATGTTTCCCATACCTGGAAGATCATAAACATTCTGGCAGCTGGTACAGATAAAATGATGATGCCTCTGTACATTTGCATCAAAACGATCCGCACCTTCCCCGGTTGTGATTTTCATCACCTCTCCCATTTCCGTCAGAAGGGTGAGATTTCGGTACACAGTACCAAGACTGATATTTGGATATTCCTCGCGGAGGCAGGTGTAGACTGTGTCGGCAGTTGGATGATCGGTACGACCGGCCAGAAATTCCTTGATTGCCTCGCGTTGTCTGCTGTATTTTCTTTGCATACACTGCATCTCCTTAATAATAATAATTGTTACTATAATTAATATAGCAAAAGAAACAGGATCTGTCAAGAAAAAACTGAAAAGCATGTATGAAAACTGAAAAGCACGTATGCAAACTGAAAAGCATGTATAAAAACTGAAAAGCATCTATAGAAAATAAGACAGCTTCCGGAGTGCTTTCGTGTTGCTATTAAGAAAGGAAAATGGTATTCTTAAAGTGGAACGTTTATCTTCGGCGGAGATTGATTTTCGCTGAGATGAGTTTGTAATTAGCTTACCATAAAATCATAAAACAATAAAATAATGAAACAATAAAATAATGAAACGATAAAATAATGAAACAATAAAATAATGAAACCATTACAACGGGAGGTAAGGACATGATTTATGATCTGATTATCGCAGGTTCCGGTCCGGCCGGCCTGACAGCCGCTATTTATGCAAAACGTGCAGGGTTATCGTTTGTTGTTCTGGAAAAGGAATATATGAGCGGCGGTCAGATACTGAATACGTATGAAGTGGATAATTATCCGGGGCTTCCGGGAATTGGCGGCTTTGAGCTTGGAATGAAGCTACGGGAGCATGCGGACAGGCTGGGCGTTTCTTTTATTAATATAGAAGTGAGGCACGTTGAGCTTGAGGATGGCGGACGAATCAAGGCGCTTTACACGGATGGAGAAGTCTATCGTGCCAGGAGTGTGATTTTTGCAATGGGGGCAAAACACAGGCTTCTTGGTGTCAGAGGGGAAAAAGAGCTGGCCGGAATGGGCGTTTCGTATTGTGCGACATGCGATGGTGCATTTTTTAAAGGAAGAACGGTTGCAGTCATCGGAGGCGGTGATGCAGCAGCGGAGGATGCCATTTATCTGGCAAAAGGATGTGCACAGGTTTACGTAATTCATCGAAGGGATACAATGCGTGCAGCGGCAATTCTGCAGGAAAAGCTGCGTGAATGCGAGAATGTTACATTTTTGTGGGACACAGAGGTCACGCAGATTATCGGGGATGAACACGTAGAGGGTGTATGGCTGAAGCATACAAAGAATGGCAAAGAGCAGCTGCTGGATCTGGATGGCGTGTTTATTGCAGTCGGAATGGTACCGGAAACAGGAATTATTTCGAAATTATTACAGACAGATGAAAACGGATATATTGTGGCTGGCGAGGATACGCTTACGAGTCAGCCGGGGATTTTTGCAGCGGGAGACATCCGCACGAAGGCGCTCAGACAGATTATCACAGCAGCTTCGGATGGGGCAAATGCTGCATTTGCGGCACAGAAGTACGTGTTTGGGATGTGACAGGCCGTTTTTTATGGCGTCGGCAGTGCAGAAAAGGGTATAATTGTTAAAAATTGGCGCTGAAAAAGGAAATGCGCCGGGCAAGAATGAAAGAAAAGATCAGAGATGGAAACATTTCTGGTCTTTTTTGTTTCCATACGGTGCGTTTAGGAGCAGGCAGCGAAAGCGGATTGCGATTGTACGCTTTATTTTATAATGGAGGGAAAATGCTGGTTTTACAGTGCTGGTTTCATTGTATAAGTTACAAAACTTGAGCGTAACGTTATCGAAATCATATCGAAAAGATTACGAAATTTAAAAAATATTAATAATACTTGACATATGAGTTCATATTTGCTATGATTACGCCATGAGAAATGTAACAAATTCGTAATAAATATATTTGGTTTGGTTTTTTTGGAGGTTTGAAAGCAATGAAAAGAGCAGTATTACAGTTTACAGCATGTGTTCTGGCAGCGGGAATGACCGTATCCGGAACGGGAATTGCAGCATTTGCGGCAAAGGATGATACACTGGCAGGTTTTGCCGGAAGTACCGTACAAAGTGTATCCGGAAGTGATATCACAGAAGTACAGGAAAGTGAAACAGCGACAGAGACACAGACAGAGGAGTCTGTGACAGAGGCGGCAACAGAAGCGCCGCAGGAAACAGCAACGGAAACAGAAGCAGAAACAGAAGCTGTGACAGAAGCACAGCAGGAAACGACAGCCCAGACAGAGGCTGTGACAGAAGCATCACAGGAGACTGCAGCGCAGGACGAGGCAGATACGACAGAAGCAGGTGATGCGGCCCAGACAGGCGTGCTGGATACCAGCATGAATGGTCAGCTGGCGTTTGCACAGTGTGAAGAGTATATTAATGTGAGAAAAGAAGCGAGCGTAGACAGTGAGGTAGTCGGAAAGGTTTATAATAACGGTTCCGTTACGATTCTTGGTGCGATCGATGGATGGTATAAAGTACAGTCCGGTAATGCAACGGGTTATGTAAATGCAGAATATTTTGCAACGGGAGCAGCGGCAGATGCGATCGCAGAGGAGGTTGCCTACAATGTGGCAACGGTTTATTCGGATGCGCTGACGGTTCGTTCCCAGCCAAGTGAGGATTCAGAGGCAATCGGTACGGTGTACAGCTCTGATCAGCTGGAGGTCGTGGCTTATGAGGGCGACTGGATGAAGGTTGCACTTGGAAATGATGTTTATGGTTATGTAAACGCTTATTACGTAGGCTATGATACTTATTATGCAACTGCAGAGACGCTGGATGAAGAGCAGGCACGTCTTGACCAGCAGTGGATCGACTATCTTGCACAGCAGAAGGCAGAGGAAGACAGACAGAATCAGCAGTGGCAGGAATATCTGGATGCGCAGGCAGCACAGCAGAGTGCGGCAGAGGCTTCTTATTCAGAGCAGTCTTATGAGGCTCCGCAGGCAGCTGCTTCGGATTACAGCAGCAGCGCACAGGCAACAGCGGATGCGGCATACCAGAATTATTTAGATGCGCAGGCAGCGGCAGATGCGGCAACGACTCAGGCAGATGAGCAGCAGGTATACGATACTGCGGCAGCAGCACAGGAAGCATATCAGGAGTATGTGAATGCTCAGGCGGCAGCGGATGCTCAGGCGGCAGGCGGTTCCGGTTCGGAGGATTATTCTTATTCAGAGGAAACAGAAGCTCAGCCGTCTTATTCGGAGACACCGCAGACGGAAGCACCGTCTTATGATTACAGCTATAGCGGTACAGGCGATGCTCAGGCAGTGGCAGACGCAGCATATCAGGCTTATCTGGAAGCACAGGCAGCAGCAGATGCAGCAACGACTCAGGCAGATGAGCAGCAGGTATATGATACTGCAGCAGCAGCACAGGCAGCATATCAGGCATACTTAAATGCACAGGCAGCAGCGGATGCAGCGGCAGCAGGCGGCAGCTATGAAGAAACAGAGGCACCTCAGTATCAGGAGACAGAGGCTCCGCAGTATGAGGAGACGGAAGCTCCGCAGTATGAGGAAACAGAAGCTCCGCAGTATGAGGAGACGGAGGCACCTCAGTATGAGGAAACAGAGGCACCGCAGACAGAAGCACCGGTATCCTCTCTTGGAAGTTCAATTGTAAACTTTGCAACGCAGTTTGTTGGAAATCCGTACGTATGGGGCGGCACAAGCCTGACAAACGGAGCAGACTGTTCCGGATTTACTCAGTCCGTATTTGCAAACTTTGGTATTTCGATCCCGCGTACGGCAGCTGCTCAGGCATCCAGCGGTACACCGGTTGATTTAAGCGAAATCCAGGCCGGAGACCTGCTCTTCTATTACGGAGACAGCGGAATCGGACACGTTACGATCTATATGGGCAACGGTCAGGTCGTACACGCAAGCAATGCAAGCACAGGTATTACTATCTCTGACTACGGTTATCGTACACCGTGTAGTGCAAGGAGATATTGTTAATATACAAACCAACCAAAAACCAAACAAACCAAACAAACCAAAAACCAAACAAACCCAAAAGGAAGCGGCACACAGGAAAAGCCTGTGTGCTGTTTTCTTTTTGCCGGGAAATGAGTTCTGCTTTTTGTTGCGTGCCGCGCATGATGGTGTTATACTCGAATCAGCACAGAAAACAGCTGTCAAAGGAGAGGTTTTTTGGCAGCTGTTTTTTCATTCTTATATGATGCAGGAGATTTTTATGACGAAGAAAGACTGGTATGAGGCCGGTGAGCAAATCCGGAATCTTGTACAGGAAGCAATCGATAATGAGGATTTTTCGCAGCTGAGCAGCACGGTTACAAATGTGGTGAATGATACGATGAGCGGGCTGGAGAAGGCGCTGAAGGATTCACTTGGAAATGGATCGCGGCAGGCGGGAAGCGAAGCCGGAGCAGAAACGGACAGCTCCCGGGCACGGAATCGAGCGGAGGATGCACGATATAGCGGAGGGCAGAATGCGCAGGATCAGATGGGAGATCAGAGGGGCACTGCCGGAGCAAATCGCGGCGATCGGACGAGGAGTGAGTCAGAGGATACGTATCGAAAACATCGCCCGTACCAGGAATGGACGAGACAGACAAGGCAGGAGGCTGCCGACCGCATTCGGGTTAATGTGGAGAAGGCGTGTCGGACGAAATATACGGAGCATGTACAAAAGAAGAATACGGCGCTTGTCCCGGTAAGAGCTCCGGGGCAGATCAGCGGCGCAGTAATGAAATGGACGGGATATGCATGCAGCGGTACGTTTGGCCTGTCACTTGCAATTCTTGGAGTGGTCGGGGCAGCGACCGGAATCGCACTGACCGTTCCGATCAGTATTCTGGGCGTTCTGTTTGCCGGCTCCCTGGCGCTTGGCATCGGAGGAAAGAAGAGATCCGAGCTTGCGCAGCGATTCCGAAAATACGTAAATGTGCTCGGAAACCGTACGTACTGTATGGTGGAAGAGCTGGCGGATTCGGTCGGGGAGAGCAGCAAATTTGTGCGAAAAGACCTGAAAAAGATGATCCGGCAGGGCTTTTTCCCGCAGGGCTATCTGGATCAGAAGGAGACCTGCCTGATTACAGACAAGCAGACGTATCAGCAGTATCAGGATGCGCAGCAGTCGTACGAGGCGAGACAGAAAACGGCACAGCAGAGCAAAGAGTCCGGGACACAGGAGGCTGGCGGAAAGCTGCATTCTGAGGATGGGCTTGCTTCCGAAAGGAAGGCAGGAAGTGAAAACGCGTCTGCGAACCGTGGCGGAGCAGGCTTTGATGGAGGGATCCGATCGGATCTGGATCCGAAATGTGCAGAGCTGATCGCACAGGGAAAAAGCTATATTCGTCATATTCATGAATGCAACGACCGTATTTTGGATGAAGCGATGTCGGAAAAGCTGGCACGCCTTGAGCTGGTAGTGACCCGGATTTTTACAGAGGCAGAACGAAATCCGGAGGTGGTGGATGATCTCAAAAAGATGATGAGCTATTACCTGCCGACTACGAAAAAGCTGCTGGATGCCTATTGTAATTTAAATGAACAGCCGGTGGGCGGACAGAATATCGACAGCATGAAAAAGGAGATCGAGGGGACGCTGGATACGTTGAATGCAGCATTTGAAAAGCTGCTTGACGATCTGTTTGAGGAGCAGGCGTGGGATATTTCCTCGGATATCAGTGTATTGAATACAATGCTGGCACAGGAAGGGCTGACCGGGAATCAATTTGAGCGCAGGAGAAACTTATAAGTAACTAAACATATTACTTAATATGGTTAAATGTGTTTAAATGTATCTATGGAGGGATACGACATGAGTGATGAAATGAAACAGTTTGATGAGGCACAGGCACCGGTGCTGACCTTTGGGGCGCCGGTCCCGGAGGAGAAGGAAGTGCCGGCGGAAACGAAGAAGCCAGAGGAACCGCAGCTGGATGAGAGCATTCTTTCCGAAGAGGAACGGAAGATGGTAGATGATTTCAGCAAACAGATTAATTTAAATGATACGAACGGCATTTTACAGTACGGTGTCGGTACGCAGAAAAAAATGGCGGATTTTTCTGAAACTGCGCTGAAAAATGTGAAGACAAAGGACCTTGGCGAGGTTGGAACTATGATTTCCGGTCTTGTGACAGAGCTGAAAAGCTTTGATACAGAAGAGGAAGAAAAGGGATTTCTGGGATTTTTCAAAAAATCCGGAAATAAGCTGACGGCAATGCGGTCGCGCTATGAAAAAGCAGAAGTAAATGTAGAAAAAATCTGTGATGTGCTGGAAGGGCATCAGGTACAGCTGATGAAGGATGTGGCGGTGCTGGATAAGATGTACGGGCTGAACCTTTCTTATTTCAAGGAGCTGTCCATGTACATTCTGGCCGGAAAGAAAAAACTGGAGCAGGTGCGCCGGAATGAGCTTGCAGATGCAGTTGCAAAGGCACAGGCAACCAATCTGCCGGAGGATGCCCAGGCGGCAAAGGATCTGGAAGAAAAATGCGATCGTTTTGAAAAGAAGATCCATGACCTGGAGCTGACACGCATGATCGCAATTCAGACAGCGCCGCAGATCCGGCTTGTACAGTCCAGTAATACGGTAATGATCGAAAAAATCCAGTCAACGATTGTCAATACGATTCCGCTTTGGAAAAGTCAGATGGTGATCGCACTCGGTGTGGAGCATGCAAATCAGGCAGCAAAAGCGCAGCGCGAAGTAACAGATATGACAAACGAGCTGCTGCGCAAGAATGCGGCAGCGCTTAAGACAGCTACAGTTGAGAGCGCAAAGGCTGCCGAGCGTGGTATTGTTGATCTTGAGACCTTAAAGAATACGAATCAGGCTCTGATTTCTACGTTTGACGAGGTGATGAAGATTCAGGAGGATGGACGGCAGAAGCGCCGCGCGGCTGAGGCAGAGCTGAACCGGATGGAGGAGGAGCTCAAGAGCAAGCTGCTGGAGATCCGGAAATAAGAAATGACTGTGCGATGAAAACGGAAAAAGAATATAACAAGGGCGGCTCCTGCGGGAACCGCCCATTATAATTATATTTAGACAGATTCACTGTGAACGCAATCCGTCAGTCCGCATCAATCATCCGATACCCGATTCCGATCTCCGTAAAAATGTATTCCGGCTGAGCAGGATTCTGTTCAAGCTTCCGGCGGATATTTGCCATGTTGACGCGCAGAATGCGGTTGTTGTCATCCGCATAAGGTCCCCATACGTGGGAAATCAGCGTGTCATAGGTGATGACTTTGCCGGAATTTTTTGCGAGCATTGAAACGATCTTGTATTCAACCTGAGTCAGGTGAACCTCCTGATCGTGAACAAAAATACGACGTCGGTCGAAATCAATGACAAGACCGTGTGCTTCAAATGTATGAGTCTGATTTCCCTGACCGTTTGCACCGGAAAGATGGCGGACGGCGGTACGGATGCGGGCGAGAAGCTCGGAGGTGCCGAATGGCTTGGTGATATAGTCATCTGCGCCTGCATCAAGCGCAAGCACCTTTTCCTCTTCCTGTGTGCGGGCAGAAATGACGATAATGGGCATGGAAGACCACTGGCGCACTTCGCGTATAATATCCATGCCGTCCATATCCGGAAGTCCCAGATCCAGGAGAAGAATATCCGGACAGCGAGAGGTGATCTGTGAAATGCCATCGGTGCCGGAATAGCTCTTAAAAACACGATAGTCCTGATTGAGCAGGGCAGTGGCGATAAAATCACAGATATTTTTTTCATCTTCAATAATCAAAACAGAAGTTTTTGTGTTCATTTGTTTTCCTCCGTTTGTATGATATCCTGTTCTTCACGCGGCAGTGTAAAGCAGAATTCTGCACCTTGTGGGTCAGCGGTCTTTTCTGCTGCAGTGCTGCAGCGGTGGAATGGTGTCAGGCGGCGCTGACCGGCTTCGCTCTCCGGGGATGGAATGTTGCGCGCGGTGATCGTTCCGTCATGCGCCGTGATGATCGTTTGACAGATAGAAAGGCCAATGCCCATGCCGCGGCTGCTGTCGGAATTGTCAGTCGGTGCCGTGCCGGTGCCATCGAAGATGACCGGCAGCTTTTCTTCCGGAATTCCAGTCCCGTAATCACGGATGTGAAAGGATACCGAGGTGTCATCGTACGTGATATAGCAGTCGATCGGCTGCGTGCTTTTCGCATGCACCACTGCGTTTTCAAGCAGGTTGATGATGACCTGCTCGATCAGAACCGCATCCATCGGGATCATCAGAAACTCATCCGGAATCCTCACGTTGATCTGCGCATCCGGCAGTCTTTTCTTGAGCCGCTGTACAGCCTCGGAAAGCACTTCCTCGACAGGCTCAAGTGACTTGGTGACTTTTGCGCTTGAGGTATTGATTCGTGTGACAGAGAGCAGATTTTCTACCATATTCAAAAGCCAGTCGGCATCCTCCTGGATGTTGCAGATCAGATTTTTTTTTGCCTGATCATCGAGCTGGCTGTCGTTTTCAAGGTAAAGATTGGCAGCACCGATGATGCCGGTGAGCGGTGTACGCAGGTCATGCGAGATGGCCCGCAGCAGATTGGCGCGCATTTTTTCTTTTTCTGCTATTGCAAGCTGTTTTTCCTGTTTGATACGGATCCGTGTCTGTGCTTTCAGGTTGGTTGTGGTGGCACTTGTGATGGATGAGATTACAAGCATGGAAAGGAAGGCGATCGGATAACCGTCCAGCGTAAAATTGATTCGCATATAGGGGTAGGTAAAAAAGCAGTTGATGGACATAATGCTGATAACGGAAGCAAGGATTCCGTAAAGATAGCCGGTCGTAAAGCGTGCAATTGCAACGACGATCATAAGATAAATAAAAGAAGTATTCAGGAGATTCTGCGTTGCTTTTCGTGTGAGAACGCAAAGAACCGTTCCGAAGGCAAGGAGTGCGATCGAGACGAGAATGTCGTGCGATACGGTGTCTGTCTGCAGGCACCGGAATTTACGGGAAGAAAATCTGGGTGTGGTCAAAAGATAATAACCTCCTTTGTCAGAGCAGATATTTGTCAAAACTGATATTCCGTCAGTGAATACTGCAGTATTTTCGGAATCTGCTATAGTATACTATAAAAAATATGGAATTGGTATCAGGAACCGCTAAGATGACGCTAAGAGTAAAGAACGGGAAGTCCGGAGATTGCTTCTTAAATAAGCAGAAGGAGTGATTTTTCATGACAATCGGAAGAAGCTGTGCTATACTGGTGGAAAGCTATCAATATAAGGAATAAGGGTGAGGTGAAAGGTATGGACAGTGGAGTATTACTTGCAGTATTGATTCTGTTGGTCGTGATTGTGACAGTAGTCGTGGTTGCAGCGGTGGTGTCAGTCGTTTCCGGCGTGATCGCAGCGGAAGAAGATGAGGAAGAATAAAAATTAATGGAAAGCGCATATCAGCGTGAAGCCGGGCGGCAGAGCAGACGCTGAAAAGCCGTTTTGGTAATGAAAAGGAAAAGAGGAGGGGGAAAATGACAGAGTATACCCTGTCACAGTGGCTGCTGTTTTTTTACATTTACTGCTTTTTCGGCTGGGTCTGGGAAAGCACATACGTATCAGTATGCCAGCGAAAGCTCGTAAACCGGGGATTTTTGAAGGGGCCGTGGCTGCCGATCTACGGAAGCGGGGCAATCTGCATTCTGGTCGTGACTATTCCGGTACGCGGAAATATCCCGGCGATGTGTATTGTCGGCATGGTATCGGCAGCCGTACTGGAGTATGTGACCGGCTACGTGATGGAGCGGCTGTTCCGTGTGCGGTACTGGGATTATACCGGAAAATTTCTGAATATTAACGGCTATATCTGCCTGGCATCCGTGCTCTGCTGGGGAGTAATGACGATTCTGGTGGTCGATGTGATTCATGTGCGGATTGAGCAGATGGTCATGATGCTCGGCACGCAGATGATTGATCTGATCGTGTTCATTGCCACTCCGCTGTTTACGATCGATTTCGTGACGTCGTTTATTGCTGCAATGCGGCTGCGCGACATCCTGATCAGCAAGGAGCGCATTGTGGAAGAACTGAAAAAGCTGGCAGTGAAGAAAGACGAGCTGGAAGCTGCGCTTGAAAAGGCAATTGCGGGTACCGGCGATAAGGCGAAGGAGCAGATCCGTCAGGAGCTGGGCGAGCTGTATATGACGGTCGGAGCAATGAAACAGAAGCTTCAGATCAGATCGCCGAAATCAATTCGCGGTCTGCTCAGGAGAAACCCGACAGCGGTATCCTTTGAGTATAAAGAAACATTTTCAGACCTGAAGCGGTCTATGGCAGAAAAGCTGGACGGACTCCGCAATGAAGTGGATTTCTCAGCGATCAAAGAGCAGACGGGCAAGTGGCTGAAGCGGTGAGCGATAAAGCAATGGTGTATTGCAGGGGCATCTTTGTGAAGCGAAAAAACAAGCAACGAGAAAGATACAGAATTTCTGAAGAATGAACAGTCAGTGAAGCTGGTTGTGAATACAGATCGTGTGAGCGTATCGGATTGAGAAAATAATCTTTTAAACACGTTTTAGAGCAGCTAGAGGGTAGGAAAAATGGAAGAAAAGAAGCAGGCTGAAAATGAAATGGATGACGACGACATCATTGAAGAATTTGCAAGCGGATTTTGTAAGGCACAGAATCAGACACGAATGGTGATGTGCGAGCTTAAGGTGCTGTCGGACGGAAAAAAGGAGATTGTCTCTTCGGACTGTGCCTGGGGAAGATGCGAGCATACGAAAACATGTCTGCTGATGGGGCAGATTATGAATGAGTTGTAGCGTGTTTTGGAACGCAGAGCGTGAAGCGGATTGCGAATGTCTGCTTTACAGTGCTTTTGGCAGGATGTGCGTACAGATTGCAGGAATAGTTTTTTGAACAGGCTTCGGAGTTGGTGGGAGGTTATTAACAGTTAAATATAAATTATAAAATCATATAAGTACATGTTGAGTTTTACAGGATATTAGGGTAGAATAGTATTGAAAGGAGTTGATGCTTTGAGTAAATATTATTCTATACATGAATTTTCAAAAATTATAGGCGTATCTGCCCAGACATTACGAAATTGGGATGCCAATGG
>Ga0129317_1001648_pt1 | contig 15347 bp, 9 predicted proteins | sample Cm1ome_FD_94430 | JGI IMG/M metagenome (GOLD analysis project Ga0129317, IMG submission 94430) | Eastern black-and-white colobus group fecal microbial communities from Wisconsin, USA - Cm1105 metagenome | ecosystem: Host-associated > Mammals > Digestive system > Large intestine > Fecal | place... | reverse complement strand
TATATGAAGACAAAGAAGATTTTGGTTGAAGTTGTTGCGGCTACTATGATTGTCGCACCACTTGCACAGCCAGCACGCGTATTTAATGTACATGCATTAGATACAACACCAGTTGTACAAACAACTACAGAATCTCCTGTATTACAGAATGCAACAGTGGTTATTCCATCTGATGCATCAGTAGAACAGGTGACTACTATTCTTAATAATGCAGTGATTAAGAATTTAGATAATGTGGACACTTCTAGCATTGAGTGGGAATACCAGTGTGAAGGGAAAAGTAAAAGTGGAATATCAAAGAACACTGCCTGGGGTTCAATTAGAGGATTTAATTCAAAGAAGACTCCTTTTACTTACACTCATCCATCTTTAGCTGCAAATAGTGACGGAGAGTATAAGGTAAGAATTAAAGATACTTCTACCGAAGTTACTGTAACTAAGGCAGCAAAACATACTAGTGCCATTGAGGTGAATGAAGGCGCTGAAGTGACACTACCTTATGATGAAGCTGCAAATGTGAATTATGATGCTTTAAAAGAAAATATCTTTAATAGTGTTGTAAAGAGCAGTAATCCAGAATTAACAGTGAATGATGTCACTATTCAGTATTATGCGACTGGTAAAATTTTGGGTAATGATAGTATAGTGAAAAAATGGACTTCTCTTGAAGGTTATAAAGATACTTTTGTAGAATATCCAGCAATTTCTGAAGGGACTCAGAAAATTAAAATTTCTTACAATGGAAATGATACTTACTATGGTGCAGAAAAAGAAGTCAACATCACTGTAAAGGATCGTACACCTTCAGACATCACAGTGAATGAAGGACAGACTGTTAAACTTGCTTACAATGATGATCTAACAGTTGATTATGCTCAGGTAGAAAAGGACATCTTTGACAAAGTCATTGCGACTTCTACGCCTCAATTAACTGCAGATGATGTGACTATTCAGTATCATGCAAAGGGCTTAGCAGGTCTTACAAATAAATGGGTAAGTGTTAAAGGTGAAAAAGTTAATGGTGTAAACTATCCTGCAATTTCTGAAGGTGAACATGAAATCAGAATTATTTATAAGGGAAGCAAGGATTACAAACCTCATACTGTAGAAGCTACAATCAATGTAGTAGACCGTGCTACTGTAGATGTAGTGACTAATGAAGGTCCTTATAACGTTTCTATGAAGTTCAATAAGGATCAGTCTTATGACTATGATGCAACTGCAAAGGCTATCTATGAAGCAGTTATCAAGTCTACAAATCCTGAATTATCATTTGAAGATTTCAAGGTAGAATACAATCCAGACCTAACAGGTGTTTCAGATCTTGTAGGTGGTGTATGGTATGAATTAAACAACAAAAATGCTTTTAACCTTAACAAGTTTAAAGCAGGTACTTGGAAAATCAGACTTTCTTGGAATGCGACAAAAGAATATAAAGGCGGTAATATTGTTGTAACAGTAAATGTAGAAGACAATCGTTTAGAATCTGCAGTTACACTTAAAGAAGGTACATCTATTACTTATAACATGGATGCACAGGCAATGAAGAAGGCTTTATTTGAATCAATTGATTTCAGTAAGTCTACATTACCTTCAAAAGATGAATTATCAGTAGATGATTTCACTTATGAATATTATGGTACAAACGTTCTTACTGGTAATATTGATGGTGGTGTAAAACAGTGGGCTCCTGTTGAAGGTGGTAAAGTTACTTTATTAGATTATCCACAGATGCCAGCAGGTGAACAGAAAGTAAGAATCACTTATAAGGGTAATAGTGATTATCGTCCAAGCACAAGTGGTGAAACAACTATTACTGTTAAGAAGGCAAAGGTAAAGGTAAGCGTTCATTCTACTAATATCTTTGCGGATGAAGAATTATCAAAGGATTTCATTACTACAAATCCAGCTGATAAGTTCGATGTATATACTGTTTATGCAGGTGCTACAAGTAATGTAAGTTTAGGTCTTTATTTAGATCTTCCTGCTCGTTTTACTGATAATGATGTATTAAAGCTTCTTGATCCTGTAGTAAAACAGGTATTTGGTAAATCATTTACTCAGATGATGCAGGATGGAGTAACTGTTGGTGAATTAAGAAAACTATTCAGCACTCAGCAATTATTAGAATTATTAGATAAGTTACATATCGATACAGGTACATTTGGACAGATCTTAAAGGTTATCAACAAATTACCTGGTATTGCAGATAATGTACGTGTTGGATTTGGTACTCCAAATAGACCTGGTTTATATGCAGTTACTGCAGTTACTGACAACAAGAACTATGAAACTGGTGTTGGTATTGGTGCATTACTTGTAAAACAGCATGTAAAGGGTGTTAAATTAATATGGAATCAGAAGTTAACTAAGATTTCTAAAGAAGAAGCTCAGAACTTTGATTTCAAGGCTACAGTTACATATAATGGTAAAGCAGTTTCTGATGAAAACGTTCATTACTTATATACTGGTGTACAGTCTAACTTAAAGCCTTATTCTAGTACAACTACAGCACCTACTGAACCTGGTGTATACACTATGACAGTAGTGACTTTAGGTGGAAACTATAAGGCAGCACCTATTACTCGTACATTCACAATCACAAAGTAATGCTTATAAAGGCTTAACGACTTATGTTGTTAAGTCTTTTTTTTGGTTATATGGCTTTCTTTTTCAAATTTAGATACTCTCTTTCTTTCTTGTGTTTTTATGATAGAATAGGGATTGAGAAAAGGTGGGTATATAATATGCAAAGGGAATCAATACGTATGTATGCTTATGCGATTGATTTTGATTTGATCAAGGTCAATTTATCATTAAATTATTATAACGGAATATCAAGTCAGTTTTATTTAAAGAATTTAGATACAAAAGAATTAAAGATACTTAAAGGTGAAGCGACTGAGAAAGAAGATGGATTCCAGTCGTATCTTTTGCATACAGATTTTTCTGTAGGTACTAGATATAAAGTATTTGATAATTATGGTTTGGCTTGTTTCTTAGACTTTAGTTTACTTTCTACAAGTAAAGAGTTTGATGATCATTTCTATTATGATGGAGATGATCTAGGGAGTCATTATACTAAAGAAAGCACATCATTTAAGGTCTGGTCACCTCTTTCTACAGAAGTTGTATTAAAGATATGGAAAGATGAAGACCTTCATTATTATCCTTTAGAAAGAGGAGATAAGGGTGTCTATAGTACAACTATTAAGAAAGATTTAGATGGTTATGAATATGTTTATATTATTGGAATGAATGAGGAATCAACAGAAACTGCCGATCCATATGCCTATTCATGTACATCCAATATGCATAGTTCAGTTGTTATTGATTTAGATAAAGTAAGAAGAGTGGATTATCCATTGACAGAACTGAAACATAATACAGATGCAGTCATCTATGAAGTAGGTGTCAGAGACTTCTCTATTGATGAATATGGACAGATTACACATAAAGGTAAGTTCTTAGGTTTCTGTGAAGAAGGAACTGTGACTAAGAATGGTTTTTCATCAGGTATGGACTATTTAGATATGCTTGGTGTCACTCATGTACAGTTATTACCAGTCAATGATTATGCGACTGTAGATGAAGATCATCCAGATTTACTTTATAACTGGGGTTATGATCCAGCACAATATAATGTACCTGAAGGTGGTTATGTCACTGACCCTAATGATGGATATAAGAGAATACAGGAATGTCAGCGTATGGTACGCTGTATTCATAAGCATAATATGCGTGTTATTCTAGATGTAGTCTATAATCATATGCATGATGTGAATAATAACACATTAGAAAAGACTGTGCCTTACTATTTCTTTAGAAGAGATGACAAAGGTGAATTATCTAATGGTTCATGGTGTGGGAATGATTTAAATAGTACCGCTAAGATGTGTCGTAAGTATATCTTAGATATGTGTAAGAGATGGCAGGTTCTTTATGGTGTAGATGGCTTTAGAATGGATCTCATGGGTATTGTGGATATTGATACAGTCAATATGATTTATGAACAGGGTCATTCATTAGATTCTTCATTTATGTTATATGGTGAAGGATGGAATATGGGTACTGCATTACCTGATTCAGAAAAGACAACGATTGAAAATAACCATAAAACACCTCATGTTGGTTTCTTTAACGATCATTTCAGAGATACAATCAAGGGACCAAATCAGATGGAAGTCAAAGGCTATACATCTGGGGATACATATAAGACAAATGAAGCGATTATCGCGATGTGCGACTACAATAAGTTCTCATCAATAGAACAGAGCATTAACTATGCGGAATGTCATGATAATGCGACTGTATTTGATAAATTCATTATTTCTAATGGACATGAAGATGAATATTGTCGTCAGAAGAGATGTTTATTAACACTTGCTATGACAATTCTTGCACAGGGTGTTCCTTTTATTCATGCAGGACAGGAATTCTTAGGTACTAAGAATGGTAATCAGAACTCTTATAATGCAGGAGATGCAGTCAATAAATTAGATTGGGAACGTCATGATCGTTATATGAATGTTGTACAGGCGGTGAAGTTCTTTATAGATTTAAGAAAAAACAATAAGTGTTTTAGATATTATGACTATGAAGATATGCATCAGCATGTATTTATAAACAATATCTACTATCGTATGGTAGAATATCATTTGACTCAGGATGAAGGAGACTATAAAGAATTTAAGATTTATTTCAATCCTTCATATGATGTGATTACTATTGGTATTGAAGATGACTTTAAGATATTATATAGTATGTCAAATGAAAGAATAGAAAATGGACAGCTCAATGTATTTGGTGTATCCACGGTGGTTTGTGCAAGATAGGAGAATGAAATGAAATTAATTGTTGGATTAGGAAATCCTGGTAAAGAATATGATATGACAAGACATAATACAGGATTTTATTGTTTAGATGTCTTAAGTGATGAAATGAATCAGTCTATTGATAAAGAAAAGTTCAAAGGCTTATATACTAAATTCAAGTATAAGGGTGAAGATGTGATCTTACTTAAGCCTCAGACTTATATGAATAATTCTGGTGAATCTGTTGCAGCGGTGATGCAGTTCTTCAAGATTCCAGTAGAAGATCTACTGGTTATTTATGATGATATGGATATGCCTACTGGTAAGCTTCGCTTAAGAGAAAAAGGCAGTGCTGGTGGACATAATGGAATTAAGAGTATTATTGCGCATGTAGGTACTCAGAACTTCAAGCGTATTCGTGTAGGCATTTCTAAGAATAAGCTTTATAGTGTGGTGGACTGGGTACTTGGACACTTCTCTAAAGAAGAAGAAAAGCTTATTACAGATGGTGCACACAATGCGGCAGATGCTGTTTTATGTTATTTAGATGATGGTTTTAATAAAGCAATGAATAAATTTAACTAGGTGATTGTTATGGAGAAAATACTGAATCTTTTAAAAGATAATCAGGCCCTACGTACCTTAGATACAGACAAAGGAACTATTGTCACAAATTCAACTAGCGATGAGGCTTACCTCATTGCTGGTTCTTTTTGGCATAATCCAAGAAAAATCCTGATTATTAAAAACAACCAATATGAGGCATTCAACCTCTATAAAACATTAACTGAACTTGTGAATCAAGTTGTCTATTTCCCTGCAGATGAATCATTACGTGTTGAATCAGTCGCTTATTCTTATGAACTATTAGGTGAAAGAATTAATGCATTATATGCTATGACACAGGATAAACCAATGATCTGTGTCTGCCATATGCATTCAATGACACGTTATATTACGCCTGTAGAACTCTTCAAGAAGACTATTATAAGCTTGAAGAAGGGAGATACGATTGATCCTTTAGAACTTAAGAAGATGTTACAGTCTATTGGATATAAGAATACACAAAGAGTTGATTCACCTTTCTATTACTCTAGACGAGGGGAAGTACTTGATGTTTATACAATCCAGTATGAACATCCTGTACGTATTGAATTCTTTGATGATGAAATAGAAGAAATCTCTTTCTATGATAAAGATTCACAAAGAAGAACAAATAAAATAGAGTCTATCAATATCCTTCCTGCCACAGATATGATGTATGAAGATGATGGTTTACCACAAGTAGAAGCCTCTATCAAGACATTAAAAGAGAAGATGACAATAAAGGATGAATTCAAGGATGAACTTGAACAGACTTATGCATTAGATATTGAATCACTTAAAGCACATGACTATAATCCACGTATTTATCAATATTTAGGGTTATTCCCTGAAACTGCCACAATCATGGATTATGCACATGACTATACAATTATTACTGCATCTCTTGCTTCTATTCTTGCGTCTTATAAGACATATATGGAAGAGAACTACCTCTATTATCATGAACTAGAAGAAATAGGACAGATGATCAGAGGACTTAAACTTATTAATAATCCTCAGACTATATTAAAACGTCCCGATGTAGACTTTGTTCGCTTTAGAGAAAATGATAAACAGATCATGTTTATGACCCAGCCTGTCATGATCTCTATGGCTAATGAAAAAGTCTTTATTAGTCAGTTAAAGGACTTACTCACATACAATCGTGTCATGATTGGTGTAGATGAAAAGCGTCAGATAGATGTGCTCGTCAACTTATTTACTGATCATGCCATTCCTTTTACTCTCACAAGTGCCACAAATAAGCTCTATGATGGCGTTAACCTATTCTTAGGACATTTACCTTGTGGAATGAACTTTGTAGAAGAGAAGACTGTATTACTCACAAGTCAGGAACTCTTCAAGGTACAGGAAACAAAGAAGAAATATATTAAATACAGAGATGCGACTAAGATCTCTGACTACAATGAATTAAAAGTAGGAGACTATGTTGTTCATGATACAAATGGTATTGGACAATATATGGGTATTGAAACATTAGTCGTTGATGGTGTGCATAAGGATTATCTACATATTGCCTATAAGGGTAATGATATCCTCTATGTTCCAGTGGAACAGTTCCAGTTAATTAGAAAATATTCATCAAGAGATGGTAAACCACCTCGTATTCATGCTTTAGGTTCACCTAAATGGGCTAAAGAGAAAGCAAGAGTTAGACAGAAGGTAGATGGTCTCGCAGATGATCTGATTAACTTATATGCAGAAAGAATGAGACAGCCAGGTTTTGCGTTTGAACCTGATGGGGATCTTCAATTAGAGTTTGAAAGTGAGTTTGGTTATGAATTGACTCCAGACCAGGCACAGGCTGTAGAAGAAATCAAGAAGGATATGGAAACACCACGTCCTATGGATAGATTATTATGTGGGGATGTTGGTTTTGGTAAGACAGAGGTGGCTTTAAGAGCATGCTTTAAGGCCATTGTATCAAATAAACAATGTGCTTTCTTATGTCCTACAACTATTCTTTCATCTCAGCACTATCGTACAATGAAGAAACGTTTTGAGAAGTTCCCTATCAATATAGCCTTATTGAATCGTTTTACGACAACAAAAGAAAAGAAACAGATTCTATCTGATTTAAAGGAAGGTAATATTGATTTATTAGTTGGTACACATCGTATTTTATCCAAGGATGTAGAGTTCAAGGATTTAGGATTACTATGTATCGATGAAGAACAGCGTTTTGGTGTGAGACAGAAAGAGAAGATCAAGAACCTCAGAAAAACAATTGATGTTCTTACACTTACTGCCACACCTATTCCTCGTACATTACAGATGTCCATCATGGGAATTAGAGGACTCTCACAAATAGAAACACCACCATTAAATAGATTACCAGTACAAACCTATGTATCAGAAAAGAGCTGGGCTCTTATTAAACAGGTTATTGAAAGAGAATTATCACGTAATGGTCAGGTGTTCTATCTTCATAATAGAACAGAAAATATCTATGAAACAGCTTCTACTCTCCAGACTCTTTTACCAAATGCACGTATTGGGGTAGGACATGGTAAGATGGATAAGACTGAACTAGAAGATGTCATGACAGACTTTGTAGACAAGAAATATGATATTTTAGTATGTACAACTATTATTGAGACAGGTATAGATATACCAAATGCGAATACGATTATTATTGAGAATGCAGATAAGTTTGGCTTAGCACAGCTTTATCAGATCAAAGGACGAGTAGGAAGAAGTGAACGTATTGCGTATGCTTATCTTCTTTATACAAAAGATCGTGCTATGACAGAAGAAGCCCAGAAGAGACTAACAGCCATTAAAGAATTCACACAATTAGGTTCTGGTTATAAGATTGCGATGAGAGACCTGTCTATTAGAGGTAGTGGTGATATTCTTGGTGGTGAACAGGCTGGATTTATTGATCAGGTAGGTTTTGATATGTATATGAAGATCTTACAGGATGCGATTGATGAAAAGCAGGGTAAGATCAAGGAAGATGACACAGTGCCATCACGTAATGTATCTGTAGATGGTTATATTCCAGAAGATTATGTAGAGAGTGATATGGAAAAATTAGAACTCTACCAGCGTGTTTATAAAGCCAATGACTTAGAAACACTTAAACGTGTAGAACATGAACTCACAGACCTTTATGGTGTTCTTCCATCACAGGTACGTAATATTGTCGTAAAAAGAAAATTTGATATCATTTCACATGATCCACTTATTGATGATGTGAAAGATGGAAGCCAGGGATTAGAGATGCGTTTCTCTAAAGTCTTCTTAAAGGACTTAGATGGAGAAAAGTTCTTTGCGTATGTGAATCATATGTTTAAGAAGCCACAGATGAAATATACAGATGACATGTTAACAATTGTGAGCGGTATGGAACCATACTATGTTTCTGCATCTACTGAATTTTTAGACACGGTTTTGAAACAATATTATAAAATACACACTAGTGTTTAAAAATAAAATAAGGTAGAATAGGAAAAAAGGGGGAGAGTATCAATGAAAATTATTGATTTATTAAATGAAGATAAAGTCACTTTATCTTTTGAAGTATTTCCACCTAAGACAAGCAGTAAATATGAAAATGTCTTAAAGGCTGCAGAAAAGATTGCATCTTTAAATCCAAGTTTCATGTCTGTTACTTATGGTGCAGGTGGAGGAACAAGTGCACATACTGTTGCACTTGCGAAAGATATCCATGAGAAATATAGTGTTGAAGTCATGGCGCATTTGACATGTGTTTCTTCTACAAGAGAACATGTAGAGAATATGGTTGAACAGTTTAAAGAAAATGGTATTGAAAACATCATGGCATTAAGAGGAGATATTCCTGCAGATGGTCAGGTGGGAGAAGATTACCAGTATGCCTGTCAGTTGATCAAGGAATTGAAAGAGAAAGGTGATTTCTGTATTGGGGCAGCATGTTATCCAGAAGGACATGTAGAATCACCTAGTATTAAAGAAGACATCCAGCATCTAAAAGAGAAGGTAGAAGCGGGTGCAGACTTCTTAACAACACAGATGTTCTTTGACAACAATGTTTTCTATAACTTCTTATATAAGATCAAGGAAGCAGGAATTAATGTACCTGTAGTGGCTGGTATTATGCCTATCACAAATGCGAAACAGGTAAGTCGTGCTGTACAGATGTCAGGTACATCTATTATTCCTTATCGTTTTAAGATGATGGTAGATGCGTTTGGTGATAATCCAGAAATCATGAAGCAGGTAGGTATTATTTATGCTTCTGAACAGATTATTGATTTGATTGCGAATGGTGTAAAACATATTCATGTTTATACTATGAATAAGCCAGATGTTGCTGAAGGTATTATGAATAATTTATCGGAGCTTCTTAAATGATAGATATCAATCGTAAAGAAGCTTTACGTTATTTAGGATACCGTCAATCCATTGAAGGTGATCTCACAGAAATCAATAACGCACTTAATCACTGTATCGAAGTATTACAGAAAACAGCTGTACCGCGTCATATTGTGAAAAGATTTCCTGTATCAATAGAGAATCATACAATCACCATTGGTGATATGGTGATTCATAGTCGTAATTTAGAGAATAACTTAAAAGGCTGTCATGCTGTTTATCTCTTTGCGGCTACTATAGGTATAGAAGTCGATCGTCTTATTAAACGTACAGAACTGACTAAGATGAGTGATGCAGTGATCTATCAAGCAGCGGGGGCAGCGATGATAGAAGCGTATTGTGATGAAGTGAATGAAGAACTCAATCAGGAGGCTCATAAGAATAATGAATTCTTAAAGCCACGCTTTTCGCCTGGTTATGGAGATCTTGCATTAGATCATCAAAAAGATTTTATGCGTATATTAAAGATGGATAAGATTGGTATCAGTTTATTAGAAAGTCTCTTAATGGTCCCATCCAAGTCAGTGACGGCGATCATTGGTATTACACATCACGCACAGCCTCGTCATACAAAAGACTGTGCCAATTGTCCTGCACAATGTGAATTCAGGAGGGTAGAGTAATGGGATTTAAAGAAAGACTGACAAAAGAATGGTTATTCTGGGATGGTGGTACTGGTTCAGTACTTCAAAGCTGGGGCTTACAGGCTGGTGAACTACCTGAAACATGGAATATCATTCATCCAGAAAAGATTATAGAATTAAATAAAGGTTATCTAGAAGCAGGATGTGATATTATCAACACCAATACATTTGGTGCCAATAGATTAAAATATCCAGATAATCTAGAAGAAATAGTCACAAAAGCAGTGGAACATGCAAAAAAGGCAAGAGAACTTACCGGACGTACTGATGCCCTTATTTCTCTTGATTTAGGTCCTACGGGTAAATTATTAGAACCACTAGGAGATTTATCATTTGATGATGCAGTTGATATTTATGCAGAAGTCATTGAGTATGGAACTAAAGCGGGGGCAGATGTGATCCTTATTGAAACAATGCAGGACAGCTATGAATTAAAGGCAGCCGTTCTTGCAGCAAAGGAACATTCAGATCTTCCAGTATGTGCCACTGTCGTATTTGATGAAAAAGGTAAGATGTTGACAGGTGGTACACCTGAATCAGTTGTTGCCTTACTTGAAGGGTTACATATTGATGCATTAGGTATTAACTGTTCATTAGGTCCAACACAAATTAAACCTTTTGTAGAAAGAATGATTAAAGTTTCTTCTACACCTATTATTGTGACACCAAATGCAGGCTTACCTCAGACAGATGATGAAGGTCATACATATTATGATATGAATGCAGATGAATTTGCATCAGAGATGAAAGAGATTGCCTCTTTGAATGTACATGTTCTTGGAGGATGTTGTGGAACAACACCAGAATATCTCTCTAAAACTATTGAATTAGTGAAAGATTTACCTATTGAACCACCTGTAAAGAAGAATATGAGTGTTGTGACTTCTTTCTCACAGGCTGTAGAAATAGGCCCTAAGCCAGTGATTATTGGTGAACGTATTAATCCAACAGGTAAAAAGAAATTTAAACAGGCCTTACGTGATGGAGATATTAACTATATTTTATCTGAAGGTTTAAAACAGGAAGATGCTGGGGCGCATATTCTAGATGTCAATGTAGGTCTACCAGAAATTGATGAACCTAAGATGATGGTAGAAGTGATGAAGAAATTACAATCTGTCATTGCATTGCCATTACAGATTGATACATCAGATCCAATCGCCTTAGAAGCAGCTTTAAGACATTATAATGGGAAAGCCATGATTAACTCAGTCAATGGTAAACAGGAATCCATGGATGCTGTTTTCCCTCTTGTTCAGAAATATGGTGGTGTTGTCGTAGGACTTGCCTTAGACGAAGATGGTATTCCTGATAATGCGGCAGATCGTATTCGTATTGCGAAGAAAATTTATAAAGAAGCAGGTAAATATGGTATTGAACCAAAGGATATTGTGATTGATGGATTGGCTATGACTATTTCATCAGATCCTACTTCTGCCATTGCGACATTAGAAACACTACGTATTATTAGAGATGAACTTCATGGACATTCTATTTTAGGTGTCTCTAATATCTCTTTTGGTCTTCCACAAAGACCCATTGTGAATGCGAACTTCTTTACTATGGCGATGCAGTCAGGACTCAGCTGTGCAATCATCAATCCTTCATCAGAAGCCATGATGAAATCATATCGTGCCTATCTTGCCTTAAGTGGACTCGATACAAACTTTACAGAATATATTAGTGCTTATGGAAATAGTGCACCAGCTCCTGTAAAGAGTGAAGCGGTTGATATGTCGTTATATGAAAGTATCAAGCGTGGTATGAGTGAAAATGCCGGTAAAGCCACTCAAAAACAGCTTGAAACTAAAGAAGGATTAGAAATCATCAATGAAGAATTGATTCCTGCCCTTGATGAAGTAGGTAAAGGCTTTGAAAAAGGCACAATCTTCCTGCCACAGCTGTTAATGAGTGCAGAAGCAGCCAAAGCTGCTTTCGCAGTGATTAAGGATTCCATGGCAGGAAAACCAAGAGAAATGAAAGGAAAAATCATCATTGCGACAGTTAAAGGTGATATTCATGATATTGGAAAGAATATCGTGAAGGTTATGTTAGAAAACTATGGCTATGATGTTATTGATCTTGGTAAAGATGTACCACCAGAACAAATTGTAGATACAGCCATTCAAGAAGATGTAAAACTTGTAGGACTCAGTGCTTTAATGACAACGACAGTTGTGAGTATGGAAGATACAATTAAGTTGTTGAAGGAAAAGAAGCCTGATACATTAACAGTTGTAGGTGGAGCCGTTATGACTCAGGAATATGCAGATCGTATCGGTGCCGATTGTTATGCGAAAGACGCAATGGAAACAGTGCGTTTTGCGGATAAAGTATTTGGAGGAGAATAAAATGAGAAGATTATTGACAGTTATAACTTCAATCGCATTAACTTTTGCGTTATCATTTTCAGCCGCTTTTGCGAGTGATGATACGTTAGTAAAATCACAGAACTATTTAAAGACAATTACTTTAGATAGTCCTGATGCTGTTATTGCGTATGAAGCAGCAGGATTTGAAGCAGATGGTAAAGCTGATTCTTTATTAGAAAACTTTAAGGATGTAGATTATACAACTGCATCTTATGGCGATCTTGCGAAATCTATTATTGCGATTTCTTTATTAGGGGATAACCCTGCAGATTTCAATAAAACGAACTTAGTAGAAATCTTAGAAAACAGAGTACAGGCTGATGGTACTCTTACAGAGGATAAAAATGGTGGATGTGGAGCTACTATTTGGACATTAATGGCTTTAGAAACAGTGAATTCAGATAAAACAAAAACTGTTGCAGATAAGCTTTCAACTATGGCCATGGACAATGGTGCATATTGGTATGAATACCAGGGTCCAAATGCAGATCTAGATACAACTGGATGGGCTATGGAAGCATTAAGTGTTGCAGGACGTTCTACTTATGATGCCGCTATCTCAAAAGCATATACTTTTGTACAGTCTAAGTTAAATAGTAAAGATGGCTCTTATGATATTGGATGGGGCGGTAATGCAGATACACAGTCTTGTGTATTAGAAGGATTACATGTGGCTGGTTATAAATTAGATGATCAGGCATATAACTATCTTCTTTCTTATCAGAATGAAGATGGTACATTCAATGCATTAAACTATAACACATACAAGCTTGAACCAAACGCTTATGCATCAGTAGAAGGAGCAAGAGCACTTGGTGTCATCAATAACGGAAGCTTTGTATTAAAAGCAAGAAAAGATTATACAAAGACTATCTCAAATGGTACTACACCAGAAAAACCTGAGACTAAACCTGGTACCACTACAACTAAACCAGCTGTAAAGCCAGAAACAACACCTGGTACAACTAAACCAGAAACAACAGCTACAACAGAACCAAAGAAAGAAACAGTAAAGAAAGTCAACACAGGTGACAATACTAATGTGATGGCTTATGTAGTGGCTGCAATTGCGGCAATTGGTGTGATTGCATTAACTATAAAAAGTAAGAAAAAGTAATGAAGAAATTCACGACTAAAAAATTAGCGATTGCCTTTGTCGCAATCGCTTTTCTATTTATATTTGGCTTTACAGCTTATCGTGGTGTAACTGGACAATTCCAGTCTCAACCTACTATTAGTAATGAAGTAAAGAGCGCCACAAAGAAGAAATATACTTCTAAAAAAGAAGAAACAAAACAAGAAGAGACAAAACAAATAGAGTCACAAGAAGAATCAAAGAAGACTGATACAAAATCATCTGCTTCTTCTAGTAAACAAGAGACTAAGAAGCAGGAAACAAAGAAAACAGAAACAAAATCCTCTTCTAGTAAACAAGATACAAAAAAGACAGAAACAAAATCTTCTTCTACTAAACAAGAGACAAAGAAGACAGAAACAAACACTTCTTCTAGTAAACATGAAACCTCTGCTCCTCAGCATGTAGAAACACCTAAACAGGAGACTCCTGTAAAACAGACAGTTTCTATTAAAGTCATTGGAATCAATACAACTATGATGCAGGGAAATATAGAAGTAAATAGTTCTTCTACAGCATATAGTGTCTTAAGAGAACTAGCAAAACAGAATGGTAAAAGTATTTCTACAAAAGGATTTGGCTCTACTGTTTATGTATCAGGAATAGATGGATTAAAGGAATTTGATCATGGACCAAGTTCTGGATGGATGTATAAAGTCAATGGTACACCACCTAATATTGGGGCAGGAGCCTATAAAGTAAAAGCAGGAGACACAGTCATCTGGTATTATGTCAACATTGAACAATAAGACAAGAGAAATATGTCTCATAGGTATTCTTGCAGCAGTCAATATTGCCTCTAGAGTCGCAATGCAGGCATTACCTAACTTCAAACCAGTTACATCTATCATTATTATATCTGTGCTCTTATTTGGATTATCCTTTGGGATTAAACTCACAGTAGTCACTACTATAGCTTCAAATATGATCTTAGGTATGGGAACATGGACAATCTTCCAGATTCTCTCATGGGTTGTCATCTGTTTACTTACTCAATGTATCAGTGACTTCTATAAGAAAATCAACAAAGAACCACCTTTATTCTTAATGGCTATTTATGCCTTTTTAATGGGCTATGTCTTTGGATTTATCGTCTCACTCGAACAATTAATCATTGGAGGTCCTGTCTGGTTTGGTATCTATTATGCCCAGGGACTCTTATTTGATACATTCCATGCAGCAGGTAATTTTGTCTTTTATTTGCTTTGTGCACCTATTTTAATGCGTTTATTTAAAAAAGAAATGTCTCAATATACAAAAGACTATTACAAGTGATTCTAGCAGGATCACTTTTTTTGTGTAATTCTCTGAAAAGAGAATTAGTGACTTTAGTCAGTTGAGCACATGCAATGTGCGAAATAAAAAACCACCTGCTATGCGGGTGGAGCGATAAAATATAGTTATACAAAGGAATCAC
>Ga0129317_1001644_pt1 | contig 15388 bp, 10 predicted proteins | sample Cm1ome_FD_94430 | JGI IMG/M metagenome (GOLD analysis project Ga0129317, IMG submission 94430) | Eastern black-and-white colobus group fecal microbial communities from Wisconsin, USA - Cm1105 metagenome | ecosystem: Host-associated > Mammals > Digestive system > Large intestine > Fecal | place... | reverse complement strand
TGCTTCTGACAGCTGTGTCCTGCGGCAGAGACAAAAAGAGCAGCTCTGTGATACAGCCGGACGGCGACACTCATGAGGAAAATGCGGCTGCGGAAGTGAAATTGGCTTTTATCGGTGGGGAAACGGGAAAGCTGAGTACAGCACTTGCGGAGTATGACCGTGCAAACAAGGATATAACTCTTGATATCCACCGCTATGACAGTTCGGATATTGAGTACACGGAAGCCTTCAATCAGCTAACAAGGGATATGCTTGCAGGAGATACCCCGGATGTTATCATAGCTCCGCCTGACGGCATGAGAAACTTACAGCGAAGCGGATATCTTGCAGACCTTACACCATTTATGGAAAGCTCCGAAACAGTGACTCCCGATGGTCTGCTGCCCAATGTCCGCGAAGCTGTGGACTGCGGCGGTACCATTCCCTATATGTTTCCCTGTTTCAGCTATGAGACCTACCTTGCAAGTACGGACTTTATAGGCGCAGAGAACGAAAACTGGAGCTATGATGCAGCAATGGAGGCTTACAGAAGCTCTCCCGACAAGGAGGGCTTTCCCGAGGGACCGACCCTGTGGCACTTTTTCCTCAGACAGGCAGGGCGTGAGTCCATTGATTTTGAGAGCGGCACCTGTGATTTCGGCGGTGATTTCCTCCGTGTTATTGATTTCCTTCAGGAGTACCCCTTTGACCTTAATGATTATGAGTATAAGGATAGCAGCGCTGATTATATGAGATCGCTGAATATCGCAGGTATCAGCGGTATAAACCTTTTCTCTGCGTCCTATGTATATTCCATGTACGGCGGTGCCCCTGTGACCTATGTGGGATATCCCTCAGCGGAGTGTGATGGCGCCTTTGTGACGGTGCCTCATCTTTGGGCAGTTCCCGAAAACAGCGGAAATAAAGAAAAGGGCTGGGCACTGATAGAGAACTTTCTGAGACTGAGCGAGCAGAAGAAGATGTCTCTTGAATATGTTTCGGGAGTTCCTGTCACCGAGGAGGCATTGCAGGCGCTCGCCTATGATACGCCAAGCTATATGGCAATGTCGGCGCGTGCGGCTCTTACACCTCCCGACGGCGGAGCCGAGTCTTTATATATAACCGATGAGGCTTTGGTAAAACTTCTCGATCACAGCCGCAGCGTGAAAATTGATCTGGATTACGGCAGTGTTCTTGACAATATGATACGGAATGAGTGGCTTGAGGTCATGCGCGGAGAGCAGACCGCAGATGAGTGCGTTGAGTCATTGAACAACAGAGTGGGACTTTACCTCAGCGAGCGTGAATAAAAAGAGAGCCGCCGACGCTGTTGCGCCGACGGCTGATTTCTCTTTCCGAAAGGTGTGTTCAGAGGACGGTGGTGTGCGGCACCGTCTTAATTGTTTTGCGCCGGGAGGTATGATCGGCGCAGAAACGAGGAACAATGAAGGTTGTGTTTTTTTCTTTTCCTTTACTGTCTATATTATACATTATGGGGAACAAATATGCAATAACAGAGCGATTTCGGTTTGAATACAGTTCGGAAATGAATTGCTTACGGAAGGTATCAGAGCGGTTACATAATTCTGACAAAGGTGACAGCAATATTGACGGGGAGAAATACCGCGGCTGTAAGAATTTTCATTGTACCTTTTCGGCTTTTCTGCATAATATAATGTAAGCGGCAATATGGGCGCGCCGTCAGGAGGTGGAGCACAGCTCCCGCGGATAGCTTCCCGACGCAAGGTGTGCTCCTGACGGCTGCTTTCATATAGAAAAAAGCTGCCCGAGAAAGTCTCAGGCAGCTTTTGATGTTTATTTATATGCGGAAGTGATACCGAGGTACTCCTCAAGGCTGAGACCGCTGTTGTATACAGCTGTTGCGGTGTCAACGCCGAGGTATCTTATATGCCACGGTTCGTAGCTGTAGCCTGTGTACGCTTCCTTGCCGAGAGGATAGCGGATGATGAAGCCGTACTTATGGGCGTTCTTTGCCAGCCAGTCACACTCGGGAGTGTTGAGGAAAGTATAGTCGATGGAATTAACGTCTATGGCAAGACCTGACTGGTGCTCGGAGTGACCGGGACGGGCAGAATATGTATCAGCCTTTACGATACCGTCGATGGCAACGTAGTTGTTGTATATCCTCTCCTGATCCTTGTATGAACGATAGCCCGATGAGCACTTTATACTGAGACCAAGCTTTGCAGCGTCCTCTGTCAGCTTGTTGAACTGAGCAAGAGCATTCGGATTGAGAGCGCCTGTGGGGTAATCGGCAGGAAGCTCATAGGTCTTGTTGACGATGAGTATGCCGTCCACAAAGGTAGCTCCGTTAATGTTCTGTATAAGGCGTGTCGTGACCGTGGGGACGGGAGCTGTTGCGGTAGTTGTGGTAGTTGTTGTGGTGGTCGATGTAGTGGTGGAAGTTGTCGTTGCAGGAGGCGGGATAACAGGCTTGCTGCGGACAGTTACCTTTATGTCAGCCTTAACGGCAGGATTTGCCTTGCTGATAACGGAGACTGTGCAGGTACCCTCCGACAGAGCGTATACATTGCCCCAGTTGTCAACGCTGGCGATGGCAGGATTTGAGCTTGTCCAGACCTCGTCGATATTTGTAGCAGTTCTTGGGAGCATGGTTACGTATGAGATGTCATGTGTGCCTATGAGGAGGTTCATCTCGTACTTGCTGAGCTTTATCTCAGCGACCTTAGAGGGGTCTGTTACGGTAACGTTTATGGAAGCGCTTACGGCAGGATTTGCCTTGCTGTAAACAGTAACTACGCATGAGCCCTCGCTTACTGCATATACCCAGCCCTCATCGGAGACCGTAGCTACTCTCGGGTCTGAGCTTACCCATATCTCAGCCTTGTTGTAAGCGTTTGCAGGGAGCATGGTAACGTATGAGATGTCTCCGCCGCCTATGGGGAGCCTCATATCGGTCTTGGTGAGCCTTATGCTGCTTACCTTGTTGGGGTCCTTGACTGTTACCTTGATATCAGCCTTGACCGCAGGATTGTTGAAGCTGGTGACTGTGACTGTACACACGCCCTCGGACATTCCGACTATCCAGCCCTCGTTGTCAACAACAGCGATGCTCTCGTCTGAGCAGCTCCATATCTCGCGCTTATCTGCCGTTGCAGGGAGCATAGTTACATAGGAGATGCCGCCTGTGCCTACATTCAGCTCTATCTCGGTCTTGCTGAGCTTTATCTCCGATACCTTGTAGGGGTCAGCATAGGTTGTAGTTGTGGTCGTGGAGGTCGTTGTCAAGGTTGTGGTGGTAGTTGTTGTAGTTGTCGAAGTCGAAGTCGTTGAGGTCGTGGTCGTAGTAGTTGTTGTAGTTGATGTGGTAGTAGTCTCCGAAGTCGTAGTAGTTGTGGGGGCTGCTGCCGTAGTTGTAGTGATCGCAGCTGCCGTAGTAGTGGTATCGACAGGTGCTGCTGCAGTGGAGGTTACAGACTGCGCTGTCGTGACAGCCGGTGCTGTTGCAGTTGTTGTGGTAACAGGCGGCTTGACCGTTGTGGTGGTGAATGTCACCTTAGCGGTGGTGGTAACGGGCGGTGCCGTTGTAGTAGTTGTTGTTTCCGGGCTGCTTGCCTTCAGGAAGTCCTCTATGGAGAGGGTACCCTTTGTGGAAAGATAGGCATAGTAGGAAAGCACGTTGGAAGCGTCTACTGCGTCGGTCTTTCCGTCCATGTTGACATCTGCGGCGATAGTCTGAGCAGCCGTCAGATTTGAGGACTTTGCGCTTCCCGAAATACTTGCATAGGCGGAAAGTATTGCGGAAGCGTCGTTGGCGTCGATCTTGGCGTCGCCGTTTACGTCGCCCAGCTGTATGGTGACTACCGTAGGCGTATCGGCAGTAGCAGCCGTCAGTGGAGCGGCAGGTATCAAAGCCGTTGATCCTGCATTTGTCTTTGCATCTGTGATAGTGCTGCTGTTCACCCCCATAGTGACAGCAGCTGTCTCACTCCCTGCCGCAGAAGCGGAAATTGCAGGCGTAACTCCTGCACAGAGGGTGAATGACAGCACAGACGCGATCAGTCTCTTTGCTCTCATTATTTTCTCCTTCTATATTATTTGTATTGCGAACCTTTTACCCCTCGCAATAATACATGATGCTATGCGTATTTTTTGTGCATGATAGTGCAAATACGCTCAATTATTATAACACATAACCGCAATAAATGAAAGGATTTTCGCAAAAAAATACCAATGATCGCCAGTTTTTCGGTGTTTTCCATAAAAAAAGACCGTCTGAAAGACGGCCGCTATATTGAAATTTAAGCCCAACAGCAGATTATCCACCTGCTGTCGGGCTTTTTGAAGCTATCGGGTATTATCGGGTCTGCTCAGAGACCGATCTTTAGTCGATCCACTGCAAACCTTTGATATTCTCTGATCATGTGGCAGGAACGAGAGACTGTCTCAGGTGGAGAAGGTACTCCTGAATGAAGAGAGCGTCGTTGGAGGTAAGTCCTACTGTGGACTTGTCAACGTCGCCGTTGAGTCTGCCCTGATCTGTAACAGCATACTTGTTGGGGCTTGCGAGGGTCTGCATGATGAGGATAGCGTCAGCCAGCTCAACAGTTCCGTCGCAGTTTGTATCGCCCCAGTCGGTCACACTGGGAGGAGCAGTAGTTGTGGTGGTAGTAGTCGTAGTTGTTGTAGTAGTGGTCGTTGTGGTAGTTGTAGTAGTCTCGGGAATGTAGTAGTATACCTCAACATTTTTAACGGTAATGGTGTCAGCTTCACCGTAGTAATAGCCGAATACAACATTTCCGTCGGGATTAACGATATTAGCGTCATCGGCGGTCTTGCCTGCTACCTTGTCGGGGAGTATCCACATGATCTCAGCGGACTTTCCAGCGCCGAGTACAACAGAGTTAACGGGCTCCTGATACCAGTAATCATCAGCTTCGCTGGTAGTTCCTGTACCTGTGCCGTATACGAGCTTCTTGATCTCCTTGCTTGCGGATACGTCGAAGCGGATAGCATAGACGTCCATGTCGGACTCGATACCGAGGTCGTCGTAGCCTATCTCAAAGTTCTTCTTGCTGTCAGAAGAAGCTGTGCAGTCGAGAGTCTTTGACTGTGTTGTCTTGGAAGAAGCTGTATAGGGGATAGTCTTTGTAACTGTATATGTGAGGGCAGCGCTTGTGATGGTAACGGGATCGGAAGATGTGATCTCGGTATACTTTGAAGCGTCCTTGGTTCCGTACCAGAACTGGAAGCCGATAGAGTCATACGAATGGTGTGTCTGATCCTTCTGAACCTCAGCAGGAACGTCCCAGATACACTCGATATACTTGCCTGCGCCCTCGAGAGTCGTACCCTCGCCGATCTCGCTTATACCGAATTCAACGCCTGCGTCCTCGAACTCCTCCTTGGACTCGGCACCCATTTCGTTGTACCAGTAGCCTGCATCGTCCTTGCCGTCTATGATGCCTCTCTTTGCGTACTCTGTATCGGAGGGAGAGCCCATGGCAACGTTTGTGCCGCAGCCGTACATGAACTTGTCAACATCGTAATCGGCTTCTACAACAACGTAGAGCGACTCGATGGTGATATCGTCGCTTGAGGGAACACCGAAGTCCTCATACTTGAACTTGTGGCTGTTGATGGGATCGCTCTCGTCGGGAGTAACGCCCTTTTCTGCATAATAGTCCTCATCGTAGCCTACTGTCAGGTCATAGTCGAGCTCGTCGAGCTGCTTTGTAACAGTAGCACTGATGGTAGCTGTGCCGTCCTTGTTGTCCTTGAAGCTCCATGAACCGCTCTTCTTGTTCTTGGACTCAACGCCTGATGAACTGCCCGATGAAGATGAGGAGCTTCCACCGTCGAATTCAACGCCTGTGAGCTTAACGGTATTGTCAACCATGTCGCCCTTTGAGTTGTCCCAGTGTGCGGAGTAGTAGCATCTGAATTCAAACTTTCCGCCGGGCTTTGCGCCTGCCTTGGAGAGGTCGATGGTGATGGTGCTGGACGCCTTATCCAGCTTGCAGGCTGAGCCTTCAGCCTCTGATCCGTCTACCCACTTGCCGCTCTTGTCAAGCTCCAGCCAGTAGGGAGACTCCTTTGTGGAACAGCCGAAGCCATAGGAGAAGCTCTGACCTGCGTAGCTGGTATCGAGGGTGAAGGTAATCGAATCCGCGCCGTCATCGGGGATAGTTCCCTCGTAGACAGAGTCTACCTTCATTGTCTGTGAAACTCCAACGTTTTCTGAAACTACAGAGAGGTCAGGCATGGTGGTGACTGCATTTGCGGGAGCCGCATATGCAGGGAGCATAGCTGCTGCCATAGTGAGGCTTACGACAGAAGCTCTGATCCTTCGTGAGAGGTTGTTTTTCATTGCTTATCATCCTTTCAGAAAATAATAAAAAATAAGGGTGTGCAAAAGAATTTGTACAGGGTCATTATAACACGTTTATAAAGGCTAAATGTTAATAAACTGTTAAAATATGGTCAAAATCGGTATAAACAATAAATATGTTGTTAATTATTTGTGAATATTAACAACATATAGTTTGCATATATAAAAGCTCCGCCGTACTTTTATACAGCGGAGCTTTGTATCATCCTGTTTTTGTTGTTGTAGTATTGCTGCCTGCTGCAGCCTGAGTGGTCATGCCCTCCTTCAGGGTCTTTTTGATGTTCACCGTTGAACTGGTCACGGACCATATATTGTTGTACTTGCTGCATGATACCGTTACTGCATAGGGGAACTGATCCATTGAATCGTCTGCTCCCAGCAGGTTGACCTCCACGTCGAGGTCGGCGGCGGTCACTTCATTAACTATGTCCGCAGGACCGACGATCTTTACCAGAAGCTGCTGAGTGAGAACGGTGTAATCATAATTCTCATGTGGAGCATTGGTGGTATGGATATTATTGTTTGTGACGGTCAGATCCCGTGATGCAAGCCCTTCGCTGTTCAGCGAGATATTGATGGTATCCGTATCCGACATATTTGTGATGTTGGTTCCCATGAGAAGATTGGATATGAGCACATCCTTGGAGAAGCCTATATCCAGTTCACTTATCCTGAGCTTGAGATCAATCTTGTCAGGAAGCTTGGTTTCGGTGTTGTTAGTGGCTAATATCGCTGTCTCGGGAGTGATAGTGAAGTTGAGACAGTCTGTATCAAAGCCCGACGGAGCGTCAACTATCTGCGGTACGAATTTGACTGTCTTCTGAGTGAGCACGGGGATATTCATGTTAACGATAGGCGGATCAAATGTCAGCTTATCGGAGCTGATCTGTGTTCCGTCCTCGGAGAAGAGCTGATACTCGTCACTGTTGAGGCTGTAGGAGCTGTCGAGGGTCTTTTCCAGATTTGATACCGCATAGCATTCTGCGATGCTTGCCAGCTTTGAGGCAGGTCCCTTTATGTTGACCTCACCGGGCTCACAGGTGATATCGGCACTGTTGATAGCCTTGTTCTCGCCGCCGGAGATATTGGGCACCTTTGCCTTCAGCACAAATGCCTTGGTCTCATAGTTATCCAGCTCCACTCTTACGGTGGAGGGCGATATGTTCAGATTGGATATCTCCGCATCATTGGTGCTTTCCACCTTGATATTAAGGGTGTAGACTCCCGGTGTGGTTATATTCTTGAAGTCGATGGAAGCCTTCAGCGAGTCGGAGCTGATACGGTTATAGTCGGTACGGCTGCAGTCCAGACTGACGCTGATGTGATCCACATTGCACTCGATGACCGACAGACCGCTGTCAGCAGCGGCAGTGCCGCTTATATCCCGTGAAAGGGCAATGTTGGAGATATGCTTTGAGTCGGAGGGGTACTTTGTCATAGCGATGATGAACCAGCTTGCGATGGCGCATACAAATGCTATGAGGAGGAGCATTGCGTTGCTCCGTGCCTCCTTGATATTGCGTTTGGTGATATTTTTAAGTATGCTCATTTTTTCTTCCTCCTTTCGGAGCGCGAAGAAAACGGCTTCTTTCTGCCGATGGATATCTCTGTCTTGTCGTTGAAGATCTGCTCCTCAAGGAGTACCTTCAGCTTGTCGTGGGTGTAGTCTCTGGTGAGCTCACCGTTGATGGCAACGGATATCTGTCCTGTCTCCTCGGAGACAACTATAACTATGGCGTCTGAGTTCTCGCTCATGCCGATTGCGGCTCTGTGGCGCGAACCCAGCTTCTTGTTTATGAGCGCGTCCTTGGCAGGCTTTGGAAGGAAGCAGGCTGCGGCGAGAATGATACCGTCGCGCATTATTACAGCTCCGTCATGGAGGGGAGTCTTGGGATAGAAGATGTTTCCGAAGACCTCCTTGCTGGGAGTTGCGTTTAATATAGTGCCTGTTTCTATCTGCTCGCCGAGACGGACCTGCCTTTCAACGACTATGAGAGCACCTGTGCAGGTAGCGGAAAGCTCCACACAGGAGTCACAGATAGCATCTATTGCAGGTGCCCATTTCTGCTTCAGCTCGTCACTGTTCTGACCGAGACCAAAGAGACGGATGCCGAATTTGCTTCTGCCCGCTTTTTCGAGAGCTCTTCTCAGCTCGGGCTGGAAGAGGATTATCATTGCGAGGACACCCATGCTCAGCGCGTTCTGGAGCAGGTAGCTGACTACCTTCAGACCGATGGCTTTGCTGACGAAATATCCTGCAACGAGGAAGATTATACCTTTTACGAGCTGACCTGCGCGGGTCTCCCGTATCAGCTTCAGCAGCAGATAGATAACGTAGGTAAGGATAAGAACATCGAGGACATCGATGGGCTTGAACGTTGATATGACGCTGAGAAAAGCGTCAAGCACCTGCTGTGGTGAAGAATGGAACATATACTGCACCCCCTCGGGGAAAAATTACACACATTTACTTTAAACATTTATCTATGATATGTATGAGGACAGCTGTCCTCATAGCAGACTGCGCAATACTGCATACTATTATTGTACCACAAATTCAGATAATTTCAATAGTTTTTTACGAATTTGGTAAATTTTTCAATGTTTTAACATTGTATACAAGCTTTCTGACTTCCTCCTCCGTGTTGAAGACCGAGGGCGCGAAGCGTACAGTTCCGCCTTTTGTGCCAAGGGTGGCGTGAGCAAGGGCTGCACAGTGATACCCTGCACGGAGGCAGAAGCCCCGCTCCGACAGCAGCTCCGCTGCCGCCTCGGATGTGAAGCCCTCTGTATTGAATGAGACTATGGGAGCGTATTCCGCAGCGGCGTCACGATAGACCGTGATGCCCTCGGTGCCCTCAAGCCCCTCGATGAACAGCCTGCAAAGCCGTTCCTCATGGGCGCGGAGCCTGTTCATGCCGTAGGTGCCGATGAAGCCTATGCCTGCCCCTACGGTGACTGCGCCGATAACGTTGGGCGTGCCGCTTTCAAGGCTGTCGGGGAGGATAGACGGCTGAAAAAGGCTAAGTGAATTGCTTCCCGTGCCGCCCTGCATTATGGGCGTTATGGGGTACTGTCCGTCGGTGATGAGCAGTCCTGTGCCCGTAATTCCGTAGAGTCCCTTGTGACCTGCGGTGCAGAGGATGTTTATGCCGTCGGAAAGCTTTATATCATATATGCCGCAGGCCTGTGCGCCGTCGGCAATGAAGCAGATGCCGTTTTCGCGGCAGAGCTGCCCTATTTCCTTGTATGGGAGAAGCTGACCCGTGACGTTGGAGGCAATGGTGCATACCACCGCTCGGGTGTCGCTGCGTATGAGCCTGCGGAAGCTTTCAAGGGTACGCTCGCTGTCGGGAAAGACCTCCGCAACGGACAGCGTGACCTGCTTTTTCATGGCGAGTGCGACTGTAGGACGGGCAGCGGAGTTGTGCTCCATGCTGCTGATAATGATGTGACCGCCCTCGGACATTACTCCCTGTATCGCCATATTCAGCGCGTGGGTGCAGTTCAGTGTGAACACGGTGTTCTCGGGAGCGGCTCCGAAGAAGTCGGCAGCGGTCTCGCGGGCGGAATACAGCGCCTCGGAAGTCCGCATGGCAAGCTCGTGACCGCCTCTGCCTGCGTTTCCGCCAAATGACTTTATGGCTTCGGCAGCTGCACGGCGGACGGAAAGGGGCTTGGGAAAGGTGGTGGCAGCGTTGTCAAAGTTTATCATCGTCAGCACCTCCGCCCCTGACAGAATAGGGTACAGCGTATCCCGTGAGGAGCCTTTCCGCTCCTTCGCAGCTGCCGTTTATCAGCACCGAGAAGCCGCAGCCCTCCGAGGAGGTCTTTTCACGGCGTCTTATCCTGCACGGGTAGCCCCTTGCCCTCAGAAGCCGCTGTGCCTTGACCGCATAGGTGTAGGAGGGCATATCAAGAATGCAAATTTTCAGAAGTATCACCCCTGTCTGCTGCGTATTGCGCAGTGGCAGTATCTGCGGTACAGTATATTATATGACAAAAGAGGGAGCAGTGATATTTCAGCTGTGATGCTAATGTTAAATGAAAAAAATATCTAAACCTACTTGACAAGTGTGTGTTGTGGTGCTATAATGATTAAAAATCAAACCGATGACGCGGAGATAAAGTTAATTATGATTCCACAGAGAGCCTGCGGTGCTGAGAGTCAGGCGAAAAACAGATTAGCAAATGGACCGCCGAGGGTGCAGTCAAATGGGCTTTGCACAGTGATGTGCCTGCTCAGAGTATTCTGCAACGTAAGGATGTGCGTTAATCATCAGGGATATGATAGTATCCTGCAAAGCGCACGGCTATGCCGTGAATCAAGGTGGTACCGCGGATAGAATTATTCGTCCTTGACAGATCATATTGGTCTGTCAGGGACTTTTTTATTGCCCTGACAGGTCACGGAGGTGCTTTTTATGAAGTTTTTACCCGAGCTCAGCAAGGTCAGAGAAATAGCAGACAGCGGAAAATATGACATTCTTCCCGTAAGCTGCGAGATACTCTCCGACATCTGTACTCCCATCGAGGCGATAATGATACTGAAAAACGTCTCGACCCACTGCTATATGCTGGAATCCGTTGCGGAAAAGGAGAAGTGGGGAAGATACACCTTCCTCGGCTTCGACCCGAAGCTCCAGATAACAGCCGCAGGCAATGACCTCACAATTGGCGACGTAAAAATGACTTCAGATGATCCGTCAGTTCAGATAAGACAGATACTTTCAAAATACAAAAGCCCCAAATTTGACTATCTTCCTCCGTTCACGGGCGGTCTTGCAGGATATTTCTCCTACGACTTCCTCGCCTACTCGGAGAAGACCCTTCGCACCGATGTAAGCGATACGGAAAACTTCAAGGACGTTGACCTCATGCTTTTCGACAAGGTCATCGCATTCGATAACTTCCGCCAGAAGCTCATTCTCATCGTGAATATGAAACTTGACGAGGGCGAGGCAGGCTACAACAAGGCAAAGCTGGAGCTCCGTCACATGGCTGACCTGCTCAGACACGGCGAGCGCGTAAAGGAGCCCGCAGGTAAGCTCACCTCGGAGGTCACAGCCCTGTTCAGCAAGGAGCAGTACTGTGATATGGTGGAAAAGGCTAAGGGACATATCCGCGAGGGTGACATCTTCCAGATAGTCCTCTCGAACCGTCTCAGCGCAGGCTTTGAGGGAAGTCTCCTCAATACCTACAGAGTGCTGAGAACTATCAATCCTTCGCCCTATATGTTCTATTTCTCGGGAACGGACGTGGAGATAGCAGGTGCTTCTCCCGAGACCCTTGTAAAGCTGGAGGACGGCGTTCTCCACACCTTCCCTCTTGCAGGCACCCGTCCCAGAGGCAAGACCGACAAGGAGGACAAGGCTCTGGAAGCTGACCTCCTTGCGGACGAGAAGGAGCTTGCGGAGCATAATATGCTGGTTGACCTCGGAAGGAATGACCTTGGCAAGATAAGCAGATTCGGCTCCGTTCAGGTGGAAAAGCTCCACAGCATAGAGCGCTATTCCCACGTTATGCACATCGGCTCTACGGTACGGGGCGAGATAAGGGAGGAGTTCGACGGATTTGACGCCGTAAGCGCTGTTCTCCCCGCAGGAACACTCTCTGGTGCGCCCAAGATACGCGCCTGTCAGCTCATCGCGGAGCTTGAGAACAACAAGCGCGGCATCTACGGCGGCGCTATCGGCTACATCGACTTCACAGGCAATCTTGATACCTGTATCGCTATCCGTATCGCCTACAAGAAGAACGGCAAGGTCTTCGTGAGAAGCGGCGCAGGAATAGTTGCGGACTCTGTTCCCGAAAAGGAGTATCAGGAGTGCATAAACAAGGCGGCGGCTGTGGTCAACGCCCTTAAAATGGCAGAGGAGGCGGACGAATGATTCTTCTCATTGATAATTACGACAGCTTTTCATATAATCTCTATCAGCTCATCGGTGAGATATGTCCCGATATAAAGGTCATTCGCAACGACGAGATGACAGTTGCGGAGATAGAGGAGCTTGCTCCCGACAAAATAATACTCTCCCCGGGACCCGGACGTCCCGAGGACGCAGGCATTATAATCGAAGCCGCTAAGACGGTGTGCAAAAAGATACCTACCCTTGGCGTTTGCCTCGGCCATCAGGCTATATGCGCCGCCTACGGTGCAACAGTTACCTACGCCAAGGAGCTCATGCACGGCAAGCAGTCCGTTATCAGCTTCATGAACGATTGCCCTCTGTTCAGGGGAATAGACGAGGGTGCGCCCGTGGCGAGATACCACTCCCTTGCGGCAGACGCGGCTACACTGCCCGATTGTCTGGAGGTCACAGCTCTTGCCGATGACGGAGAGGTCATGGCGGTCCAGCACAGGGAATACCCCATATACGGCGTTCAGTTCCACCCCGAGTCGATCATGACTCCCGACGGAAGGATAATGCTGAAAAACTTTATTGAGCTCTGAATTATTCATTGCCGCAATAAAAAACGAGGTGACAGCTATGGACTATCTTGATGAATTCTACAGAAATTACGACGAGGAGGGCAGGCTCCTCTCACAGTCGGGGCAGGTGGAGTACCTGACCACCATGAAGTATATCCGCGACTGTATCGGTGACCGCAGGGACGCAAGGCTCCTTGAAGTGGGCGCAGGCACGGGACGTTACAGCGTAACCCTTGCAAAAGAGGGCTTTGATGTAACAGCGGTAGAGCTGGTGGAGCATAATCTGGAAAAGCTCCGCGCAAAGCTGGACGGTACAGAGCCCATAAGGACTTTGCAGGGAAACGCCCTTGACCTTTCGGAGCTTTCGGATAACAGCTTCGATGTCACTCTGCTGCTGGGACCTATGTACCACCTGTTCACCCGTGAGGATATGCTCAGGGCGCTCTCAGAGGCGGTAAGGGTCACCCGAAAGGGCGGATACATACTGGCGGCATACTGCATGAACGAAGCGGCTGTGCTCCAGCACGCCTTTCTTCACGGGAACCTGAGAAGGGTACTGGAAAATGATATGCTGGCAGAGGAGTGGCACTGCAAGAGCGAACCAAAGGAGCTCTTCTCACTGGTGAGGACGGAGGAGATAGCGGCGCTGAATGCGGAACTCCCCGTTGAGAGAATAAAGCTCATAGCAACGGACGGAGCGGCTAACTACATGAGCGAATGTATCGACAGCATGGACGAGTTCACCTTCGGAAAGTTCATGGAATATCATTTCGCTACTTGCGAAAGAGCCGACCTTATGGGAGCTTCAAACCATACACTTGATATACTGAGAAAAATATAAATGATAGAAAGGAAAGATATTATGTCACAGTCAAAAGGACGATTCGGCGTTCACGGCGGTCAGTACATACCCGAAACGCTGATGAATGCGGTCATAGAGCTTGAACAGGCTTACGACCACTATAAGAATGACCCGGATTTCAACCGCGAGCTCACTGAGCTCCTCAATAACTACGCAGGCAGACCTTCTCTGCTTTACCGCGCAGACAAGCTCACAAGGGAACTGGGAGGCGCTAAGATATACCTCAAGCGCGAGGACCTGAACCACACGGGCTCTCACAAGATAAATAACGTTCTCGGTCAGGCTCTCCTTGCAAAGAAAATGGGCAAGACCAGACTTATCGCTGAGACAGGTGCAGGTCAGCACGGCGTTGCAACTGCTACCGCCGCCGCTCTCCTGGATATGGAGTGCGTGGTGTTCATGGGCGAGGAGGACACCAAGCGTCAGGCTCTCAACGTTTACCGTATGAAGCTTCTGGGCGCTGACGTCATTCCCGTAAAGAGCGGTACAGCTACCCTCAAGGACGCTGTTTCCGAGGCGATGCGCGAGTGGACCTCCCGTATCACCGATACACACTACTGTCTCGGTTCGGTAATGGGTCCCCACCCATTCCCCACAATAGTACGCGATTTTCAGGCTGTTATCTCACGCGAGGCAAGAGCTCAGATACTGGAGGCTGAGGGCAGACTTCCCGACGCTGTTATCGCCTGTGTAGGCGGCGGCTCCAACGCCATCGGCAGCTTCTATCACTTCATTCCCGATGAGGAAGTCCGTCTTATCGGCTGCGAGGCGGCAGGCAGGGGTATCGACACCTTCGAGACTGCGGCTACTGTGAATACGGGCAGGATAGGCATTTTCCACGGTATGAAGTCCTACTTCTGTCAGGACGAGTACGGTCAGATAGCTCCTGTTTACTCCATTTCCGCAGGTCTGGACTACCCCGGCGTAGGTCCCGAGCACGCTCATCTCCACGACATCGGCAGGGCTGAGTACGTTCCGGTTACAGATGACGAGGCAGTAAATGCCTTTGAGTACCTTTCACGCACCGAGGGCATCATCCCCGCTATCGAGTCGGCTCACGCAATTGCCTATGCTATGAAGCTGGCTCCCACCATGGACAATGACAAAATTATCATCGTAACTGTTTCGGGACGCGGCGACAAGGACTGCGCTGCCATCGCACGTTACAGAGGGGAGAATATCTATGAGTAATATCAGAGCTGCATTTGAAAACGGAAAGGCATTTATACCGTTCATAACCTGCGGAGACCCCGACCTTGAGACCACCGCAAAGGTGGTAAGGGCTGCTGCTGAAAACGGTGCCGACCTCATCGAGCTGGGAATACCCTTCTCAGACCCTACCGCTGAGGGTCCCGTTATTCAGGGAGCGAATATCCGCGCACTGGCAGGGGGAGTCACTACTGACAAGGTTTTTGAACTGGTGAAGGAGCTCCGCAGAGATGTGAAGATACCCTTTGTGTTCATGACATACGCAAACGTGGTCTACTCCTACGACGCAGAGCGTTTCATGGCGAGATGCTGTGAATGCGGAGTTGACGGAATAATTCTTCCCGATCTTCCCTTTGAGGAAAAGGAGGAGTTCTCGGCAGTGGCAAGGCAGTACGGAGTTGACCTGATATCGCTGATAGCTCCCACATCAGAGAACCGTATAGCCATGATAGCTAAGGAAGCTGAGGGCTTCATCTACATCGTTTCAAGTCTGGGAGTTACGGGCGTGAGAAGCGAGATAACCACCAATATC
>Ga0129317_1001643_pt1 | contig 15393 bp, 14 predicted proteins | sample Cm1ome_FD_94430 | JGI IMG/M metagenome (GOLD analysis project Ga0129317, IMG submission 94430) | Eastern black-and-white colobus group fecal microbial communities from Wisconsin, USA - Cm1105 metagenome | ecosystem: Host-associated > Mammals > Digestive system > Large intestine > Fecal | place... | reverse complement strand
TCTGCCGGTGGTGCTGGGGCTGTTTCTGGTGTATTTCCTGGTGGGGCGGCCCTGGCTGGCCTTTCTGATCACCGGGGTGGTGGTCTGGGGCTTTTCCCTGGGCAACTACTACAAGCTGCGGTTCCGGGACGATTCCCTGATGTTCGAGGATATCCGCCACATTCGGGAGGCCGGTTCCATTGCCCTGACCGCCAACTACGACCTGACCCCTGACAAGAGGGTGTGGTTCGGTCTGCTGTGCCTGATGTTCGGAACGGCGTTCCTGTGGTTCCTGGTGCGGGGGCGGCTTCGCTGGAAAGCCCGCCTGCCGCTGCTGCTGGCGGGAGTGCTGCTGTGTATTCCCGTCTGGAAGCTCTGCGCCGACAAGAATATTTACAACAGCAAGACCCAGAATTACGACTATATCAACCGCTGGTCCTCCACCCAGGTCTATCTATCCAAGGGATTTGTCTATCCCTTCCTCCACAGCGCCACCACCGGCACCATCAAGGCCCCGGCGGGCTATCACCAGCGGGAGACGGCGGACCTGCTGGCATCCTATGAGGACGCCGACATCCCGGCGGAGAAGCAGGTGGACGTGATTTTCCTGCAATTGGAGGCCTTCGCCGATTTCTCCAGGTTCGAGGGCGTTGAAGGCATCGACTTTGAAAAAGCCTACGATGTTTACCATGAGATCGAGGCCGAGAGTTACACCGGAAACCTGCTGACCAACATTTTTGCCGGCGGCACGGTGAACACGGAGCGGGCGGTGCTGACGGGCTTCGCGGACCAGTGGAACTACCGGGCCAACACCAACTCCTACGGCTGGTACTTCCAACAGCAGGGCTATACCGTGGAGGGCAGCCATCCCAGCTACGCCTGGTTCTACAACCGCCAGAACGTCAACGGTTACCTGGGCATCCCCACGTATTATTACTATGAGAACCGGTACAGTGACCTGTACACCGGTGGCATTGCCACGGACGATGTGCTGTTTTCGGAGATTTTTAAGCTGTACGCGGAAAACCGGGACGGGGAGGGGAAGCCCTACTTCTCTTTCAACGTGACCTACCAGGGCCACGGACCCTACGACACGGAGAGTGTCTGGCGGGGCAAGCACTATACCGATGGCCGGTATTCCACCGCCACCACCAATATTGTGGATAATTATCTGGGCTCTGTGTCCGACACGGCGGAGCAGCTGCGAAAGCTCCTGGACGACTTTGCTGCCGAGGAGCGGCCTGTGGTCGTGGTGGGCTTCGGGGACCACAAGCCCTGGTTCGGCGACGGCAACTCCGCCTATCAGGAGCTGGGGATCAACCTGAACACCTCTACCCAGGAGGGATTCTACAACTACTACAGCACCCGCTACTTCCTCTGGGCCAACGATGTCGCCAAGGAAGCCCTGGACAATGACTTTGTAGGGGAGGGGCCGGATGTTTCCTCCTGCTTCCTGATGAATCTGCTCTTTGACCTGTGCGGCTGGGAGGGCGACGCCTGGGCCCAGGCCACTACGGACATCTGGCAGGTCATCCCCGCCGTGACCACCGTGGGTGGGTATGTGCAGAACGGACAGTTCACCGAAACACTGGACGAAGCCGGACAGGCGGCCCTGAAAACCTATCAGGCGTTGGAGTACTATTACGGCACCCACTTTCAAGCCTGAGTCATCCAAAAGACCAAGGGACACGCTATGGCGTGTCCCTTGTTTTGTGACATTCACCAAAAAAGGTCAACCTTTTTCTGCGGTGTATTTCACAGGGAATACTTGTAATTCTGCGGTGTGTTTTGTATGATGAAAATACAAAAACTGTTTTCCCCCATGATAATTTGTTTGATATGGAGAGAAAACGGAGAAAAGAGGGAGCGTATGGAGAAAATCTTTCGACTCAAGGAGAACGGAACTTCCGTCCGCACTGAGATCCTGGCGGGTCTCACCACCTTCATGACCATGGCTTATATCATCGCCCTGAATCCCAACCTGCTGACCAACTTCGATGTGGGTTCCCAGCTGTGGAACGGCGTGTTCATGGCTACCTGCATCGCCTCCGCCATCGCCATGTTCTGTATGGCCTTCCTGGCCAACAAGCCTTTTGCCCTGGCCCCCGGCATGGGTCTGAACAGCTTCTTCGCCGTGGTGGTCACCAACATTGTGGGGCTCACCGGCATGACCTATGTGGAGAGCTTCCAGGCGGCCCTGATCATCATTCTCATTGAGGGCATCGTGTTCATCGCTTTGTCCATCCTGAACATCCGGGAGAAGATTGTGGAGGCCATCCCCCTGGGCGTCCGGCTGGGCATCGCCCCCGCCATCGGCATCATGCTGATGAACATCGGCCTGGGTTCCAACGCGGGCATCTACTGCGAGGGCAACGGCTTTGCCGCACCCTTCTATGTGATGCGGGACTTCTTCGGCGCCCTGACTCCCAGCGTCATCAAGGGCTCCATGGGTGACGCGGGCTACCACGCCATGCTGCTGACAGTCATCACCATGTTCGTCGGCCTGTTTGTCATGGTGATCCTAGCGAAGAAGGGCATCAAGGCCGCCGTGCTGCTGGGCATGCTGGTGGCGTCTGTGATCTACTGGATCGGAGAGGCCCTGTTTCTGGGCGTCAATCCCTTCGCGTCTCTGGCAACCGCCTCCTTCGCACCGCCCTTCGCCGACATGGCTCAGACCACCCTGTTCAAGTTCAACTTCGCGGGCCTGATGGAGGTGGGCTGGTTCACCGTCATCACCCTGGTCATTACTTTCTGCATGATCGACATGTTCGACACCATCGGCACCCTGGTGGGTACCGCCTCCCGGGCCGGCATGGTAGACGCGGAGGGCAACATGCCCAACATGAAGCAGGCCCTGCTGTCCGATGCCATCGGCACCGTGGCCGGCGCCTGCACCGGCACCTCCACCGTCACCACCTTCGTGGAATCCGCTTCCGGTGTGGAGGCCGGCGGCCGCACCGGCCTGACGGCCCTCACCACCGGCGTGCTGTTCCTGGCCTGCATCTTCATCGCTCCCATCGCCGCCATCATTCCTGCCGCTGCCACCTCTGCGGCGCTGATCTATGTGGGCGTCCTGATGCTCATGGGCCTGAAAAACGTGGACTTCAGCGACATGGATCAGATGCTGCCCGTGTCCCTCATGCTGATCGGCATGCCCATCTCCGGCTCCATCGGCCACGCCATCGGCCTGGGGCTGATCTCCTACACCATCATTAAGGTCTTCTCCGGCAAGGCCAAGGACGTGTCCGCCCTGACCTATGTGATCTCGGCGCTGTTCCTCATCAAGTTTTTCCTGGTGGTGTGACATCCAACCAACAGAAGCAGGTCCCGTGGATTTTCCACGGGGCCTGCTTCTGTCAAAGAGAGGAGGTCAAGGAATGAGAATGCACTTTCCGCATTTACCCTGTTCGGCCATGTCCAGACCCTGCTCAAACTCCTCCAGGGGGAGAACATGGGTCACAATGGGGGAGAGGTCCAAGCCCCGCTGCAGCAGGCCCCGCATCTCTTCCCAGTTCTCAAACATCCGGCGTCCGGCAATGCCGCGAATGGAGCAGCCCCGGTAACCGAAATCGGAGATGCTGACGGAAATGGGCTGGTCCGGCAAAGCCACGCAGGTCAGCTGTCCTTCCGGGCGAAGATACTGCATGGCGGCGGTCATGCCTGCCTTGCTGCTGGAGAAATCTACGGCCACATGGGGTCCATAGCCGCCGGTGAGGGCCTTTACGGCCGCCACGGGGTCCTCCGCAATGGGGTCAATGACTGCATCGGCTCCCAGCTGCTTTGCCAGTGCTGCCCGCTCCGCGTTGGGCTCCAGCACGATGACCTGGGCCGCTCCGGTCAGCCTGGCGGTGAGAATGCCCATCTGGCCCAGGGGACCGGCGCCGATAATCGCCACGGTCTTGGCAGCCAGGGGCACGTCGGTGATGCCGTGGACGGAGACGCCCAGAGGCTCCATGAGGGCCAGCTGCTCCCAGGGCAGAGCAGGGTCGCTATAGACGAAGGCAATCTCCTCCGGAATGACGATGTATTCGGCGAAGCAGCCGTCCTGGTGGACGCCGATGCACTTCGTGTTGGGGCAGACGTGGCGGTTGCCCTCATGGCAGATCTGACAGTTGTTGCAGGCAATGTGGGACTCGGAGGAGACCCGGTCACCCACCCGCACGGTGCGCACATCGCTGCCGATCTCCACCACCTCGCCGGAGAACTCGTGGCCGATGACCACCGGCGGATTCATGCGGGCCTGAGCCCATGCATTCCAGTGGCGGATATGGACGTCGGTGCCGCAGACGGCAGCGGCTTTCACCCGCAGCAGGACCTCCCGGGGACCCGGCTGGGGAATGGGGACGGTGCGCAGTTCAATGTTGCCGGGGGCGTAAGCCGTTTTCACCACGGCTCTCATGGTACCAGTCATGCGGGACAGCTCCTTTGCCAATTACTTTCTGATTGCAAGGTACCATAATCGGCGGCCTTGGGACAAGGGATTTTCTCTGAAAAGTTGTCAACAAGTGTGGAAAACTTGGCGGCAAGTTGGAATGAAAAAAGACAGCGGACAAAGCCGCTTTCTTTCAGTGGAAGCGTTTTATATTTGTTTCCAGCGTGTTGAAGTGGTGGACCAGCAGACAGTGGAGCCGGTCTCCGTCCCTGTCCTCCACGGCGTGGACCAAGTCCCAGTGTTGGCGGATGTAGTCGGGGAGGTGCTTCTCCGGGCTCTGCCGCAGAATTTCGGTCCAGTGGCCCAGGGAGATGCGGGCCATGTAGCCCACCACGATCTGAAACAGCCCATGGAGCAGGGCGTTGCCGGAGGCCTTCAGCAGTTGAGCGTGGAGGGCGGTGTCCGCCTCCGTCAGCACCTGGGGGTCCCGGCTTTCCTCAATGGTGCGGGCAAAGCTCCGCAGGGCTTCCAGATCTTCTTCGGTCCGGTTGGCGGCCGCCGCATGGGCGCCTCCGGTCTCCAGGATGCGGCGGACCGCCAGGGTATCCTGAAAGTTTTCCTCCGCCGTCAGGGTCATGAGGTACAGAATTTTCGAGCTCTGGCCGATCTCGCCGCCGCCTAGAAAGGTGCCCTTGCCCTGCTGGCCGTACAGCACCCCCAGCAGAGACAGGGCGGCGTACACCTCCCGTACCTGGGCCCGGGGAATGCCCAGACTGCGGGCCAGCTGATTTTCCGAATAAATTTTGTCGTTGGGCTTCAAGGTGCCGTCCTGCAGGCTTTTGAGAAATTTTTCAATGACCAGCTGATAGCTGTCTGAGCTGAGCATGGCATCTCCGTCCTTTCCTCAGAAAAACATCCCCATGAAGCCGTCGGGCATCTGGCGGCTCTGTTCCCAGATGTCCTCAAACTGCACCCGGTTCAGGGCCGTCACGTTGCCCTCGGACCCGGCGGCCTGCCGGGGGTCCGTGGGAGGTTCGTCCAGGTCGTCGTAGGACTGGTACAGCCCCACCCGGTAGGCCTCCACCTTCCGCCGGGGACAGCCCCGGCTGTCCAATTCCAGATACAGCTTCCAGGGCTCGTCCTCTTCCTCGTGGTCCCATTCGATCATGTAATACTGCATGGCGTTCTCCTCACTTGCTGAAAAATGCTTCGATGGCTGTCCGGTCTGCCTGGACGCCGCCTTGGGCAAAGCCGCCCCGGCCACCGCCCCGGCCATTCAGCGCCTTGTTCAGGTCCTTCACCAGGGGGGAAATATCCTGCCCGTCGGCCCGTACCAGGGCATAGGCGTACTGCCCGTCCTCTCCGGCAAACACCGCCGCCAGACCGCCGCAGCGCTTTGCCACAGCGTCCGCCAGCTTCCGCACGCTGTCGCCCTTCATGGGGGGCTGGAACAACACTACATCGCCCTTGCCCTCGTTGTCCCGGGCGATGGATTCAAATACGTTCTCCTCCAGCTGGGCCATCCGCACCTTGGCGGCGGACAGCTCCGCCTCCAGCCGCTCCACCGCCGCCAAGGTGTCCTGGGGCTTGACGGAGAGCTGCTGGCCGATGGCCTTGGCCTGGTCGTAGGTCCGGCCCAGGTAGTCCAGGGCCCGCTTGCCGCACAGAATTTCCAGCCGGACGCCCTCCCGGAACTTCTGGCAGGACAGAACTTTCACGATTCCCACCTGTCCCGCCCGGAACACATGGGTGCCGCAGCAGGCGCAGCAGTCCGCTTCCGGGAAGGTGACGATGCGGACCTTGCCCGTCAGCTCCTTCTTGCTGCGGTAGTACAGGGCCGCCAGATCTTCGGGGGAGGGGTACTCAATCTCCACCTCCCGGTCGGCCCAGATGACCTCGTTGGCCTTGCGCTCCGCGTCCAGGGCCTGCTCCCAGGAGATATCGGCGTTGTAGTCGATGGTGAGGGTGTCGGCGCCCAGGTGGAAGCCCACGTTGTCGCAGTGGTAGTCCCGGCACAGAATGCCGGAGATGATGTGCTCACCGGAGTGCTGCTGCATGTGGTCGAAACGGCGAGCCCAGTCGATGCGCCCCAGGACCATTTGCCCGGTTTCCACGGCCTTGTCGCAGGTGTGGAAAATGACGCCGTCCTTTTCGTGTACATCTGTGACGGCCGCGCCGCCGATCACGCCGTGGTCCGCGGGCTGGCCGCCGCCCTCCGGGTAGAAGGCCGTGCGGTCCAGCACCACCTGGAAGCCGTTTTTCCCGGCCTCACAGGACAAAACCGTGGCGGGGAATTCGGTGATGAAGGGGTCGGTGTAATAGAGCTTTTCCGTTTCCATGTGGAAAACTTCCTTTCCTTTTAAAAATCCTGTGATCAAAGGGGCGCACCCTCCGGCGGGCACCGCAGAAACGTCACATAGGGCTTGTCCGGTTGGTAGCCCAACTGTTCCGCCAGAGCCAGGGAGAACGTGTCATGGGCGTCCCAGCTGGGGTACAGGCCCCGGTCCAGACATGCCAGAATCAGGGCTGCGCCGCAGGCCCGGGCCAGGCCATGGCGCCGTTCCTCCGGTTTGGTGTCGATCTCAATTTCAATGCCGCCGTCAAAGCTGGCGTAGGAGGAGGCTCCGGCTGCCAGTGTCCCGTCCCGCAGAACAGCCACACCCAACCCCAGCTTCCGATAGGCCTCCCAGGTGGGATACTGGGACACCAGGTCCCGGCTCCAGCTATTTTCTGAGCACATTTTGTATAATTCGTCATCAATTATCCAAATCGTATAGGAATCTGGCAGGCTGGCGGCGTATTTTTGCAGGCTTGCCCGGTCAAAGACCGTATCCTTCCGGGTGGCATAGCGGGTCGTGGGCTGCACGTTTGACCCCAAATGGGACGTAATTGCGGCGGTCCAGACATCGGCTTGCGGCACCAGCAGGGGGACGGAAACGGCGTCCAGCAGCGCAGTGTCCGGAATTCCGGCGAAAAAGGCGAAGTCTCCCAGGACCGCTGCGGCGGAGGAAAGGGAGCCGTTGGCAAGAACAGCGCCCATGCGCCCCTGCAGGCAGGCCCAGATCATGCCCTCGGCCCAGCCGCCGAACAGCGGCGCCGCCAGGGCGGGGGTATCCAGTTTTTGAATCATACCAGCCCCTCCAGCAGGCCCAGGGCCTGCTTCCACCGCAGTACCCGGCGGCAGGCGGTGTCGATCACGGCCTCGTCCAGGGTGCCGTTTTCCACGGCCTCCAGGACCTTGGGAATCTGGTTCCGGTAGTCGGTGGTAAGTACCAGGTCGTTCCCGGCCTCCAGGGCCATGACGGCCACGGCGCCGTCCCCGGCGTAGGCGCTGACGGCCTCCATGGCCAGATCGTCCGTCATGACCACGCCGTCAAAGCCCAGTTCTTCCCGCAGAATACGGTGAACCTCGGGGGACAGGGAAGCAGGCAGGTCCGCATCCATGCACTGGACGATGTTGTGGGAGACCAGCACGGCGGTTGTATCTCCGCCGCTTTCAAATCCGGCGGAGAAGGGGAGAAAGTCCCCATTGACGAAATCCTCATAGGGCCGGTTGTCCACAGCGATGCCGGTATGGGTGTCCGCGTTGTCCCCGTAGCCGGGGAAGTGCTTAAGCACGCTGCCTATGCCGCACTCACGCATAGCGGTCACCACAGAGGTGACATATGCGGCGGTAGCCTGAGCATCCTGGCCCAGGGTGCGATCATAGATAAAGGCGGACGGATCGGTGGAGACGTCGCACACCGGCGCCAGGTTCACGTTGATGCCATAGCGCAGCAGGGCGCTGTTTTTCTCCCAGGCATCGGCGGAAAAGACGTTGTGGGATTCCTGCTGGTGGCTGAGAAGATATTGGGGAGAGTGGAAGGAGCCGTTGGGAAACAGATAGGGGTTGCGGCTTCCCCGGGTCACGGAGCCGCCCTCTTCGTCCGAACCAATCAGCATAGGGATGGAGGCGGCGGCCTGATAGTGCTGGATGGTCTGGGTAAACTGCTCCTCTGTCAGCCAGTTTCCGGAGTTGTCCTGAAAGTCCCGGCCAAAGAGAATGTAGCCGCCCAGGTGGTAGGTGCTTACATCCTGGACTGCGTTGTCTGCCGGACAGCGGACGAAAAACAGCTGGCCAACCTTTTCCTCCAGGGTCATGGAGCCAAGGAGGGCTTCCACTTGTTCGGCCGCCAGTTCCTCCGGCGTCGGTTCCGGTTCCGGAGCGGGAGCAGGTTCCTCTACGGCGGGAGGCGGCACCTCGGGAGTTGGCTCCACTGTCTGCGGAGCGCCGCCGCAGGCGGCGAGGGAAAACAAAGTCAAAGCGGCTAGCAGCGCCGCCAGCAGTCGGTTCATAGGCACCTCCCGGGAGTTGATGGGGACAGTGTATCATAAAGTGAAGAAAAAAGAAAGGACGCGGGAAATTCCTGCGTCCTTTTCCGTAAATTTGATGTTATTCCTCGGGCTTTACCAGAGCAATGTGCAGTTCGTCCAGCTGGGCTTGCGTGACTTCGCTGGGGGCGTCCACTTCCCAAAACGGACGAGGCCGTTTTGGGGGCCCTGACAGATCAAAATGCTCGGCGGAAGTGAATTCCGCCTGCGCCGAGGTTTTGCTGCGCAAAACGCTCGTACGCCGCTGCGCGGCGCACATGATGGACGCCTCTGAAGCTTATTCCTCCGGCTTCACCAGGGCGATATGCAGCTCGTCCAGCTGAGCTTGCGTGACTTCGCTGGGGGCGTCCATCATCACATCCTGGGCGTTCTTGTTCATGGGGAAGGGGATGATCTCCCGGATGGAATCCTCACCGGCCAGCAGCATGACCATGCGGTCGACGCCGGGGGCAATGCCCGCGTGGGGGGGAGCGCCGTAGGTGAAGGCGTTGTACATGGCGGGGAACTTGGCCTTTACGTTCTCCTCGCCCAGGCGGACCAGCTCGAAGGCTTTGATCATAATTTCGGGGTCGTGGTTCCGCACGGCGCCGGAAGAAAGCTCCACGCCGTTGCACACCAGGTCGTACTGGTCGGCGGTGATGGACAGGGGGTCGATCTCCCCCCGCTCGGCCTGCAGCAGGACCTCCAGGCCGCCGGAGGGCATGGAGAACGGGTTGTGGCAGAACTCCAGCTCGCCGGACTCGTCGCCGATCTCGTACATGGGGAAGTCCACGATCCAGCAGAAGGCGTACTGCTCCTTGTCCATGTGGCCGGGGACGGCGGAGCCCAGGGTCTTTACCAAGACACCGGCGGTCTTCTGGGCGGCGCCCAGGGTACCGGCGGACAGGGCCACGAAGTCGCCCGCCTTCAGGTTCAGAGCGGACACCACGGCGTCCTTGATGGGCTGGACGAACTTGGCGATGCCGCCCACGATCTCGCCATTCTCGTCCAGGCGGAACCAGTAGGGCTTGCCGCCGGAGACGACTTCCACATCGGCCAGGGTCTTGTCGATGAACTTGCGGGTCTCGTGGAAGTTGCTGACCACCACGGCCTTGACCTTATTGCCCTCGAAGGGGCCGAAGCCGCAGCCGCCCAGGACCTCGGTCACGTCCTGAACGGTCAGATCGATGCGCAGGTCGGGCTTGTCGGAGCCGTACTTCTCCATGGCCTCCAGGTAGGGGATGCGCAGGAAGGGGGCACCGCTGGCCCGGTCATACTTGCCGTACTTGGCGAAGATGGGAGGCAGGACCTTTTCACAGACGGCGAACACGTCCTCCTGGGAGGCGAAGGCCATCTCCATGTCCAACTGATAGAACTCGCCGGGGGAGCGGTCGCCCCGGGCGTCCTCGTCCCGGAAGCAGGGGGCGATCTGGAAATACTTGTCGAAGCCGGAGGTCATCAGCAGCTGCTTGAACTGCTGGGGAGCCTGGGGCAGCGCGTAGAACTTGCCGGGATGCTTCCGGGCGGGCACCAGATAGTCCCGGGCGCCCTCGGGAGAGGAAGCGGTCAGGATGGGAGTGGTGATCTCCAGGAAGCCCTCAGCGGTCATGGCCTGGCGCAGGGCGGCCACCACGTTGCAGCGCAGGATGATGTTGCTCTTGACGGCGGGGTTCCGCAGGTCCAGGTAGCGGTACTTCAGCCGCAGGGCCTCGTCGGCCTCCCGGCTGCGGTTGATCTGGAAGGGCAGCTCGTTGTGGCGGCAGCGGCCCAGGACCTCCACGGTCTCGGGGACCACTTCAATGTCGCCGGTGGGAATTTTGCTGTTCTTGCTGTCGCGCTCCCGGACGGCGCCCTCCACGGAGATGGTGGACTCCTTGGTGATGGCCTTGAAGGTGTTCACCATCTCCTCGGTCTCGGCCACCACCTGGGTGGTGCCGTAGAAGTCCCGGACGACGATGAAGGCCAGGCTGGCGGAGACCACGCGGACGTTCTCCATCCAGCCCACGATCTTGACCTGCTTGCCCGCGTCGGCAAGGCGCAGCTCCCCGCAGGTGTGGGTGCGATTCTGCATCATAACTGGTTGTTCCTTTCTGATTTTGATTATGATTTGTATATTAAATAGATAATATTACGAAATGGATTCGATTTTCTGCGCCATTTCCCACAGCTGGTCCCCCAGAGCCTGACCGATGGTCTCCCCGTCGGAAACCCGGCAGGGAAGATATTGCGCCTGCTCTGGCAGGTCGTATTTCCACTCGTCAAGGAAAAACTCTAAGGAGACCCAACCGCCGCCTGTGCCGAAGACATGGATGACATAGGTGTATTGGCCGTCCTGCGTTTGTCTGCCGGTGAAGGAGGGGGGCAGGACCTTCCGAAGGGGATTCAGGGAAGAGCGGTGGATGCGAATAGCTTCCAGCTGTTCCAGCAGGGCTTGTCCCTCCGGGGTGTCGGCGTCCATATCCAGGTCGCAGTGCTCATGGCCCTGAACGCTGCCGTCGAACCGCTGGATATGGATATTGATGTCAGCGGGCTCCAGCTCTGGCTTCAGGTCGAAGATACTGACAGGGCGGCTGTACCAAGCGCACCAGCAAACCAGCGCCAGCAGTGCCGCTGCGGCCACGATCTTCCAGCGTTTTTTCATATGAGCTCCTTTCAGCCCCAGCAGAGCACATGAGGCATCATCCCAGGATGACAGCGCCTTTTTCCTTCTCTGCAAGCCCCGCTTTGATGCGGTAGATGGTGGCGGCGGGTTCCAGCTTGGTCTGCTCGCCGGTAGCCATGTCCTTGCAGGCCACCACCCCGGCGTTGATCTCGTCCTCGCCCAGGAAGATGACGTAGGGAATGCCCAGTTTGTCGGCATAGCTGATCTTCTGCTTGAACTTCTTGTTCTCGCCATGAATTTGTGCCCGGATGCCGTTCTCCCGCAGCTGGGTGGCGAAGCCGATGGCGGCAGACAGGTCGTCGGTCATGGGCAGGATCAGCACATCGGCGGGGGCGGTGGGCAGATCGGGATTCAGCATCCCCTGCTCGCCCAACACGTAGAACAGCCGGGTCAGGCCGATGGAGATGCCTACGCCGGGCAGCTGCTTGTCAGTGTAATACTCCGCCAGGTTGTCGTAGCGGCCGCCGGAGCAAACGGAGCCGATCTCCGGGTGGTCCAGCAGGGTGGTCTCGTAGACGGTGCCGGTGTAGTAGTCCAGGCCACGGGCGATGGTCAGGTCCACGGCGAAGTTCTCGGTGGGGACGCCGAAGGCGGCCAGGTACTTCACCACGGTGTTCAGCTCGGTGAGGCCTTCGTCAAAGACCTCATTCCGGCCCTGGTAGCCCTCCAGCGCCGCCAGCACCTCCTCGTTGGTGCCGGTGATGGCGATGAACTTCAGAATCTCGCTGGCCTGCTCCTCGGTGAGGGCTATTTCCTCGTCCATGAGGATGACCGTCACCTTCTCGGGGCCGATCTTGTCCAGCTTGTCCACGGTGCGCATGATGTCGCCGGACTTTTCCGTCAGGCCCAGCATGGCGTAGAAGCCGTTCAGAATCTTCCGGTTGTTGACCCGGATCTGGAACCGCTTCAGGCCCAGGGTGGAGAAGGTCTTGTAGATGATGGAGGGAATCTCCGCCTCGTTGACGATGGACAGCTTGCCGTCCCCGATGATGTCGATGTCCGCCTGATAGAACTCCCGGAATCGGCCCCGCTGGGCACGCTCGCCGCGGTACACCTTGCCGATCTGATAGCGGCGGAAGGGGAAGGTGAGGTCGTTGTAGTGCAGGGCCACGTACTTGGCCAGGGGGACTGTCAGGTCGAACCGCAGGGCCAGATCGGCGTCGCCCTTCTGGAAGCGGTAAATTTGTTTCTCCGTCTCGCCGCCGCCCTTTGCCAGCAGCACGTCACTGGACTCGATGACGGGGGTATCCAGGGGGGTGAAGCCATACAGGGAGTAGGTGCGGCGCAGCACCTCCATGATGCGCTCCATCTGCTGCTGGGGCGCGGGGAGGAGCTCCATAAAGCCGGACAGTGTCCGGGGGGGCATTTTTGCCATGATCGTTCTCCTTTTATCGGTAAATTTAAAAAAGAATGCTCCCGTCCCAAGGCTTTGGGACGAGAGCGAACATTCGCTTCGTGGTGCCACCCAAATTCAAGGCCCGAAGGGCCTCCTTTGGCCTCCTGTTACGGGGAGGGAGCCGTGGGCGTTTCCGCCCCCGCTCCGCCGCTGTCCTTCATCCAGACCGAACAGGGCGCTCTCAGCGCTGCGCCCCTCTCTGGGGATCGGTGTCTGCATTACTGCTGCGGCATCTTTGCGGTACATTTACGCACAGATTGTATCTGCTTTTCGGGGAAATGTCAAGCGATGGGATGGGTAGAGGGGTTCACGATGCAACGCCAGTCCAGATCGCCCCGGGCCAGGCCCAGCACCAGCATCTCGGCAGTGGCGATGTTGCTGGCAAAGGGGATGTTGTTCTGGTCGCAGAGGCGGGAGATATAGGAGATCTCTCCGGCCATCTTCTCATTGTTGGGGTCATTGAAGAACAGAACCAGGTCGAATTCGTTGTAGGCAATGCGGGCGCCGATTTGCTGGCTGCCGCCGTGGGCGTAGGACAGGAAGCAGTGGACCTTGAGACCGGTGGCGTCGGCTACCATATGACCGGTGGTGTTGGTGGCGTAAATGTGGTGCTGGGACAGAATGCCCGCGTAGGCGGTGCAGAACTGGACCATCAGGTCCTTCTTGTTATCGTGGGACATGAGAGCGATATTCATCGGAGTAGGCTCCTTTCTTTATTTGATGCGCAGCAGGGGAATCCGTCCGCCCTGCAGGCGTGCCGCGATATTTCGGTAGGCCCACGCGGCAGGGCTTTGGCTGTTTGCCAGAAGCAGGGGCGTCCCCCGGTTCAGGCTGAGAAGCAGGGTATCGTCCTCCGGGACCACTCCGATGAGGGGCAGCCCTGCCTTGTCGATGGCATCGTCAATGGTAGTGTGCATGTTGCGCAGCAGCTTCTTCCGGACGCGGTTCACCACCAGATGCAGCTTTCCGCTGCCGAAGCGGTCCAGCTCCATGACAGTGTGCTGGGCATCCCGCAGGGAGGAGGGGTCTGTGGTGGTGACCACCACGGCGCGATCCGCGGCGGCGGTTGCCAGCAGGAAGTTGGTGCCAAGGCCCGCCGGAGCGTCCAGCAGGCAGAAGTCATATCGCTTCCGCACCTCCGCCAGCAGGTCCGCCATCTGGGTCTCCGTCACGGGACGGCCCCGGGTGCGGACGGGAGCAGTCAGCAGAAACAGCCCTGGCAGCCGGGGATGCTCCACCACGGCGGACTCCAGGGAGCAGCGCCCCTGGGCCACGTCGGAGAAGTCCATCAGGGCCCGGTCGGAGAGGCCCAGGGCCAGGTCCAGGTTCCGGAGGCCTACGTCGCAATCCAGGCACAGCACCCTGCGCCCCGACAGGGCCAGGGCTTCTCCCACACCGGCGGTGAAGGATGTTTTTCCCGTGCCGCCCTTGCCGGACACCACAGCGATACACTGACCCATGGCGGACCTCCTTTCGACCAAAATTGTTTACTAGTCCATGGCACATTATACCATGATTTCCCCCACCGTACAGCCCCCAAAATGGAAAAATATTCGAATTAAAGGGGAGATTTCTTAATTTTTGCGAAAGCTCGGGGGTATTTTTTGGGAGTTTCTTTCGCTTTTTCAATAAAAATGACTCGATGGCGGACTTCTGTGCCGGGGATGACGTAATCCTTTACGTTCATCACCCGGCCCCCCAGGATAGCGATGGCATGTTGGGCCTCCTCCAGCTCAACGTCGGAATCAATGGATTTCATGGACAGGAAAATGCCGCCCACCTTCACCAGGGGCAGGCACAGCTCGGAGAGCATCCGGAGGTTGGCCACGGCCCGTGAGGTGACGATGTCAAAGCTCTCCCGGTGCTGGGCGGCGAATTCCTCGGCCCGGGCATGAACACAGTTCACATCCCCGAAGCCCAGGTCGCCGCAGACTTCCTTCAAAAAGTCGATACGTTTGTTCAGAGAGTCCAGCAGGGTCAGCTGGATGGAGGGCTCCAGAATGCGCAGGGGCATACCGGGAAACCCGGCCCCGGTGCCCACGTCTGCCACGGACTTGCCCCGGAAGTCCGCCAGCGTCAGCAGGGCGGCGCAGTCCAGAAAGTGCAGCGTGGCGATGTCCGCCGGTTCCGTGATGGCGGTCAGGTTCATGACCTTGTTTTTCTCCACCAGCAGATCCGCATAGCGGACCAGGGCGGGAATGCCGTCCAGTGGGAGCCCCAGGGCGGCCAGGCCCTCTTGCAGGAGTTGTTCCATTACTTGTTCTTCAGCAGGTCCCGGATCTCCGTCAGCAGCTTCTCTTCAGCGGAAGGCTCGGGAGGGGCGGGAGGAGCGGCGGGAGCCTCTTCCTTCTTGCGGTGCAGACTGTTAATGAACTTGATGAGGCAAAATACGGCGAAGGCAATGATGATGAAGTCCACGATGGTGGCTAGGAAGCTGCCGTACTTGATGGCGACCTCGGTGGCGGGATCAATGGCACCGTCGGCACCGGCCACGGCGGCTTTCAGGACGATCTTCCAGTTGGAGAAGTCCACACCGCCGGTGAGCATGGAGACGGCGGGCATGATGACGTCGTTGACCAGGGAAGTGGAAATCTTGCCGAAAGCACCGCCGATGATGACGCCGACAGCCATGTC
>Ga0129317_1001642_pt1 | contig 15393 bp, 13 predicted proteins | sample Cm1ome_FD_94430 | JGI IMG/M metagenome (GOLD analysis project Ga0129317, IMG submission 94430) | Eastern black-and-white colobus group fecal microbial communities from Wisconsin, USA - Cm1105 metagenome | ecosystem: Host-associated > Mammals > Digestive system > Large intestine > Fecal | place... | reverse complement strand
GACGGATGCAATGATCCAAATAGAGCCACGTCAGACCAATTACTCCCCTATATTATAATAAAATAAGTGCAGATGTCAGAGTTAATTACTCTCTAACAACTACACTTTTATGGTACTAAATAGGCTATATATTATGCCCGTTTTTTGTTAAAAATCCATTCTCTGTATCAGCTACAATTCCATGAAGTATTTCGCCGTATTTCTCGCATTGTCTTGCAGGATCCTCTTCAAAAAGAATTGTATCTCCTATTTTTTGATTTTCCTGGAATTTTAAATAATCAAATATGCTAACAATCTTATCTGCCGTTTCAAAAAGAGTAACTACTGCTCGAATAATATTTAACTATTGACATCACCTTCCACCATTTTCTCCCAATATTCTTCTACGAAGCATGTAGCTTCCGTTTTCTGCATAGCAAACTTTTGCATAAGTTTTTCAACTGTTTTTTCTTTGGAAACTCCCAATTCTTTACATGTTTCCACCATTCCAGCTTTCATTCCATTTTCCATGCCGATTCGCATTCCTTCTTCCCGACTATATTGCATCAGATAATCGTGATCCATGATTGCCTTCTGTCTGGCTTCATACTCTAATTGCTTTTCTTCATCCGCACTAAGATTTACAAGTCGCTCATAAGCTTTTTCCATATACTCATTCTCTTTTGCCAACATCTCAAATTCCTCCTTCCGCTCCGCATTCATAAATCTCATCCAATTGAGCAGTTCTGTCTCCGGATAGTCATGTTTTGCAATTTTCGGTAGTTCTAATATATGCAATTCTATTTTATCTGTATATTTTCTTCGCCTTATATCTTCCCACAAATGGAAAACTGCATAATATTCCTCATCTTCCGGGAAAAGTTCAAAATCCAGAATCCCTACATGGATACACTTTCCGAACACATCATAACTTTTCCCTTTTTGGAACTGTCCCACATACATTTTCCCTAGATAAAATAAAGAGCGCTCTGCCCACAATCTAAATGGTGACAACTGAATCTCCATGTCAATCTGAATATTTCCATTTAATAAGATTCTTACATCCAAAATTCCCAGCTTGTCATTTTCATGTTCTTTTCTCAAATGTGTAGATAGCAAGTCTGTCCGCAGAATTTCTTTCGGATGAATATGTAAAATAGCTGAAATAAATCCTTTGCGCACAAATTCATCTTCCATCAATTCTTTAAAACAAAAATCCACTTTTGGTTTCATAATAAATTCGTTGTTCATTCAACGTACCTCCTTTTGGTTTTCGCAGGAGGCACTTCCATTTTCAACCTCTCTGCTATTATTAGTGTGAAATAAAGCATCGAGATTTCTGATAAAAATAGAAATGTTCATAGAAGGGCGAACCCAGAAAATATTAGAAATATAATGCTTTGAAGATAGTATAACATAAAAGAAGACTGGGCTCAAACCCAATCTTCTACTAATTTTTCTCTTCTACTCGATCACGTTCACTTTCCAAAGGAGTCCATTTTCATTATAGCTGAATTCTACTAATATTTCTTGTTTTTCTCATTATTCTATAACATTCCTTCTATAATATACTAAAAATAATAGACTACTCTTCTTCTTTTACGATTCATCCGCTCCATCAACTGATAGAAATTTTTATCTCGGGGTTTTCGCTTTCCACTTTCAATTCTGGAGAGTTCTTCTTGTGTACAGACACCTTCACACAATTTTTCCTGTGAAATTTTTTTAGCTGCCCTTGTTCTTTGGATCAATTCATAATCCAGTTCAAATCTACGGTTCAAATGTTGAAACAACCTGAACTTTTCAAATCTGATTTCATACTCTCTCTCAACCGCCAATAAGGTGTTACTTTCTATTCTAAGGCAATCGATTTTCTGACTTTTTTCGTTTCGATACTCTAACAGATCTGCATACTGTGCCAATATTTCAGGCATATACAAAAGTTTTCCTGTGTCTTGTAACATAGACAAAGCTTTCTTGGTGCAAAATACTAATAAATCTATATGCTCCTCCCAATTCCATACCTTTCCCAGTAAAAGAATAACATAAGGATAGATCTTCACCAATTCTGTTTCCACTCTTTTTTTCTCATTCATATATTCGATGATCTCCACCAGTTCTGAGACCGGCCGTTCCCACTGACTTCCCAGGCAAACTTCCCACCGAAAAAGCAACAACCGAATCTCATCGGCGCTAAGCGCTGTATCTTTCATAGAAGCCATTTCCAATGACATTGTCTGCTCGATTGCCTGTTTCAAATGATAAAGTACAACTTCTGTTCCTTTTCCCTGCATTCAGGCAATCTGCGCATACATCTGCTGTATATATTGTATATGTAATGGCCGATCTATCATCTTTTTCTTCTCGTAGATACATAATAACGCTTCGGCTTCCTCATATCTTTGGTAACAGATATGCTTTTGAATCAGATATCTAATCTCGTATAATTCATATACTTCCGTCGACAAGACATATTCTAAGCGTTCTGTCGATTTTCCGAGACGTTCAAAAAGACGATCTAATAAAAAATGATCCATTGTAGCTTGATCCCGTTCTATTCGTGCCAACTGTGGTACAGAGCACAATCCATGGCATAATTGTTCCTGACTTAATCCGCTTTCTTTTCGCAAACTGAAAATAATTTTACTAATTTTACAATTCATCCTTCTCGTTCCTTTAACATTTTTTATCCGCAGCTGCTTTCACTTATCGTTTTACTCTACAGAAAAAGACCAGGCTTCCCAACGTCTTTTTACTAACATTAAGGCACAAGCCTGATCTTCTTGTCCTGTTATATTATTTCGGTAATTTAAACGAGCTCTTCAGTGACACGATACGGTTAAACACCAGTGCATCTGGTTTGGAATCATGAGAATCGATGTTGAAAAATCCCTGACGCACGAACTGATAACTGTCATATGGTTTTGCATCTGCAAAGTTTGGCTCTACATAAATTTCTTTCTCAGTTAAAGAATTTGGATTCAGATTCAGAGAGCCATCTTCTTTGTTATACACACCTTTTTCCTCGTCTACAAGATTTTCATACAATCTCACTTTTGCCTTCACCGCTGTCTCGGCTGCTACCCAGTGAATGGTTCCTTTTACCTTACGTCCGTCCGGACTGTTTCCACCGCGTGACGCCGGATCGTATGTGCAGTGAATTACTGTCACATTTCCATCTTCATCTTTCTCATAATCTACACATTTCACAAAATATGCGTTCATAAGACGAACTTCATTGCCCGGGAAGAGACGGAAATATTTCTTCGGCGGTTCTTCCATAAAGTCTTCTCTTTCAATATAAAGTTCACGTCCAAATGGAACTTTTCTGCTTCCGAGTGATTCGTTCTCCAGATTATTTGGGGCATCCAGATATTCGATCTGTCCTTCCGGATAATTGTCGATCACCAGTTTCACCGGATCCAATACCGCCATCATACGTGGTTTCTTGAGCTTCAAATCTTCTCGGATACAGTATTCCAGCATCGCATAATCCACAGAGCTCTGACTTTTTGATACTCCGCAGAGATCTACGAACATCTTAATAGACTCCGGTGTAAATCCGCGGCGTCTGAGCGCTGCGATAGAGACAAGACGTGGATCGTCCCATCCATCTACAATGCCATCTTCTACTAATTTCTTGATATAACGCTTTCCGGTAACCACATTGGTCAGATACAATTTGGCAAATTCGATCTGACGAGGCGGATTTACAAATTCGCATTCTCTTACTACCCAGTCATAGAGCGGTCTGTGATCTTCAAACTCCAATGTACAGATGGAATGTGTAATTCCTTCAACTGCATCCTCGATCGGATGTGCAAAGTCATACATTGGATAAATGCACCATTTATCACCGGTGTTATGGTGTGTCATGCGGGCAACACGATAAATGACAGGGTCGCGCATATTGATATTTGGTGAAGCCATGTCGATTTTCGCACGGAGCACTTTCTCACCATCTGCAAACTTGCCGTCGCGCATTGCCTCAAATAATTCCATATTTTCTTCGACACTTCGATTGCGGTATGGGCTGTCTTTTCCTGGCTCGGTAAGCGTTCCACGGTACTCTCTGATCTGTTCTGCAGTCAGATCACAGACATATGCCTTCCCTTTTTTGATCAGCTTTACTGCGCACTCATACATGGTATCAAAATAGTCTGACGCAAAATATAAATGTTCTTTCCAGTCAGCACCCAGCCACTGAATATCTGCCTTAATGGATTCCACAAACTCTGTCTTCTCTTTCGTTGGATTCGTATCATCAAAACGCATGTGGAATGTTCCATTATACTTCTGTGCAAGTCCATAGTTCAAAAGAATGGACTTCGCATGTCCAATGTGTAAATAGCCATTTGGCTCCGGTGGAAAACGTGTGCACACATGATCGTACACGCCTTCCTGCAAATCTTTATCTATTTCCTGCTCGATAAAATTCTTTGAAACAGGGGTCATTTCTTCTGCCATAAATCTGATCCTCCTCGATATTATCTCAATTCTGCCATTAAGTTTATCATAAAACTACAAAAAAGAACAGTCAAAACTGACTGTTCCTTTCGTATTTTTCTTAACCTTGTTTCTTTAGTCCATGTATCCAGTCCGTTTTTTTGAAAATAATCAAAAATACAACGGTACTGATAATCCATGTGATTGGATATGCCCAAAATACAACATTGATGATCGGCAGTACTCGAATTGCTATGGAAATATAAAGAATTCGGATTCCACACCAGTCTATCATCATGACCAGCATCGGAACGAAACTTCGTCCGGCTCCTCTTTGAATTGCTGCCATACAATGGGAGAAAGCAAGCAGACAATAGAACATCGAAATTGTCCTCGCCTGCAAGATTCCGATATCAACCGCCTCAGGACTTCCGCCAAAAGCACCGATCAATTGTGGTGCAAAGACGAAAATGCACACTCCGATCAGTTCTGCCATGATCATGGAACAGGACACTCCGAACACAGCGCCTTTTTTTGCTCTGTCATATTTCTCTGCGCCCAGATTCTGACTGATAAATGTTGTGAGTGTCTGACAAAAACAAGTTACCGGCATGAACGCAAAGCCCTCGATCTTAAAATAAGAACCGCTTCCCGCCATGGCATTTGCACCGAAGAAGTTAATCTGTGACTGTACAAAGACATTTGCCAGCGCAATCACAGAATTCTGAATTCCGGCCGGGATACCATTCGCCACAATCTGCTTTACCATTGCTTTATCCAGACATATCTCCCGCAGGTTCAGCCGAATTTCTTCTGGATTGTGTGTCAGATGCCAGAGACATAAGAATGCACTTACAACCTGTGAAACCAAAGTGGCAAATGCAGCCGCTCCAACACCCATATGAAAACCGGCGATCAAAACCAGATCCAGTACAATATTGGTAACCGATGAAATGATCAAATAAATAAGTGGATGCTTACTGTCGCCCAGCGCCTGCAAGATTCCCATAGAAAAGTTATACAAAACAAATCCAAGAGAACCTGCAAAGTACACACGGAAATATGACAATGAATTTGGCATTACTTCCGCCGGAACTCCGATAAGCTTCAGAACAAGAGGTGCAGCAATCTCGGCCATCACCGTAATAAAAATACCACAGATAAGCGCAAAACCAATTGCCGTATGCATAGCCCGTCTCGTCTTTTCCATATTTCGTGCCCCAAAGTTTTTTGCAATAACGATTCCGGATCCCATACCGATTCCGTTAAAAAGACCGACCATTAAAAAAATCAATTGTCCTGAGGAACTGACTGCAGCAAGTGCGTTATTTCCAAGAAAATTTCCTACAATCAGTGAGTCAACGGTATTATATAACTGTTGAAACAAATTGCCCCAAAAAAGTGGGATCGCGAAAGCGATCATTCGTTTTCCAATAGATCCCTCTGTCATAAGCGTAGCCGAAGAAGACCGCGACATCTCTTGATTCCCCCATTTCTTATGTATGAATTCTATTTACAAATTTATAAACCAGATACTACTAATTCTTTTACAAAAACAGACGGTGCGATAAATGCACCAGATGGTCTAAGGCTGGTGAGATAATCATTTCCAATGGCTTTGATTTCTTTCAGCATATCATAGAAATTACCGGCCACCGTAATCTGTGTAACTCCATCTGCGATTTCTCCATCTTTTACAAGATATCCTTTGGAAATCAGTGCAAAGTCACCGCTCACTACATCTGCCCCTGCAAACATACCATCACAACGTGTAATATAAAGTCCGTCCTTCATCTCGCGGAGCAGTTCTTCTATTGTTTTTTCCTGCCCTTCCAGTTTTAAATTGGTTACACCAATCTCAGGATTTCCTTTATATTTCGTTTTAAATCCGTTTCCTGTGCTCTGTTCGTTTGCCTTTTGAGCTTCACTTTCATTATATAAAAACAGCTTCAATACACCATTTTCTATTATACTTTTCTTGCTGACAGGTGTTCCTTCATCATCAAAGGTACGATTGTTCACCCCACCATGAAGCAGCGGGTCTTCCACAAGATTCACAATCTCTGCTGCGATGGATTCTCCTTTTCTATCTACAAACTTACTCAGTTTTTTATTTACAAAATCTCCGCAGAATCCCTTCATATACATACTGAGCATTTCGTTAATAACACTGTTCTTCAAGATAACAGGATATCTTCCAGAAACAACTGGCTTTGCATCTAACATTCCACAGACTTCTGTTGCTGCTTCCTCAAAAAGTTCCGGAAGTTTCAGTTCTTCCATAGAAACCGCTGTCGCACCGTTTCCTGATGTCTGTACCACACCATCTTTCTCAGCTGATGCATGCATATGGAATGTGACAGATTTCATACTGTCTTCCATGCAGTCGCCCCGGTCATTCTGAATTCGAATCTCGCGAATCTTTTCTTCCAGATGACAACTGTCGATTTTCTTCAATTGTGGATGAGCTTCCATTACCTTCTTCTCAGCTGACAGCACATAGTCTGTCATCTGATCCAGTGTATCCAGCTTCCATTCTTTCTTATGATCCAGCGTCGTAAGCTTAAGCGCATGAAATGGAGTATTTTTCATCTCTGCTGCTGCTTTCAGAAACGCAATCTCTTCTTCAAACAATTCTTCTGAAAAATCTTCCACATAGATGGCGCCGGCATTACCCTGATACTCTCCCTCCACATAACAGAAAGTTGTATCACATAACTTACTTTCAAAGGCTCTTCCTTCATGAGCATTTACCGCTACATTTTTCTCTGTCTCAAAGTAAAATTCCAGATTTGAAACTCCCTGCGCATAAGCTGCTTCTGTAAATTTCTGAACAAATTCATTCATCATATTACTGAATTCCTCCTACTGTCATATTACTTACTCGAACGGTTGGTTGTCCTGCGCCGATAAATAATGCTCCACTGGAATGATAACAGAATCCCTGACGAAGCTCATAGTTATTTGCAACCATATCTACATTCTGAATTACCGTGAGACCATTTCCGATCAAAGTAACTCCGCGTACTGGAACTGTAATCTTTCCATTTTCAATCATATAACATTCTCCGGCACTAAAGTTGAAATCTCCGGTTGCCGGATCTACCGAACCTCCGTTGATCGCACTGACAAAAATTCCTCTTTCTGTAGAACGGATAATTTCTTCCGGAGTGCTCTTTCCCGGAGCAATATAGGTATTTGTCATTCTTGACATCGGAACAAATTTATAATTCTGTCTTCTGCAGGAACCGGTTGGTTTCAGCCCTGCACGCATACCGTCCAGTCGGTCCACCATATAACTCTTCAAGATACCATTTTCAATCAGAATATTCTTCTGTGTCGGTATTCCTTCATCGTCAATATGGAGAGAGCCCCACTCGTTTGGAATGCTTCCATCGTCAATCAGTGTTACTACATCGGAAGCGACTTTCTTTCCAAGCTTTCCGCAAAATTCTGAAGATGCATTGGCAATTCCAGATGCTTCCAGACTGTGCCCGCAGGCTTCATGGAACAGGAGTCCTCCAAATCCATTCGCAACTACTACACTCATCTGTCCGCCCTTACACGGCTGTGCATGAAGAAGAACTTTGGCCTGTCTTGCCGCTTCTCTTCCACATGCCTCTAAGTCTATCAAATCATAATATTCATGTCCGCGCATAGCACCCGGTCCATAGTACCCTGTCTGAGTGTCTGTTCCAGACTGTGCATATGCCTGAATATAAAGTCTTGTTTTCTCGCGATGATCTTCGGCAAAAAGTCCTTCTGTATTGGCGATTTGAACAACCTGTTCCATATCTGTCAGTTTCAGATTCATCCGGACGATCTCTTCGTCATATTCCATTCCGGCTTTCGCTGCCATCTTCAGTGGACGCAGTCTTTTTTCTACGGAAAGAGAAGACGCCGGAACGACGTCTTTCTCCATGGTATATATTTTCTTTTCCTGAAGAGCAGCTCTCGCCATAGAGTCGCCCTTCATTGTTTTTGTTAAATTCTGAACCAGATCTTTTAATGTCTTTTCCGAACGGTCATTGCTGTAACCGTAATAACAATTCTGGTTCTTGAAAATACGAATACCTACACCACTTTCTCGTCCAACCTGATTCTGCCCAATTCCCTCGGCATCTCCGTTGGTTTCCTGAAGTAAGGTATTTTCATCAAATACTTCCGCAAAATCTGCTCCACGCAAAGAGGCCTCATCTAAAATATTTTCTATCAAACCTCTTGAAAGCATGATTGTATTCTCCTATAATTTTATTTTCCCTGACAATGATGACATGCAACAAAGTGATCCGGAGCAACTTCTTTCAAAGTTGGTGCCTCCTGTGCACAAATATCTGTCGCATATGGACATCTTGTACGGAATTTACATCCGCTTGGTGCATTGATCGGACTTGGTACTTCACCTTTGATTTCTATACGGTTCTTAGATCCGCCTGCATCTGGATCTGCGATCGGAATTGCAGACATCAGAATCTGTGTATATGGATGAATCGGATTTGCAAAGATTTCTGTACTACCTGTCAATTCCACAAGACTTCCAAGGTACATTACACCTACACGGTCTGAAATATGTCTTACCATTGAAAGGTCATGAGAAATAAACAGATATGTCAGTCCTCTTTCTCTCTGCAATTTAATCAGAAGGTTTACTACCTGTGCCTGGATCGAAACGTCAAGCGCTGAGATTGGTTCATCACATACGATGAAATCAGGGTCTACTGCAAGCGCACGTGCAATACCGATACGCTGTCTCTGACCACCTGAAAGTTCGTGTGCGAAACGATTTGCAAACTCTTCCTTCAAACCAACGCTTCTGAGAAGTTCTGTAACTTTCTCATGCTTTTCAGCTGCACTGTATTTGAAATGTACGTCCATACCTTCTGCAACGATTTCTCCGATTGTCATACGTGGGTCAAGCGATGCATATGGGTCCTGTAAAATGATCTGTGCTCTTTTCTTAAACGCAAGCAGATCTTTTCCTTTTAATTTGCTGACATCCCGTCCATCAAAATAAACTTCTCCGCTTGTCGGATTATAAAGTCTTAAAATTGTTCTTCCGCAGGTTGTCTTTCCACATCCTGATTCTCCAACAAGACCAAGTGTTTCTCCTTTTCTGATGTTAAGTGTAACATTGTCAACAGCTTTCAGAGTTCCTTTTTTGCCCACACTGAAATATTTACATAAGTTTTTTACTTCAATTAAATTCTCGCTCATCGATGCTACACCTCTTTTTCATAAAATGATTTTACTTTTGGTGCATTTGGATGCTGTAACCAGCAAGATACTTTATGTGTACCGTCTACCAGTGTTTCTTCTGGCATTGCTTCTTTACAGATCTGCATGCAATATTCACATCTTGCCGCAAATGGACAGTGATTCAGTTCATTGATCAGATCCGGTGGTGTTCCCTGAAGTGCGTATAAGTCCTTCTTATTTTCTGAATCAAGTCTAGGTACTGATGCTAAAAGCGCCCATGTGTATGGATGTTTTGCATTTTTGAAGATCTCCTGTACACTTCCTCTTTCAATAACCTGTCCGGCATACATTACCTGAATTTTATCTGCGAAGTCTGCAACAACTCCCAAGTCATGTGTTACAAGAATAATCGCTGTATTGAGTTCCTTCTTCAATTCACTCAGAAGTTCCATAATCTGAGCCTGGATTGTTACGTCAAGCGCTGTTGTAGGCTCGTCAGCGATCAAAAGTGTCGGATTACATGCAAGTGCGATCGCAATCATAACTCTCTGACGCATACCACCTGACATTTCGTGTGGGTAAGCATCAACACGTTTCTCAGCATCTGGAATCTTAACTAATTTCAGCATGTTGATTGCTTCTTCTCTTGCAGCTTTTTTATCCAGACCACGATGAAGCATCAGACCTTCCATGATCTGTTTTCCGACTGTCATTGTCGGGTTCAGAGAAGTCATTGGATCCTGGAAAATCATACTTACTTCATTTCCACGATAGTTGGAAAGTTCTTTTTTAGACATTGCAAGAACATCCTGATCTTTATAAATAACTTTCGAACCTTCTTTGATTTCTGTAGTATTTGTAGGGTGAAGTCTCATGATTGCTTTTGCAGTAACTGTTTTACCACAACCTGATTCACCAACGAAAGCAAGTGTTTCACCTTCATTCAGTTCAAAACTTACACCACGAACTGCTTTCACTTCTCCGGCATATGTATGAAATGATACGCGTAAATTATCTACATCTAATAATTTTCCCATAGTTCTACCTCTACTTTCTTAATTTTGGATCCAGAGCATCTCTGAGGCCATCACCGATCAATGTAAAGCAAAGCATTGTGAGGGCGATCAGTGCTGCAGGGAAGAACAACTGTGTCGGGTAGAATTGCATCGAAGACTGCGCTACTGAAGCCATAGCACCCCAGCTGGTGTTCGGTGGCTGAATTCCAAGTCCGATATAACTTAAGAAGGCTTCTGAGAAGATGTATCCTGGAATATCAAATGTAATTGCAACAATTACAACACTGAGAGTATTTGGAATCATATGACGTGTAATAATCTTGGTAGGTTTTACACCGAGTGCCTGTGCTGCAAGCACATATTCTTCGTTCTTAAGTGTGAGCATCTGGGCACGAACCATACGGGCTGTTCCACACCATCCTGTAAGTGTCATCGCAAGGATCAGTGAGAACATTCCACCGCCTCCTAATACCAGAGAAAGCACGATAACTACGATAAGGTAAGGTACACTGATCAGAATTTCTACGATACGCATCATAATATCATCTACGATTCCACCGAAATATGCAGCGATTCCACCATAGATACAACCGATAATCGCTGAAAGAAGCGCTCCGATAATACCGATGGCAAGAGAAACACGTCCGGCAATCCATACACGTGCGAAGATATCTCGTCCTAATTTATCTGTTCCAAACCAGTGTTCTGCACATGGTCCAAGGTTAATGGCACTTTCGTCAATCTGCTCAAATGCATAACCACTGATAGCAGGTCCAAAGATAACCATAAATACAATAATCGCAAGCACGATAAGTGCTACTGTCGCAATCTTGTTCTTTCGGAAACGTCTCCACGCATCCTGAAAATAACCAATGCTAGGTCTTGATGCGGCTTCGACTCCATTATTTTCAATTCCGATAATTTGAAATTTTTCTTTAGCAATATTCTGCATCATATCCCCTCCTGGCTACTTATCTCCTGACACACGAATACGTGGATCCAGAATCATATATACAAAGTCTACAATCAGCTGCATTACAATAAAGAGTACAGCATAGAATATGGTTGTTCCTAAAATCATAGTATAATCATTGTTATTGATAGAAGTTACATAGTAAAAACCAATTCCTGGAATTGAGAACATTCTTTCTGTTACAAAGGCACCCGTAAAGATAGCAACCACACTGCCTGAAAATACAGTTACAGCTGGAAGTAAAGAGTTACGAAGAACGTGTTTGAAAACAACAGCTCTTTCACTTAACCCTTTCGCACGGGCAGTCAGAACATAGTCCTGATTTAAGGTATCCAGCATGCTGGATTTGATATAACGTGCATAAGTTGCAATAGAACTAAAGCACATACATAAAACAGGCAAAACTAGATTCTCTGGTTTGCCCCATCCGGAAGCCGGAACTAATTGAAGTTTTACAGCAAACATATACTGTACAAGTGAAGCAAGCACGAATACAGGAACAGTTGCACCAAGAATTGCAATAAACATTACAATGTAGTCAGGCCACTGATTCTTCTTAAGTGCTGCGATAACACCGAGAGCGATACCGATGATAGTACCAATTACAAGTGCGATTCCACCTACCATACCAGAGATCGGTGATGTTTTTGCAATTTCGCCTGCTACAGAACGTCCCGCAAATACAAGACTTTCTCCCAGGTCAAAATGCAGGAGTCCTTTCATATAAATAAAATACTGTTCAATCAACGGTTTATCGAGACCATATTTTGCATAGAAATTTAATTTTGTCTGCTCCGGCAAAGCTCTTGCCATATTCGCGAGAGGATCTCCAGGGATACTTCTCATCAAAAAGAATGTGACCGTAGCAACTGCAAAAATTGTAAATATCATATAGCAGATACGCTTAATTACATATTTAGTATTAGCCACAACATTTCCCCCTTTACAATTAAGAGTTTTCATTTAAAAGAGGGGTTATTACCCTACCCATTCAGGCAACAACCCCCTCCGGTTTTTATTTTTCAATATTAGATTGTCAGAAAACTATTTTTCGATATAAGTATTCTTCCATCCTTCATGTGTGAAGTACAGATTGTCCTGACCATATTCTGCATATTTGTCATGCACATATGATTTTGAGAAACGGTGTGTAACACTTGTAGCAAATGGACACATTACGTTTGCATCAAGAAGGATCTGTTCTGCATCAATGTACATCTGCATACGAGCATCTTCGTCCATTTCCTGAGAAGCTCCGAGAACGAGTGCATCGTAATCTGCGTTAGACCATCCAGTAGCGATCTGGTTGAAATCTGTTAAATGAATACTTAACATATCGTATGGGTCATTGTAGTAAGCGCCCCATGCCATGAAACCGATCTGGAAGTTTCCGCTGTATACGTTGTCAGAGAAGATGCTCCATTCACTGAAGCTGATCTTAACGTCAACGCCAAGAGCTTCTTTGTACATCTGCTGTAAGTATTCACCAAATGTACGATACCAGTCTGTTGTTCCTGCTAATGAGAATGTGATATCAAGTGTAGTAGGATCATCGCCAAGACCAAGTTCTTTCATACCTTCAAGTAAGATATCTTTTGCTGTTGTCTGAGCTAATGTTTCTTCTCTCATGTTCTTTAATGTGTCTCCGGCAACAGAACGCATTGTCTTGTCTCCTACAGAGATTGCCGGTGCAATCCATCCATATAATGGATCTCTAAGTCCGCTGAATGCGATTTCGTTAACTTTTACCTGATCTACTGCCATTGTGAAAGCTTTACGAATGTTAGCATTTGAGAAGAGTGCATCTTTTGTATTGTAGAATGCAAAGTTGATTGTTCCACCAGAAATCTGTGTGTAAACGTTGCTGTCATCTGCCTGATATTTTGCAAGACTCTCCTGTGAGCTTACATCGATGAGGTCGATCTGTCCAGCTTCATAAGCATTCTGGATAGCTGCTGTATCTGACATGATCTGGTAATTAACAGTGTCAAGAGCTACATTTGCAGCATCCCAGTACTGGTCGTTCTTTTCAATTTTGATAGAACTGTTATGTGTCCATTCTGTAATCTTGAAAGGTCCGTTGTAGATAAATTTGTCAAAGTCTGCACCGTACTGATCGCCATACTGTTCAACGATGTCTTTTCTCTGTGGATAGTATACAGAAGCATCTGTTGATTCAAGGAATGATGGCATTGGGTTTGTAAGAGTGATTACAAGTGTGTGTTCATCTGTAGCTTCTACTCCGAGTTCTTCTACACCCATTTCACCAGCTGCGATTGCATCGTAGTTAAGGATAGGTGAAACGAAGAAAGAGTTTGGTGATCCAGTTGCAGGATCTGCTGTTCTCTGAAGTGAATATACATACTGATCTGCTGTTACAGGTTCTCCATCACACCATTTTCTGTCTTCTCCAAGGTGGAATGTCCATACTGTACCATCTTCATTCGATTCCCATGTTTCAGCATCTCCAGGTACGAATGTGTACTCTCCGTCTCTCTGTCCCACACGGATGAGACTTTCCATACAGTTCATAAGAATGTCACTTGAGTATGTGTCTGAACGAAGACTTGGGTCAAGTGTTGTTGGGTCAGCTGAAAGGTATGTATTTAATTCCTGTTTTTCAGCCCCACCTTCTGATGACTTGTCCTTGTCACCGCCACAAGCTGCAAGCGACAATGTCATTACTGCTGCTAATAATAAAGCAACAACTCGTCTTTTCATAACGATTACCTCCTTTTGAAATTAGAAATTATAATATTTCTTTCAATCATCTCTATAATTATATCATTTACTTTAATTTTTTTCCACAAAAATATGAATAAACTGTGAAACTTTGTGTAAATTGCATATTTCTATTAAAGTTTTTACTGTATTTTTACCATAAGCCTCGCACTAATCACTGAATTTTCTGAATTCTTCTTTTATTTTTCTGCTTTTTTTGTTTTTTCCAGCAACTCTCACCGCAGAATTCAATAAATTCACGACCGCCGTCGGCGATGACAGTGTATTGAGTGCCAGACGAGTATTACTCTTTGCCAGAATCACTTGATCCGCATAAGCGCAGATAGGTGCATTTTCAGTATTTGTAATTACGATTACTTTAGCTCCAAGTTCTTTTGCATATCCGGCAAACTTATCTGTCGCAAAATAATAATCTGGGAAAGAAAAAGCAATGATGACTGTATTTTTATCAATCATAGGAAGTATAGAAAATACATTTTCATTCAACTCCGTATTAACTTTAACAGAAGCAATTTCTCCTGCTGATAATCCCGTGGACAGGTATTCGCACAACAGGTACGAAATTCCTCTCCCACAAGTCACGATTTTCCTTGCATTTACAATGATTTCCGCTACTTCCAGAAGTTTCTTCATATCTATTTCCCGAAAAGTTTGCACGGTCAACTGCATCTCCTCCATCCGGATATCCTGCAAGATTTTTTCCTCGTCACTCAACTCATATTCCGGGATATCAATCTGGTAATATTCATTACCTTCGTAAAAAAGCAGCCGCTCTCCATTACCCATCAATTTTCGAAATTCATATTTTACTTCGTTGAAACTATTGTACCCCAGCAGCTTACATAAGTTCAAAATCGTCACTTCCGTGACCCCGGTCTTCTGACTCAGTTCCCGCAATGAAATGAACGTCAGCGTATCTGTGTTCTGCATCATATAATCAGCGATCACTTTCTGCTTTCTGGTCATCCCCGGATACATTTCCTCAATCTTTTTAAGAATTTCCATCGCTCCACCTCTCTATTTCATCGGATTATACTATTT
>Ga0129317_1001639_pt1 | contig 15426 bp, 20 predicted proteins | sample Cm1ome_FD_94430 | JGI IMG/M metagenome (GOLD analysis project Ga0129317, IMG submission 94430) | Eastern black-and-white colobus group fecal microbial communities from Wisconsin, USA - Cm1105 metagenome | ecosystem: Host-associated > Mammals > Digestive system > Large intestine > Fecal | place... | reverse complement strand
GAAATGCTTCTGAAAGATATAGGAATAGCTGATGAAAACACTGTTTATGTATTATCAACTGACACATATACGATTGACAGAACGACCTGGTCAACTCTTGATGATGTTTTTTATATAACGAAAAGACTGTCGGATGATGAGTCATTTACGATAATTAAACAAAAAATGAATATTCCGCTTTATGACAGGAAGGTTATCACATTCAATCCGAAAATAGGGATATTGAACATATTCATATTAGGACGTGCAGAGGAAGAACTGCAAATAGAGAATGCTTATGCAGAGCTGCCTCATTTATATGAAAAAGGCGATATAGTGAGATGCGGCGATGACTATGCAGTTGTAGCTGATGTAATAAGACATGAAACACTTCCGCCGTATATGATTCATAGCGATGACATAGATATGTGTTTGCTTTGTCTTGGATATTATGAAGATAAAATGCATTCGTGCGGAGGTTCATTCGTTCATGAGCATATTCCTCTGCTAAAAGCCGAGATATGTTCCGAAGAAGAACTCCCAGAGAAATACAGACCGCTTATAGCTATAAGCCGTCTTTTTAAAGGAAAAATACGAATTGTTGACTTTGTCGAAATGTACAGCAACAGAGATGTTGATTATCTGATAAAGTGAAAGGAGCACTCATTATGAAAAAGCCGAGAATACTGGTTACTTCTGCGCGAAATGCTCTCCATTATGTAATGAGACATTTCAGTGAGCCCGGTGTTACTGAATATCCTGAGAAGACTGATACCTACGCGGCTATCTCCATACAGGACACCTGCGGCGGCGGTTTCGGCTTTGAATTCAAGAAAAACAAGTACTGCAAGGACGTTCTGACACTTTATTTTGACGATATCGAGGAGCCAGAACATGGACTGAAACTTATTTCATTTCCGCAGGCTATCGCTATCGTTAAATTCATAAAAGCTCACGCAGAGGACGTTGATACGCTGCTTATACACTGCTTTGCAGGTGTTTCACGTTCCCGTGCAGTCGGAGTATTTGCCCGTGAAATGCTTGGAATCCCACCGACAGATGAGACGGACTATAATGAGTATGTGTATGCTATGCTTTACAGAGTATGGAAGGAGCTTGAAAATGAGGATACTTAATTTACACGGCTTTATGGGAAAAGCAGATAATCGTACATATAGTGCACTGTGTAAGCTTATGCCAAAGGAAGATATAGTTTCACCGTCTCTTGATTTTATGAACGAAAGCCCTCAGGAGCTGCTTGAAAAGCTTACGACAAAAATTGAAGATGAGCATATTAACATTGTGATCGGTCAGAGTCTCGGCGGATTTTATGCACTTCCTCTTGCGATCAGCTTTGGTATTCCGTGTATTCTTACAAATCCCTGTTTCTTTCCAGCTGAAACAGGAGTTATTGTCAATTCCGAACTGAGCAGGGACATTCTCGAAGAATACAAGAAGAATTCAGATATCAGCTTTTACAGTAAGGCGTATATCCTGATAAGTGATAATGATACTATTATCCCCGGAAACTTTGAAAAGTGCAAAGCTATAACTCCGAATATCAGGCAGGTAGAAGGAACGCACAGCAATATCAAAAATCTGAAAGAGGAGCTATTTGAGATACTGAAAATTCTGAATGAGTATGAAGGGAAAGGAGAATAATTATGATGGAATTAAACGAAAAGTACGATACCGCAATACAAATTGAAAAGAAGAAAATAGAGATCGAGCTTTTTTATAGTGCTAATAATGACGGCAAATATGATCTCAATGAATATGACAGAAATGATTTAGATATTTTTGTAATGGGTTTATCAGGTATTATAGATACTGATGCCTTTCGGAGTATACACAGTGATTTTTGTTTTACCCCCGGAAAAACTAATGTGAATTCGTTTATGATTGAAAGCGAGATAACCGATGAATTAAAGGCTGTATTGGAAGTGCAGATAAAAATAAGTATTCTAGATGATACGTCGAAAAAGCATCTTATGGAGCTTGGATATGATGAAAAAGAGGCGACCTTAAAGCATAGGGAAAACACTGTACGGAGATTCAACTGCGGTTTATGTGACAGTAAACTTTCGTACGATTATGAACTTGATGATTTCTTGGATCATATTGAACATTCTGCTGAGAAAATGCTGATTGAATTCAGAAATAAAGAGTCATTGTACTTCATAAAAAATGAAACCTACCGAAAATGGCTCATGGAACTTAAGGGATGGTATATAGATCATGATGATATTATAATTAGTGCCCCGATAGATATAAGTGAAAAGGTGAAGCTTCTCAAAGATATAGAAAATGATGAAAGGAGAAAAAAACACAGAGCACCTGATCTTACCTTTGAGGCTTTGCTCCAGTACGAAACGGAACTTAAACTTATCTCGGAAAATTCACCTGTATCAGCTTATGTTCTGAACGAATATCATCGTGTAAATGAGAAGGATAAACCAGTTAAAAACCGGGTAACGACTCATCGTACCTTCCAACAGGTCAGAGATGCTATCGCTGAGAAGTACCATGGTGAAGAACCAGATGAATTTGCTGATCGCTGGAATATAGTAGACCGATACGACCTTAAAGACGGAAATTATGCCCAGGTTGCTAAGTTCCTTGTTAGCGAAAAGGGCAATATATGGCACGTTAAATGCAAGAATGTCACTTTTGATTGGTATGGTCATTCACGACCGGCTTCTGTAAGATTTGTAGGGCTTGATCTGCCTGCGCCATATAAGTCCGGTGACATAGTTGCGATAGATCGACGCCCATTCAATGAGCCTTATCATGTATTGATCATAGAGGAAAGCGAAGGCGAGTACAATTCCTCGCCATATTGTCTGCGTAAAACACGAGAAGGAGTGGAACTGAATTGGTGTGAATTTTTTGAATTTGATTTCTTTGGTATCTCTCCGTTTTTTAGTATGGAGCTTTATGAAGGAGAGCTTTCTGAAGACGAAAAAATTCTTGGAGAACTCAGTAAAAGGATCAGAAATAATGAGGATTTTCGCGGAGAAATATATAAGGTGGTAGAACTAAATAAACCAGAGGATGCAGAGAAAAAACTGTGGGAAGTTTTAGCAGAGAAATGAGAAGCGGAGGTGAATTGAATGATAGAGCTCACAAAAGAAATTGAGGTATTCTACGAGCGAAACAGGAACGGATACTACTTTGAAGAAGACGGAACCGAAAGAATAGGATGGACTGAATACGCGAATGAAATAGGTAATATTTTCGGCGCAATCAATCATGACCTTAAATACTTGGGATTCATAAAAATCTTTGATGAAACTCATGACAATATCAACAGCATTTCAAGGAAAGAATACTTCAGAGAAAATGAGTATTCTCATGAATTCGATATTCATATTGAGGTGAATATAAGATTGACTGAACTGACAACTGATGTCGTCATGCGGCTTAAAACATACGGGTATGATCAGAAAAAAGCAGAAGAAGACTACGGATACAATGAGAGCTTATACTGGAATCTGCGGGGCAGCCTTTTTAACGATAAAATTGAATATTATATACCTTTGAGAACTATAAGTGATGAGATAGAAAAAGAGGCTGAACAGTTAATAGGTGAAACTACAAAGAATTATGAGATATTTCTGTTGTTAAAAAATGATGAATACAGAGAATGGCTTAAAAATCGAATTGATCACCCTGAAGATATCATAATATATTCACCGCTCGAGATCCAGAAGAAAAGAGAGCTTCTGCATAAACTAAAATTTGTTCACTCGTTCTCTGACGGCTGTGGTTCTTATGATTTGAGTACATCGCCAGTTTCAATGTTTGTGCTCCATGAGAAAATGCGTGCCAACGAGAATGGCATCCGAAATATAAGTGAGCGTGTAACAATACATCGCACATATTCGGAGGTCCTCGATACTATAAAGGAAAAATACTCTGAAAAAGAACCTGATGAGTTCGATCATTGCTGGAATATTGTAGAACGTTTTGACCTGAGAAACGGAGAATACTGCAAAACAGGCGTATATCTTGTAAGTGAAAAAGGGAATATCTGGAATGCTTATGATCCTGCTGATCTTATCGAAGGAAACGTTCCTAAACAGCTTTGTCACACATCATTCGTTCTTCCTGCACCATTCAAATCTGGAGATATTTTAACTATCGACTGCCGTCCTTTCCGTGAAGTCTGTCATGCTGTTGTGATCGTATCAGGAAATGACAGCGGTGTGGATGATGACGGAGTTCGCACACCATATTGTTTGTGGATACAGGACGGCAAGCTTATTCTTGATGAGCTTTGTTGCATTTGCGACGGATTGGAGTCATTTTCACCATTCTACAAACTTAAACGGATTGAGAGCGAACTTACAGCGAATGAAAGAATACTCGATGAAGTAAGCAAGTGGATCAAGACCCGGAACGAGGATGAGGCAAGGATATACGCGGAACTTCGGAAAATTGCAAATAGTGGAAACAACTGGGAGGAAGAACTGCATAAGCTGCTGAATAACTCAGAGAAGTGAAAACAATGGACGAAAACTGATATTGTTAAGATGAGGAGGACGTTTATGGAAAACGTTAAATTTGTATACAGTAGAAAGGGATATGCACCGCACACTTTGGTATACGTGTTTAAGCTGTCTGATGATATTGCTGATACTTTGCGATATTATACGAATTATCCTGATAAAGATTTAGAAATTGAATTGTCTAAGGATAATGAGGTGGAATTAAGGATTGGCAGTTTGCTGGATGAAGATCCTGAACCACTTGACGAAAGTGTTATGGAGACTATTGAGAGAATAAGCAATTCTGTTGATGAGGAAACATTTATGAATCATTTGCTGACCGAAAACGGTATATTCCGTGCACCTGCTGAAGTACATGAGCTTATGATAAATGAATACGGAGTAAAAGAAGACGATGAATGGTGGGTAGCGCATTTCTTTATTCATTTGCGTTCTATTTTGTTTGATCCTGAATATGACTAATGACAGATAGCCGCATATAAAAGCGGCTATTTTTTATTCTTCAATTTTCTTTATGGATTACAGCACTTGCAAGGTTCATATATTTTGAGTGCGATGGAGTATCTTGATTGATTCTTTTTATTTACTGGAAGCGAAATGATGGGGATAAGAATCGAAGGTTTGATGCTAAGGTTTTTGCTGCCATCGAGCAGCGATTTTTTGAATATATTGATTTGAATTAAACACTACTCTTATCAAAAACTGCTTTTGATAATGAACAAATAGTCAGAATAATGTTAACGAAATATAAGTTTTTCTTACGTGCAAATGTCACTGTTTTTGTGATTGTTGACACAAAATGCAAAATGATGTATAATTATTTTATCGAATACGCCACAAGGTATACGCGGCGACAAAGCTTGTACATAGATGCCATGTGGTAAAAAAGTTATCGTTCATATCCAGAAATCGGAGGTTAACAATGGCATATAATAATCTATATCAAATAGAAGTCTCACATAGTGGATTAAACAAATATAGAATCGCAAAGCTTATTACAATAAAACGAAAAGAGCATATTTGATGACCATGTGCCTCGGCTTATATATGAGCTTGTTAATTATGTGGGCATCAATGGTATATTTCATTAAAAGTGTTCTTATTGAGTTCTTTGCGAAGAAGAGAAGATGAGAAAAAATATTATAAGCGTTTTTAATTCAAAGTAAAAAACATATTGCCGCCTATGGCTGCTATAACTGAAGGGGAGATGATATTGTGAACTTTTTATGCTCTTGCTGTAAAAGCCGTATCACGAATGATAATCAGAAACGTCATCTGATCGAAGGTGCAGGTATCCATAATATAGGATATCATCTGGCATGGATGGAATGCGCAAAGGAAGAATTGTCTCTGCCGCTCAATAAAAGGCAATGGCTGCACACGAATCAGGTCCCGGTCGTCGGAGAAAAGCGTATACTCAAGGTCACAGCACCTTTTGACGAGGAAATAGGCGATACATTCACTACGATCTTTGAGCCGTGGCAAATGTTCCTGAACGGTTGGGAAAGTGCTGAAAGTCCGGACGATATCGGCAAGGCCTGTGCTGTACTTTGCCGCTTTGAAGAGGTTCTCTGTGCGGATTACTTTTCTGCTATTATATACGCAACAGTGTTAAAAACTATTCCCCTCGATCAGCTTTATAAAGTTATACCCGAAACAGTAACAGATGAACGCTTTTATGAAGAATTCGGCGACGGTAAGGAAGTCTGGACAGAATATGAAGATAAACACCGGCTCTACCGCACATGGAATGCGCAGGGTGATGTATCACAGATGCAGCTGATATACACTGACGACCGGGGGATACGTCATGAAGTGCTGACCAGTTGGTATGCAATGCATGAAGATTTTTACTATTTTGGAAATGCAGTAAATAAGTCCCTTGAAGCTGTGAAAAGCGGTGCAGCTTCAAAGTACAGATTTCTGGAGAGAGACAGACAACAGGGAGAAAAGTGAAGCACGGACAGCTTATCTCGAACAGAAATACGGAATAGTTTTCCCTGACATATTAAAGGATATTTATTCCAGGACAGATGGTTCAGGAATGAGAACCTGTTATATTGAAATAGATGATTACGGCTATGAAGTCTATGATCTGGTCACACTGGAAGATGAAGACGGCGGCTTTGAATGGCTTGCTGATAACATATATCGTGCCGAACCGATGAACAGGTTTATTCCTGATGACTGGTATCCTTTGGCAGAGGATGAAGGCGGCGATCATTTCTTCTGGAGCAGCAAAACACAGCAGGTCTACTATGTTTTCCATGAAGAGATCGACGATAAGATACTGATCGCTGACAGCATTGAAGAATTCATAGATATGCTGAATGATTCTGTTGATATGCTCCCTCCTGAGCCTGTCCGTTCCGTTGTTGAAGCTAACGGCTGTCAGTGGGATATAACAGAACAGTGGGACAGCTGTATCATCAACCGCTGCGTCAACAAGGATTCGCTGAAGGAGGTAACTGTCCCGTCTGAGCTGAACGGAAAGCCTGTTATTTCTATTGGTGACAACGCCTTTGCAAACGATCCTGTCTCACTGTGCAGAGTCATCGAAACTCTCATTATGCCTGACACGATACATCGTATCGGCAGCTTCTTTTTCAAGGGCTGCATCTACCTCCGACATATAAAAATGCCTGCGGAACTGGAAAGCATCGGTAATGAAGCCTTTCGCGGCGCATCGGGACTGGAGACCCTTGCCATCGGAGATAAATGTATATCCATCGGAAATCTGCTCTGTGCGGATGCAATTTCCCTGCGGACGGTCTCTATCGGTGCAGGTATCCGATCCATGGGGGATTATACATTCTACAATACTCCATCAATGGTAGGCTTCCGCTGCAATGGTGAGCTCAGATCGCTGGGACACGGCTCCTTCTGGATGAATAAATGGGCAGACTCGCAGATATTTCGTCCCGATGCAGAAATGCTCCGCTTTTGCAGGAATAACTCTCTGCTTTACCGCTATGTAAAACAGAACCCACCGACACGGATCTTCTTTGATGATACGGTCAGGTATGTGTTTGAACACGCATTCGGCGGCGACGCATGGAATTCAGGCAACGGCATAACGGATATTTATTTTCCCGGTGCTGATACTATCGGTGCGCAGGCATTCAAAAAGGTGCCCTATGCAACGGTCCACCTCAGCGCATCACGAATGGAGGCATCATACGGTTCGGACTATGAGTACACGATCGCCTCGCTCTGTGTGCCTGCAAAGGTAGTGTTCGATCTCCCCTGATGCTTCGGTATTGCCGACGGTGCCGTTCTATCTTGCAACAGTATTCTGTTTAAGTCAAAGTTCACAGAAGCTACACGACTGGTTCATCGGGACAGAGCTTTACAAAAAACACTTGCAGTTATTTGTGGAGAAGAAGGGAATGCTGATGAAAACAAAAGTCAGCATCATCACCACTGTGACGCTCCTCATGGGCTTCGGCTTCTTCATGATGGCAAGAAAAGGAATATGGGTACCCTGCATCATCATTGCTGCCCTGTGGGTGTGCCATGTGATATACTTCGTGTTTGGCGTTAAGACGATAAGAAGTGAAGATCAGGCAGAATAATAGTATATAAGAGCCGTTTTTGAAACGGCTTTTATTATTGATCGTGATTTGTAAAGGGGAATGACATAATGCAGAATAATCGTATAATCAGGTTATTGGCGATCTTACTCAGTGAAACTGATGACTAATGTATCAGTGTCCGAGGAAAATAAATATGTCTGTCCAAAAGATTTTGACCTGAAGGAGTATTTGTCGAGCAAGATAAAGGTGTTCAAGGGACAGAAGACAGAGGTGTGCTTGAAATGTAAAAGCAAGCATATGAAAGCTATCCTCGATTACTTTGGACATGAAATAAAAACGACAAATGCTGAAAAAGGATACTTTAAGGCGATAATTGAGATAGAACTGAGTCCGACATTTTATGCATGGATATTTCAGTTTGAAGGCGATATCATCATTCAGTCTCCTCAGAAAGCGATAGATGATTTTATTAAGACAGCGGAAATAATTATTGGGGTACATAAAAGAAAGGGAACAATATAACGAAATATCTTGCAAAACGGAATAAACTGTGCTATAATATGTTAGCGAGCCCTAACATATGTGCGCTTTAAATTCATTGAGTATCAAAGTGTCAGAAATAAAATGTAGGTGAACAGCGATGAATATTTACGTTATTATTGGAGTGATCGGCATTATCAGCGGAATTCTCTGTGCTCAGGCAGATGTACCGCTTGCATGGTCGGGCAGGAAAGAAGACTCTCTGGACTCAAAAGCGGTGGGACGCATTTCGCCCTGGTGGACTCAGACAAGTCTTCGGCATTTTGACAAGGCATTCTGGCTTTCCTGCATAGGTCAGCCGGGAACATACCTGACTACATGGTTCCTTGCGGAGCTTATCTCCGACAAGAGTTCAGCGCTTGGAACATTACTGAAAATATGCACGTTCATCGGTGCATATACGGGGCTTCTTTTCCATGCGTCAGCCTGCATAAAGCCTGTTGTTTATCGTGCCATAGCAAAAGAAGTTTCGGCTGAGACTGCTCAGAAAGCAATGGATCAGATCGACAGATACCCGAAAATTCCGTCTGCGGTCAGCGGCATAGTGCTGTTTCTTGTGGAAACGGTTATCATGATAATTGCGATACTGACCGGCGCTCTCGAAGTGCCGAAGTGGTTCGTATTGCTGAATCCCGTCGGTGCTCTGCCCATACTGCTCGTTGCAAGGAAGCTGAACATCAAAGTCGGCGGAGCAATGGGTATAGGCTTCACATTTTATGGGATCGTACTTATCGTTGCAGGAATTTAATGAAAGGAAGTAATTATGAAAAAGATACGTTCATTATCAAAGGCTAAAATTGCCGAAATATCCGCACTTATCGGTGCTTCCTTCCGGGACTGGCCATATGAGGAGGGAGAGGGCTTCAAGTTATATGACCTTATGCACAGCGAGGGAGATACATAATGATAGTTACAATTCTGCTGACTTTGTGCAGCATCGTTCTGCTGTGCCTTATGATACTTGCGGCGACAGTTTTTATGCCCTATCGTGGACTTGCAAAGAACTTTCCAAAGGACGTGCAGGAGGCGCTGAGACCACGGCTTGACGAGATCGACAAACAGCCAAAAGCTCCGAGAATTTTTGGCGGAGCGCTTATTGTAATAATGTGTCTGATGTTCGTTGGAGTATTCATTTTTGGCGGCATTGACGGAAGGAAAAACGGCTTTACATTCGGACAGCATTTATTGAGGTTTTTGATAATAGGTTTGGGGACAAAGGCGTTTGACATCATTGCACTGGACTATTTCCTGCTGACAAAAACGACCTTCTTCCAGCGCTTTTTCCCCGAAACAAAGGGACTTGCAGGCTGGCAGGACTTCGGCTATAACCGTAAACAGCATCTTGCACAAGGTGTTTTCATGTTAGTATGCTGCTTCGTTCTGGCAGTTATTTTCACAAAAATATAGGAGGTCACTATGAACTGGTCAAGAACGATACTGGACGGGATCGTTATGTGCGTTATTTTCAATGCAGTTGTGGGAATGTTTTTCTTCGTGTTCCCACAGGCATACAGTACTATGTTTCCGAGGGGGATAAAGAAAGCCGCAAGCCAATTCGTTGAGAAGTCGGAGGTAGCGAAAATGTACTTCGTCCTCATACCGCTTTATCTGCTGATGTTCCTGTATATGGCAGTCAGCGCACATCTGGCAGGTGTCAGCGGCTTCAAGGCGATGTTCTGGACTGGCTACACCGAGATGATGTTTGTAAACGCAGGCGACTTCTTCCTCCTCGATGTGCTTGCACGAATATATGTCAAGGACAAGGGGCTCATCAAGGGCGCTGAAAACCACCCTGACTGGGAGTGGAAGGGCTGGTGGAAGCTGGCTGTTCCCGAACACGGTCTTGCCTGGCCTGTACTGGTGTGTCCGCTGACCGGACTTATCGTTGCAGGGATCGGAGCGCTATTGGGATGAAGATGTTATTATAAAAAATAAGCATAGCCTGTCACCACTGAGTCAGCAGTTAGGACTATGCTAATATTGTACAAAAGGAGTAAATATGTATCTGGTTTTCTCAATTTTAGGACTTATCGGAGGACTGCTCTGCTGTGTGGGAGATGTGCTATTTGACCTGAAAGGCAAGGGCAACGAAAAGCTGGGAACGTCAAAGAATATAGACAGCAATTGGGTGAAAATGGCTGACTGGAGATTTGGACTTTCCATAGCCCTTGCACTTGTCGGCGACGCAATGGTGGGACTTGGCTTTTATTCCATCGGAATGCAGATCGCCGAAACGCATTCGCTGCTTGGTTATCTGACCATCGGTTTTGGCTACTTCGGCTCAATGGCAGGGATCTTCATTCATTCCTTTGTGTGCATACAGGCACTTATCTACAGAGGCGCACTGATAAACGGCAGCCTGCAAATTGCTGATGACATTCTTGAAAAGCTGTACAAGCAGATAATGCCTACATTTGCAACCGGCTATATTTCGCTGTTAGTGCCGACAGTTCTGGTAATTATCGCCATTCTGAACGGCGCACTTGATGTGCCGAAAATATGCGTGATACTCAACCCGATAGTATTCCTGATGATCGGCATTACCTGCCGTAAAATAGATCCTGTGAAGTTTCAGGATCTCCCCGGTATCATCATGCCCAGCTTCGGACTTTCAATGTTCGGACTGATAGGGATACTCAACCTTATATGACTAAAGGAGCAGACAATGCTTCAGAATGCCCGTTCACTGACTCTGAGACTTCTCACTGACAAACAGGACGCAGGCGCTCACTGCAATGTGGGCAACTCCAAACTTGTGCTGGATTCTATAATAAAGTGGATAGAGTGCTGTACCTAATAAAAAGCAGGCATTGTTTCAGTAAAGGAGCAAAAATATGAGTTTTACAGACAATTTCGGAAATCCCAAAGGATTTCTCGGCCGAATGATGCTTGTCAGCATGGATAAAGAGCATCTGCCTATGGCACAGTGGGCGTTGGAGCGAATAAAGATTCCCGGGAACGGCAAGGTCGCAGACCTTGGATGCGGCGGTGGATACAACATCAGGCGAATGCTGGAAATGAGTGAAAAGGCGAAATTCATAGGTCTGGACATATCCGATGAGAGCGTAAAAAAGGCACAGAAAGTAAATAAAGCCGAGATCGGCAAGCGGGTAAAGATCATCAAAGGCATTGCTGAAAAGCTGCCGTTTAAGGATAACAGTATTGATCTTATCACCGCTTTTGAAACGGTCTTCTTCTGGAAAAAGCCCGAAAAAGCCTTCAGGGAGATCTACCGTTCACTGGTAAAGGACGGATGCTTTGCGGTAATCAATAATTACGGTGATCCGAATGTGGATTGGGAAAAGAAAGTTCCTTGCATGACCAGATATACGGCAGAGCAGATCGCTGATATGCTGAAAGCAGCAGGATTTTCTGATATATCAATAAATAAAAAGGAAAACCTGTTTTTAGTAATAGGATATAAAAGATAAAGGATCATAGTTCTAACAGTTTAAAATCAAACAATAGGAGATGTTTATATGACTGCAAAGGAATACAAGTATCTGACCATGAGCGAGTTCACAAAGGCGGCGGAGGTCTATGAATCGGACAATGCCGGAGTCTATAATATGTGCAAAAAAGACTATCCCGATGTGTTTGCGGAACTTGAAAAGGAGCCGTTCAATGACCTTCTGGACTGCGGCTGCGGAACAGGTCCCATGCTGACTCTGCTCCACGAAAAGTACCCGGAGAAGCACTACACGGGAATTGACCTGACACCGAAAATGATAGAGGTCGCCAAGCGAAAGGCTTTGAGAAACGTGGCTTCTGCCGCCTGCACTGCGTTGTAAGAAAGCCGGAATGAGGAGGAAAATATGTACATTCACAAACATGGAAATGAGACAGCTCAAACAGTCATTATCCTTCATCCTATGGGGATAACGGGTGAAAAAATGTATGAAGCTGTTGGACAGAAGCTGGGTGACTACTGCGTTATTGCTCCTGATATGGGAGATCATGGCAGCGAAAAAAGAGACTTCCGCTCAGCCCGTGCAGAGGCAGCGGCTCTCCACGACTACTTGTTGAAGTCAGGCAAGGTGAAGATCAAGCTGCTTTACGGTGCATCGCTTGGAGCGGCAGTTGCTCTGAAAATGCTGGACTATACTGATATTGAGATAGAGCACGTCTATCTTGACGGTGCTCCTGTTGCAAGGCTCGGACTGGTTATGCGGAACATCTTTCCTCCTGTTCTGGTCTGGCAGAAGAATATGATCGCAAAAAACAGAGAAAAGGGTATATCCGACTTTGTAAAGCGCTACGGCAGAGATATTGCCGAGCACATGGCGGACACCTTTCTGCAATTCAACAAGACCAGTATCAGAAATATCGGAAATGCCTGTGTTGTGGGGAATACGCCGCTCCTTACCGAGGATATGCAGAAGCGTATCTGGTTTGACTGGGGCGAGAAGGAGCTTTACACAAAGACCAGCAAGCCTCTTGTGGAAAAGCTGTACCCTCACGCCCATATCATCGTGCGTGAGGGTTATGAGCACTGCGAGTACATGATGAAGGAAAACTATGATTATGTCCGCAGTTTACAGAAGATCATTGAAGGATAAGGCACATTGATACGGCAGAAGCGCTGAAGTGCATGGAATGATATATACCTAACAGTAACAGAGCGTCGGGAAGCAAGCAGTGTTTTCCGGCGCTTTTTTATGTCAGCATCATTCGTTTTACTTTTTTTGGAAAATCTGAAAAAGTGGTTGACAAAACAATGGATATGTGGTAAGATAACATTGTTACGTAACAATGTTATCTTGTGAGGTGGATCTATGGATAATGAAAATGAAAGCCGTGAAAAGCTCATTATATGTGCAAAAAAAGAGTTTATGGAAAAAGGCTTTGAAAAGGCTTCTCTGCGGGCGATATGTTCTGCGGCAGGCCTGACAACAGGAGCGATATACTTCTTTTTCAAGGACAAAAACGGACTATTCGGCGCAGTTGTCGATGAACCGCTGCAACGTATTATTACAGCAATAGAACAGCACTTTTCAGAGGATATGGAGACAGATATTACTGATTTTCAGCACACCTCCGGCGACCATGATGATTTTGCCGAGATGATGATATCAGCATTATACGCCGACCGTGATGCTATGCTTATACTGCTTGAGAAGTCATCCGGCTCACGGTATGAAGGGATCATCGACCGTTTTGTGGAGATGATAGAGAAGCATAATATGGCTCTTGCAAATTATTATCTTGCGGCGTTTCCGGATAAATGTGTGAATGAATATATGCTGCACTGGTTTTCTCATGTGCAGATAAACGCATTTGTGCATCTTCTGACGCACGTTGAGGATAAGGAAAGTGCTGTCAAGGCGATAAAACCGGTCATGGATATGCTCGTTGAAACATGGCTGAAATATGTTATAGAATAGCATAAAGCAGGGAGGGAACTCCCTTTGCTTTTGACTGAGCGTTAGTAGATACTTACAATTGGAGGGATATAAATGTATCTTCAGGTGAAAGACGTTAAGAAAAGCTATGGTAAGGATACAAGCTACATTCAGGTGCTGAAAGGGGTTTCCACGGGACTTGAAAGAGGACAGATGTGCGTTATCCAAGGCACAAGCGGCTCGGGAAAATCCACGCTCCTTAACTGTATCGGCGGACTTGATACTATGGATTCGGGTTCGATAAAAGTTGACGGGACCGAGATCTTCGGGATGAAGCCTGCACAGCTTTCGGATTATCGGCGTGATAATCTGGGATTTATCTTTCAGTTCTATAATCTTGTACCAAATCTCACTGTCAGGGAGAATATACAGATATGCCGGTATATAGCCGAAAAGCCTCTTGACATAGATGAGCTTCTCGAAACTCTCGGGCTTACAGAGCATCAGAATAAATTCCCTGCACAGCTTTCGGGCGGTCAACAGCAGAGATGTGCTATTGCAAGAGCTCTTGTAAAGAATCCCAAGCTGCTTCTGTGTGATGAGCCCACAGGTGCGCTGGATTCAAAAACCAGCCGTGATATACTTGTTCTTCTTGAGAAAATAAATGAAAAATACGGTACTACAATGCTGATAGTTACTCACAATAATTCTATAAAAAATATGGTGCATAAGGTCATTATCATAAAGGACGGACTTGTGAAAAAAGAATATGAGAATGAAAAGAGAGTTCCTGCCGCAGAACTGGAGGACTTATAATGAATAAGATACTCAGCAAACGGCTTCTGCGTGATCTCAGAACGAATTTCGGAAGATATGCCGCACTGCTTCTCCTTATAGTGATGGGGATATTTCTTGTAGTTTCGATAGTCGGTTCTGCGGAAATGATAATCCGGGGAACTGAAAATCACAAGTCGGTGAATATGGTGGAGGACGGTCAGTTTACGGTATTTGTGCCGCTTTCTGATGAGGATATATCCGAGCTGACAGCTGACGGGACGCAGATAGAGCCGATGTTCTCTCTTGACCTTAAAACAAAAGATAATGAAACTCTCCGTATGTTCAGGAACAGGGAAATGATCGACCTCATACAGCTTGACGAAGGAGAGCTTGCTGCCAAAAACGGCGAAGCTGTCATTGAAAAGGGATATGCCTCAGCACATAATATCCATATCGGTGATACGGTCATAGCAGGCGGAACAAGCTTTACTGTCACCGGTATAGGCTCTGACCCCGATTACGATATGTGTATTGCCAATTTCAGTGATACTGCCGTTGAAAGGAGCTCTTTCGGACTGTTGTTCACAACCGCTGAGCAATATGATGAACTGAGATCCGCAGACGGACTCAATGCGGAGGAATACACCTATGCCTACCGTCTGGGGAATATTTCTAACGATGAACTAAAGGAAAAGATAAGAGACATAAAGATAAATCCCGAACAGGTCGAGGATAAGTATT
>Ga0129317_1001635_pt1 | contig 15477 bp, 16 predicted proteins | sample Cm1ome_FD_94430 | JGI IMG/M metagenome (GOLD analysis project Ga0129317, IMG submission 94430) | Eastern black-and-white colobus group fecal microbial communities from Wisconsin, USA - Cm1105 metagenome | ecosystem: Host-associated > Mammals > Digestive system > Large intestine > Fecal | place... | reverse complement strand
GGTTTTGGATCTTCTAAAGACGAAGTAATCGAAGATAACGAGGACGATCTAGACGGCTTAGACGATTTAGACGATCTAGACGATTTACCTTTTTAATGGCTAGAGAGAAAAAGCTACAAGATAAATGTATCGAGTATCTTAAGTCTAAAGGTATTTATTACTTAAATTTATATGGGGACGGGTTTAGCGGAAAGGGTAAACCCGATCTCCTAACTTGTATTAACGGGCGTTTTGTAGCTTTCGAGTTAAAAGTAGGATCCAACGGATTACAAGACGATCAGAAGATCCATAAAGCCAGGATCGAGAGATCCGGAGGATTACACTACGCGCCCTATACATTAGAAGAATTTAAAAATATAGTAGAGGAGTTGAGAAACAATGGTTAGACATAATAACCCAGTGACGCGAGAGCTAGTTCTAAGAATTAAGGAACTCCTAGAAAATCCGCGTTATGTTAATTTAAGATTGGACGATATCGGCGCTATCGTCGGTACGAGCGGTACCACTGTATCGCGTGTAAAAAGCGGTCACTACGACTATTTACTAGAACCGGAACAATTATATACCAAACAGGTAAACGAGCCTACACCGGCTCAAAATGAGGCAATCCTGGAGGAATTAAGAAGTATTAAGGATATACTTATCGAAATTAAGGAGGCGCTTAAATGAATAAACAGGAAAGAGTAGGGATTTATAACCGTATTATGGTGGGCGTCGACGCTATCGACGAAATGGATCTAGACGCGTTAGGTTTCTTCGACGCTCCAGCGTCTACAAAATATCACGGTAATTATGAGGGCGGATTATTCGATCATAGCTTAGAAGTAACTAAGGCCCTCGTAGATCTAACCGAAAAGTTAGGCCTAACCTGGAGCCGTCCGGAGTCGCCTTATATCGTCGGTATGTATCACGATATTTGTAAATGTGATCTTTATTACTGGGATATCGAGACAAACTCGTACAAGTTTAACGAGGAGTGTATCTTACCAGGACACGGAGATAAATCCGTTATAGTTACTCAAAAGTATATAAGTCTAACAGACGAGGAGATCGCTTGTATCCGCTGGCACATGGGTGCATACGAGACAGATACGAAGTTATGGAACTATTACGGGCGCGCGATCGAGGAATATCCTAACGTACTTTATACTCATACGGCGGATATGGTCGCAAGTAAGATCCTGGGCGTATAAGAGGTGTTCAATGGGTAAGTATCTTAGTATTATTACTAATTTCGGTTGTCATTTTACTTGTCCGTATTGCTTAACTAAAAATACCGGTATCAATATCCCGAAAACCACGATAGATGGACTCGAGTCTTTACCGTTATTTACTAACGAGTACGGCGTCGATATTGTCTCCGTATCCGGTGGAGGAGATCCGTTACACGGATATTATACTCGATCTTACTCTTACTATTGGTATAAACGTTTATTTAATATCCTCTCTAAGTTAGGTATTAAATTCGAATTACATACGAGTTATATCGATAGTGATTTCTATCGTATCCACGGTAAGGACTGTTATCGAGTAGTCTATCATTTACACGACTATAAACAGTTGGAGTCTATTAAGCGATACGCCGACGAAATCGTAAGAGTCGTTTTCGTGGTTACTGAGGATATGACAAAAGAGGATATCGATAAAATCGCCGACTATTGTAAAAATAGCGACGTGATCGAGGAGTTAAGTTTTCGACAGATGATAGATAAAAACTATCAGACTACTTTTTATCATTATGACTATTTAAAGAAATATCATAAAGCGCGTTGGTATTATATCGAGCAAGGAGATTATAATCTCTACTATTGCGAAAATAAAACTTTTACACGTTTTGAAGATATGCGAGGAGGTGCGAAATTTGATTAAATGGAGCGAATACGTAGACGAGTGGCCTAAAGTAAAAAGATCCGCTCGTACTACGATCGGTAAAGAGGGCGAGGGTAAATACCCGTCCGACTCCTGGAAAAAGACGATTTTACAGGCCGAACATAGTCCGATCCGTAAGATTAAGTTTTCCTGGAAATGGACTAATCTTAAGTCCTGGGTTTCGGTACACTTTGTACGCCATTGGTTAGGTATTTTACACTGGGTAACTACTCAGAGGACCGACCGTACCGGCGTAGATCGAGACGCTAGTAGACAGGACGCCCTCGTCTCGCATGAGTGCGAGGCTAACGCCCAGGCGCTTATAAATATCAGTCGTCGCCGTTTGTGTTCCCAGGCGTCGCCCGAAACGCGCCAGGCGTGGACGGAGGTAAAGGAGGAGGTCGCTAAGGTCGATCCGGTACTCGCCTCCGTAATGGTCCGAGAGTGTGTATATCGTGGATTTTGTCCGGAGTTTACTCCATGCGGTTACACTGAGACCGAACAGTATAAAAAGGAGTTAGAGGAATACAGAAAGAGGTAAGGATATGCAATATATCATATTAGACGGTAAAACGCCGACTCACGGATTTAAAGACGGCGAGGGTACTAAAACCTGGGACGAGGCTAAAGACTTCGATAATGTCGCCGTAATCGTTCCTAAGGGTTACGTCGTGCTAGACTTCGATACCGCGTCGGACGCTGAGATCATGCTTAAAATCGTTGACGGTATGGGGTTAAAGTGTAAGGTAATGAAAACGACGAGGGGTATACATTGTTGGTTTAAATCGCCCGAGAAAGATCCTAAAAACTTTATTAAAAACCGCCTGGCTATTGGTATTTATTGCGATCGTAAGAGTGGAGGCCGTAACGCATACGTTAAGGTTAAACAAGACGGAAAGCCTAGAGAGTGGATCCGTAAAGTAGCGAGTAAAGATATCCAGGTAGTACCTAAATGGTTAACGTCGATATCCGCTCCGTCAGGTAAATTTACATTTAAAGAAATGGGCGAGGGATCTGGACGTAACCAAGAGTTATTTAACTATATTGTTTACTTACAAACTAAAGGATTTACGCGCGAGGAGATCCGCGAGACGATCCAGGTTATTAACGACTACGTATTAGGTGAGCCGTTACCGGATAGCGAGATCGGGACTATATGTCGAGACGAGGCGTTTAAACCCGACGACGTTATAGCGGAACAGATCCAAAAAGCCGAGGAAAAAAAGGCCGGCTGGAGTCATAACGAGTTTGGAGATCAGCTTATAGCTGAGTTTCATATTATCGAAGTTAACGGCGTCCTTCATGTATACGAGGACGGTTATTATCAAGCGGACGACAAGATCATAGAAAATAAAATGATCGAGTTATATCCTGGTATCAAACAAAAACAAAGGAGCGAGGTACTGGCGTATATAAGAATTAAAACACATATTAACGCGACTAATTTAAAAGTTAATCCGTATATTCTTAACCTTAAAAATATACGTTTAGATATTAGAACTTCTAAATGTTTAGATTTTGATCCTAACGCGATCGAGTTTGATAGGATCCCGGTTATTTATGATCCGTCCGCTTACTGTGCGGATCTCGATAAAATGTTAAATCGTGTATTTTGCGGAGATCGTGAGGTTATTAACTTGTTTGAGGAAATGTTAGGAGCCGTCCTAATTAAACATAACAGATATCAAAGAGGTTTCTTATTTTTCGGAGAGGGATCTAACGGTAAGAGTACGATCCTGGATCTCATTAAAATTTTCTTAGGTCCTAGAAATTACTCGGCGATCGCTCTCGAAAAGGTAACGGATAGATTTAATACCGCCGAGCTTGAGAATAAGTTAGCTAATATCGGCGACGACGTGGATAACGTAACTATTAAAGATACCGGTACTATTAAAAAGCTATTCAGTGGTAACGCGATCATGGTAGAGAAAAAGGGCGAGCGTCCTTATACGATCGAACCATACGCGACACATATTTACTCATGTAACGCGATTCCTAGATCTTTCGATAAATCCGACGGCTTTTATCGCCGTTGGTCATTTATCCCGTTTAACGCTAGGTTTAGCGTAGACGACGAGGATTACGATCCTATGATTATCGATAAGATCACTACCGACGAGGCTCTATCTTATTTATTAAATATCGGTATTAGAGGAGCTAAAAGATTAATGAGTCGAGGCCACTTTACAGAGCCTAAGAGCGTGATAGAGGCGTTAGAGACTTATAAGGCCGATAACTCTACCGTGTTATCATGGATCGACGATATGGATCTAAACGAGGATTATTTTTTAGATAAGCCTCGAGACGTTACATACTCCGAGTTTTCCGACTGGTGTAAGGTGTCCGGAATTAAGACGGCTAACGTAACCGGTAAAAAGACATTTTTTAAAGAAGTCGCTAGAAAATTCGAGTTTGACGATAAGCCGAAACAAAAGGCCGACGGTAAGAGATATTTTGTAATCAAAATTTAATAGGAGAATAAACTAATGAAAGTTATAAAAAGATCGGGTATCGAGGTAAATTTCGATCCTAATAAAATTAAAAAAGCTATAACCTCAGCTAATAATGAGGTTAAATCATCTGATCGATTATATCCGGAGGAGATCGACGAGATCGTCCTAGGTATTACCGAGACTACTAAATTTATGAACCGCGCCGTAAACGTGGAGGAGATCCAGGATACAGTAGAGGCGAGACTTATGAGATCAAGATCTCCGGAGGTCGCTCGTAAGTATATCCGCTATCGCTACGATAGAGAAAAGGCGAGAAAAGGAAACAGTACAGACGATATGATCCTATCGCTTATCGAGTGCGATAACGAAGAAGTAAAACAGGAAAACAGTAATAAAAATCCGACTATTATCCCGACTCAGCGCGACTATATGGCCGGAGAAGTTAGTAAAGATTTATCACGTCGTAAGATCTTACCCAAAAAAATTATCGAGGCTCACGACGCCGGTATTATTCATTTTCACGATATGGATTATTTCGCTCAGCACTCGCATAATTGCGACCTGGTAAACCTTGAGGATATGCTCCAAAATGGTACGGTTATCTCCGGTACAATGATCGAAAAGCCTCACACATTTAGTACGGCGTGTAATATTGCGACTCAGATTATCGCCCAGGTTGCCAGTAGTCAGTATGGCGGTCAGAGTATTACTCTCGCCCACCTGGCGCCATTCGTAGAGGAAAGCCGTAAGAAGTTTAAGAGAGATAACGCCGATTTGTTAGGCTTTATGTCAGAGAATAACTTTAATAAGCATATCGAGACGCTCGTACGTGATGATATCAGACGAGGAGTACAGACGATCCAGTACCAGGTAGTTACTCTTATGACTACTAACGGCCAGGCTCCATTTATTACGGTATTTATGAACATTAACGAAGTACCAGACGGACAGATCCGTAAAGATCTCGCGGTAATTATCGAGGAGGTACTTACTCAGAGAATTAAGGGCGTTAAGAATGAGGTAGGCGAGTGGATTACTCCGGCTTTTCCTAAGCTGATCTATTGCTTGGACGAGAATAACGCAAAGCCTGGATCTGAGTATTATTACTTAACTGAGTTATCGGCTAAGTGTACGGCTAAGCGTTTAGTACCGGATTATATCTCCGCTAAAGTAATGAGAGATCTTAAGGGAGACGTCTATACTTGTATGGGTTGTAGATCTTTCCTTACTCCCGATCGTACTACCGATAACGTCGCGAACGCTAAGAACTGGATCCCAGGTAAAAAGTATTACGGTAGATTTAACCAGGGCGTAGTTACTATTAACTTAGTAGACGTAGCGTTATCGGTCGTTAAGATCGTAAACGAGGATTACGAGGAAAACTATAATCCGTGGACTAAATCTGCCGTCGAGGATATGTTTTTTAATGAATTAAATCATAGATTAGAGACTTTGTGTTATCCGGCTTTAATGGCTAGACATAACAGATTAAAAGGTACTCCGTCCGACGTAGCGCCGATCTTATGGCAATACGGCGCCCTGGCTAGACTGGCTAAGGGGGAAAAGATCGATAAACTCCTTTACGGTGGTTACTCTACGATTTCTCTCGGATACGCCGGCCTTTACGAGTGTACTAAGGCGATTACCGGAGAGTCTCATACCGGAGGCGGTAAGGATTTCGCTATCCGTGTTATGGAGGCTCTTAACGAGGCGTGTAGACGTTGGAAAGAGGCTACTAATATCGATTTTAGCTTATACGGTACTCCGCTAGAGTCTACTACTTATCGTTTCGCTAAGTGCTTACAAAGACGTTTCGGTATCGTCGAGGGTATTACCGATCATGGATACATAACTAACTCTTATCACGTAAACGTTAGAGAAGAAATCGACGCTTTTACTAAATTAAGTTTCGAGTCTGAGTTTCAGAAATTAAGTCCGGGAGGCGCGATCTCATACGTTGAGGTTCCTAACATGATGAACAATATCGAGGCTGTATTAGCTGTTATCGGATTTATCTACGATAACATTATGTACGCCGAGTTAAACACTAAGTCCGACTATTGCCAAGTTTGTGGATACGACGGGGAAATTAAGATCGTAAAAGACGATAACGGTAAATTAGTATGGGAGTGTCCTAAGTGCGGTAATAGGGATCAAGATAAAATGAACGTCGCGCGCCGTACGTGCGGTTATATCGGTACTCACTACTGGAACCAGGGTCGTACTGAGGAGATCGCGGATAGGGTATTACATTTATGATCGAGATAATAACATTTTTAACGAGACGATCTTTAGGACTTAAAAAGTATGAGATCTTTCGCTTTCGCAATCAAATCAATAAAGCCGACTATTATTACTTTACAGATAGAGAAGTAATTAAGGTCGTAGTAAACAGATCATTTAGTAAACCTAGTAACGTATCTTACAATTTCCTACTACACGCTAAAAATTTAATCGAACACGACGGCACTATAGAGTCGTTTCATTATTAGGAGGTAAGACAGTGAATTATGGACGTATTAAGAAAACCGATATCGCTAACGGTCCAGGCGTCCGAGTTAGTCTTTTCGTCTCCGGTTGTCGTAACCGTTGTAAAGGCTGTTTTCAGCCGGAGACGTGGGACTTTAACTACGGCCAGGAGTACGACGGAGTTAATACAGCTAACGAGATTATCGAGGCCTTATCGCCGGAGTATATCTCCGGTCTTTCGATCCTGGGAGGAGATCCTATCGAGCGAGAGAACGTCTCCGAGGTCGTTACGCTTTGTCACCTGGTAAAACTCCTTTATCCGGATAAGTCTATATGGTTATGGACTGGATATTATTACGAGGAGTTATTACTCAGAGAGCCGAAGATCCTGGAATACGTGGACGTTATCGTCGACGGTCCATTTAAAGAAAATCTTAAGGATATCTCGCTCGTATGGCGAGGATCCAGTAATCAAAGAATTATTAACGTAAAGGAGAGCCTAGAAAAAGGTTATCCGGTGGAGGTAGAATTATGAGAAAATCAGAGTTTAAAGAAATCGTACAAGAGGGTATTAACAGAGGACGCGAGTTTATGGCGGTTAAGATCCGTACAGATGGTAACGCCGGTCCGGAGATCATTATTAACGGATCCGAGAATTTTAAGCAGAAACTTGCTTATTATGATAAGGCCTATAACGACGATATGGAACTTATTAAGGCTAAGGAGGCCGGTAAGTTAATCACGATCGAGGACGTACTCGTAACGAATAATTTTAACGATCTTTCATGGTTTGTGTATTAAGGAGGTTATAATATGACAATCAAAAAGATTAACGGTCACGGACCTAGTGAGGAAAAAGTAAGATTTAAACATTTTGTTATCTTATGCCGAAAAGTTAACGAAATTATCGACGAGGTAAATAAATTACAGAAAAAGCCGGTAGATAATAAAATTATTAAAATTAAGTATTTCGACCAGGAAATCGAGAAGATCCAAAAGATCAGCGTCGGAGACTGGATCGATTTAAGATCCGCCGAAAGAGTCGAATTAAAAGCCGGCGAGTATAAACTCCTCCACCTGGGCGTTGGTATGATCCTCCCGGACGGCTACGAGGCTCACGTCCTCCCTCGCTCCTCTACTCCTAGTAAGTTTGGTATTATCTTAGCTAATTCTATGGGAGTTATCGATAACAGTTACTCCGGCGACTCCGACGAGTGGAGATTTCCGGCGGTGGCGATCAGAGATACAGTAATCGAAAAAGGAGATCGTATCGCTCAATTTAGGATCGTAAAAAATCAGCCTGGTATTAACTTTAACGTAGTGAATCACTTAAACGAGATCTCTCGCGGTGGTGTTGGATCTACTGGTAAGAGGTAGCCTATGTTAATTATCTTAGCTATATTGACGTTTATTATTATCGGTTTATTTTTGTGGGCGCTTATTTACGCTTGTTCAAATCATCATTGAGCATAACAGAAAGCATAACAAAAACATAACAAAAACTCATTTTTTAACAAAAAGTTAGAGATCTTAAAAATTAGTCAAAATTTGAGGACATAACAAAAACTGACAACATAACAAAAACATAACAAAAACTTAGATTGATTTTGTTATTGATTTATCATAAAACGCTTTAGATTTTTATCGGGTTGAGTTTAGATATTTCTAAAAAATTCTATATACTATAACACAATAACATAATTATTACTTTAGTTAATAAGAGAATATATTATATATATAAAGAAATGTTAAGAAATAGAAAGTATATAGAAGTTGAGAAAAATTCTGTTATTTTGTTATGACCTCGATCCGGAGGTGTAATTTATGGAAGATATAGAGATCCAGGAAGTCGAGTCTAAAAAGCGCTCGTTTAGACGCTATCGTAAAAATTTATCGCTTATCGATCGTTTAGAGAAAAAGCTCGAACTCCTGGAGCTTAGGATCTCTTCTCCTCGCTCGCCTAAGTTTTCCGATATGCCTCGCGGTGGAAAGCCAGTAACTACTGAGGAGTTAATCCTAGAAAAGATAGAACTAGAGGATCGTATAAAGCGATTAAGAAATAAAGGCCGAAATATCAAGACGGATATATTGGCCGAGATCGATACCCTAGAGGACGATCGTTACGCGGAGGTTTTAGAGAGTTATTTTATAGACGGTTATACGATCGAGGAGATCGCCGATATAAAAGGTTATAGTACCCGTCACGTATACAAGCTATACGCTGACGCTATAACATTACTAGTTCATAAAGATAACAGTCCTACAACATTATAAAAGCGTGATAAAAAAGGTATTATGATATCGTGATAATCTATAAAGGATTGTTACTTATTTGGTTAAAGCCTCCATTAAAAGGTAAAAAGGTCTAGCTACTAATTAGTGGTTAGGCCTTTTTCATTGACTAATTAATACTTATAAAGGAGGTTGATATTATGCTACTAAAAACGTGTGGTAGGTGTGGTAAGTTAATACCTTATGGTATTAGCTACTGTAGTGAGTGTAGGCCTATAGTAGAGGCCGAGCGTGAGGCTAGGCGCCTGGAGTCTAAGCATGAGAGCGATAGACGATATAACAAGACGAGAGATCCTAAGTATGTACGCTTTTATAACGGGATAGAGTGGCGTACTCTTAGCGCTAAGTATACTCAAGATAAAGGTTATAGGTGCGAGGCTTGCGGTGCTATGGCTACACAGGTCCACCATAAGAAACCTATACAGACTCCCGACGGTTGGGAGTTAAGACTAGACTATAATAACCTCGAGTTATTATGTACTAAGTGTCACAATGATAGACACGATCGCTTTAAGAGACGTAAGCGACGATCTACTTAAGACGATACAATACGTAATACCTACGAGGTTTTATTATTGTATAAAAAGAGATTTTATATCTATATAGTACCGGATCCAGGCTAAAAGGGTAGGGGTGGTAGAAATTCTACGAGACTCTGAGGGGATAACGGTACAGGGGGATTTCTTTGTAGCAAAAACTCCCCACGAAATATAAAAAGGAGGTTTTTATGTTAAAAGTAAATTTTAAATCTTACGGGAATTACATTGTTGACAGTTTATATCAGTGGGATACTAACCAGGTGTTAAAAATTACAGGTTTAAACGTGACTACCGCGCCGACGATCTTGTTTTTTAATAGAGCGAAAGTAACGGCGTCTCCGGTCGCGTCTACCTTAAATGAAGACGTCGTATCGGTTCCAATTCCTAACGGATTATTACAGGATCCTTATCCGATTATCGCTTATATCCGTGTAGCGTCCGGAGGATCTAATAATACGATCGGAAAAATTAAAATCCCGGTTGTACCGTCTGCTAAGCCTGAGGATTACGAGTTTATCGAAAATATCGAGATTATTTCTTATGAAGATATGGTAAGTATGATCGAGGGTAAGGTCGATAAGTCCGAGTATGATCCGGTTATCGCTAAGGTATTGGCGGATATTGAGGAGATCCAGACTACCGGCGCGACGGCTGAGGTAATCGAGAATAAGGTCGAGATTGTTATCGACGAGTTAATCGCCTCCGGCGCTATGGCCACTATGACGATCGAGGACGGTACTATTACTCAGGAAAAGTTATCTCCTGATATTCATTTCGGAGTACAGGACGGCGAGGTTACAGTCGAAAAGTTAAGCGGTACGGAGTACGAATATCCGGGCGGTCTAAATCAGATCGACTTAGATAACTGTACGGTCGGATATACGTTAAATACTACTACGGGAGAATTAGTCGAAAATTCTTCTTATTGTGTGTCTAACAATATGCCCGTCGAGGATAATACTCATTTTTACGCTAAGGTTAACGACTGGGACGGAAATACATATATCGTATTTTACGACTCCTCCGATACATTTGTTTCCGGTGTAAAAATCGGTCAAACAAATACGGGAATTTATCGGGAAATCCCTACCGGCGCGGCGTATGCTAAAGCCTGTTTCCGAGGCGTCGATAAAACTCCTGTTGTTATTTTTGCAGACGAGGCGATCGCTTCAGTAAATGCGAGCGGTCTTATTGATGATATGCAAAAACGTTATATCAATAATCCGTGGGGTAAACTTGTTACTAAGGAATTACAAAGTTATTTCGCGAACGAGTCTATTGCACTTTCCGCCTTAAAGGGTGTAGGGGCGATGATGTATAATCTTTTTGACGTATCAAGTCCGTATGCTGAGGGTTGTTATTTGCTACCTTTACGAAAGACGTATTATATCTATAATATGTCTGATGAAAATATAACTAACGGTACGCTCATGATGTATGTAATGAAAAAGAACAGAGGTTCTCAAAGTATTTATCATAGTTTTATCGATGTTGGCACTCATGCGACCTCTACGGTTAACGATGAACTTTACGAGGACGCTTTACTCGTATATGTTTCCTGTGGCTCTTTAACAGAAAATCAGCGTAACGGCCTGGTTATTTCTGAAAGAGACGACTTAGAGGAGTATCACGCTTACGGCGAGATGTATTACGATCCTGATACCGAGGCTAAAAAGTTTGTACAGGCGGCGAGAGAGGATATTGTTAAACAGTATGACGGCGGTGTAATGCTTACGATCGGAGACTCGTATACTGCGTATATGAATAGTCATTTCAGTACGTTCGCGGAAAAACACGGTCTTGTACAAGATAACCGAGGTCTTGCGTCCTCTACGATCGCCGGAGATCTCACCGGGAGCATTGGTTATAAACCGTTTTGGGATCGCATTGATACGGCGATATCTGAATATAATGCCGGTCACGATATTAACGGCACGGTTTATAGTAATGAGGACGTTAAGTTAATTACGTTTATGGGTGGTGCTAATGACTGGTCCACCGTAAACGATACCGTCAATCGTTTGGGTACCGGACCTCATAATACAGATAAAGGTACTCTCTACGGTGCTTTAAATTATTGTTTTTCCACTCTGTTAAAGAGTTTTCCTAATGCCGATATTGTATGTATTTTACAACCTTGTAATTACTCTAGTACAGTACCGACTACTGAGGAAAATGCTAAAAATGTAGGTTTTGAGTCATTGTCTCAAGCCCAGCAAATGACAGACGCTCAATACTCCGTTTATGTAATGCAGAGAAAAGAGAGGATCGTCCGTACTATGGCCGAACAATACGGCTTACCGATTGCCGACTGTTGTTTTTCCTGGTATAATCCTTGTAATCCGAACGACGCGGCTAAGTATTGGCAGAGTGATAAATTACACTGTACAAGAGAGGGCCACGACGCTATTATCAAGGTCTTAGAAAAAACGGTTAATAACTTACCGTTTAATCGTAATTAAAGTTAGGAGGCGATAATATGGCCGGTCAGAGATTACCTATCGAGGTAGTCCAGGCTCGAGGATCTAAGCACTTAACTAAGGCGGAGATCCAGGAGCGTCAGGAGCGAGAGATCAAGCCGATAACCGACGGTATTATCGCTCCGGACTATCTTAGTAAAAAACAAAAGGATACTTTTTATAAGTTATCCGGACAGTTACAAAAACTTAAGATCATGGGAGAGACGGACGTAGACGCCTTAGCTCGATACATTGTAGCAAACGACGCCTACGTACACGCTACTAAGCAACTCCGAAAAATGGAAGTTAAAAACGATCCTATGAAGTACGAGGCATGGAGTAAAATCCAGGAACGCAACTTTAAAATGGTTAGAGCCTCGGCTAACGACTTAGGATTATCAATCTCGAGCCGTTGTAAGCTCGTAGTACCTGGAGCTAATAAAGAGGATACTCCTAAAGAAAACAAGTTTAAAAAATTTGAAAAGAGGACCGTCGTAGGTGGATAACTCTAACGTCCTTAACGATCGCGTAACCAGGTACGCGAGAGAAGTCGTAGCCGGTAAAGTGGTAGCCGGTGAGCTACACAAGTTAGCTTGTAAGCGCCACCTTGACGACCTCAAAAAACAGAATACTAAGGACTTTCCTTACTATTATAATCCGGCTAAGGCTATGGAGATTATAGCCTACGCCGAGACCTTAACGATCGCCGAGGGAACGGAGCCACGAGCGGTTAAGCTCTTAGATAGTCAAGCGTTCGACCTCGGCGCTACGTTCGGGTGGTACAAACAGAAAAATGATAAGCGCCGATTTAGACGACGTTATAAGTCAGAGGCTAGACAGAACGGTAAGACGTTCGAGAATGGTATCATAGGTACTTATATCGCCGGTTTCGGTGGTTATAATTACGGTAAGCTCTTTACCGTAGCAACTAAGAAACGACAAGCGCGTCTAGCATGGGAGGAAATGAGCAAGTTTATTTCGATAGATCCCGACCTGGGCGAGTTTTTCGAGGTTAAAGATTATATCTCGACTATCATAGCTAAGGAGACTAACTGTACTATAGAGGCCTTAAGTAAAGAGGCCGGCTTAGACGACGGCTTTAGATCGATATTTAGCTCGATCGACGAAATACATCAGCATAGAGACAATAAAATATATAAGGCTTTATACAATGGTACTAGAGCCTTAGACGAAACCTTAGTATCCATGATTACAACGAGAGGCGATAACCTCAACTCGTTCTGTAAGGAAATGGACGACTATTGTATAAATATCCTCAGAGGTCAAGCGACCGCCGAGGATTTTTTTGTAGATATCTATTGCCTAGATCCTCAAGATGATATATGGGATCCTAATAACTGGATTAAGGCTAATCCGTATCTATGTAGTACGGAGGAGGGTATCGAGCAACTCAAGACCGACGCTCAGACCGCTAAGGATATGGGAGGATCAGATCTTAGAGACTTCCTTACTAAGTGTCTTAATATGTGGGTACAAAATACCGACGATCAGTTTATCCAGGCGGATAAGTGGCAGAAATGCGGATCTAAGAGGACTCTCGAGGATATGCGCGGTCGTAGTTGTTGGGTAGGCCTCGACTTATCGAGCGGAGGCGACCTTACGACCTACTCTCTCGAGTTTCCGGAGGAGTACATATCCGAAACCGGAGAAACGAAAGAAAAATATTACTTTTACTCTCATTCCTTTATGCCTAGAGGCCGTTTACAGGAGCATATAGAGACGGATCTCGCTCCATACGATCTATGGGAGAGTATGGAACTTATAACCGTAACCGGTGGATCCGGAGACTTTAAGAACGATTATAAGTTTATTATAAAGGATTTACAGAGGATTAAAGAGGAGTACGATCTTACCTTTTTGGGTATCGGTATCGATCCTCATAACGCCGACGGTATCCTCTCAGATCTCGAGGCGTTCGGGTGTCCCGTTATTATTATCGTCCAGTCGTGTAAATCCCTTAACGACGCGACGGTAGATATCCAGTTACTCGTTAAGAGTGAGGATATCGAGTATAACGCTAATAACGAGTTATTAACCTGGTCTTTCCTTAACGCTAAGGTGGTCCGTAACTCGTTCGACGAGATCAAAGTCGACAAAAAGCCGGGACAAAAGTTTAAACGTATCGATCCGGTCGACGCTTGCGTAGACGCTCACGCGGTAATGCTTAAAAACCGTACGGCGGAGATCGTGGACGTAGAGACCGAGTTAGATAAATACCTTAAGGCTATGGGTTGGAAAAAAGATTAAGAAAAGGAGGTGTAAAAAGTGAATATCTTTAAGCGATTTTCGATCGCCTGGAAAACGATCTTTAATAAATCGGATCGACAGACGATCGAGTTAAATAATCTCTATAAGTTTTTAGGGATCAATCCGGACGAGGACGAGAGGGTACTCTCCGAGGCTACCTATTTCGCTTGTATGAAAGTATTGAGCGAGGCAATCGGTAAACTACCTCTTAAGTTACTGAGGTATAACGAGAAAAACGGCGTCGAGACGGCCCGTAGACACGCGCTCTATTATATCCTCCATGATCGACCTAATCCATATATGACGGCCTCGACTTTTTGGTCTACCGTCGAGTATAACCGTAATCACTACGGTAACGCGTACGTATGGATCCAGGGGGCCGGTAAGGATATGAAACTATGGATTTTACCGTCTAATAGCGTACAGGTATGGTATGACGACGCTAAGATCCTAGCAGATCAGCCGGATTTATATTACTTATATTCCGGAGGCGGTAAAAATTATCGTTTCGGATCTGAGGAGATATTACACTTTAAGTCGAGTAACACTCTCGACGGCGTGATCGGTGTATCCGTCCAGGATCAGTTAAAAATGACGATCGGCGGAGCCGTTAAGTCTCAGAAAATGCTTAATAAAATGTACGAGAGCGGATTTACCGCTAAGGCGGTCCTTAATTATACAGGATCCTTAAACGACGCTAACGTCCAGGAACTCGTAAAAATGACAGAGGCCTACGGTAAGGGAGAACTGGCCGACGAGGGTATCGAGAATATTATCCCGATCCCGTTAGGGTTTAGTCTTACTCCGCTTAACGTAAAACTGGGAGATAACCAGTTTATCGAGGTAAAACAGTATACCGCGTTACAGATCGCGAGCGCGTTCGGTATTAAACCTTATCAGATCGGCGACTATACTAAGTCGTCCTACGCGTCCGCAGAGGCTCAACAGTTGAGTTTTTACGTGGATACTCTGTTATACATTATTAAACAGTACGAGGAGGAGATTACTTATAAACTCCTATCCCCGGACGAAATCGCTAACGGATATCATTTTAAATTTAACGTATCCGTTATCCTTAGAGCCGATCTCGCTACTCAGATCGATACATTGAGTAAAGGCGTGGCCGGC
>Ga0129317_1001632_pt1 | contig 15496 bp, 7 predicted proteins | sample Cm1ome_FD_94430 | JGI IMG/M metagenome (GOLD analysis project Ga0129317, IMG submission 94430) | Eastern black-and-white colobus group fecal microbial communities from Wisconsin, USA - Cm1105 metagenome | ecosystem: Host-associated > Mammals > Digestive system > Large intestine > Fecal | place... | reverse complement strand
GGTAAACAGCTGGTTGCGAAAGTCGTGGAAAAAATGCGTCGGGAAAAACGAAAAATTATCCCACTATGCCCATTTGCGAAACACGAATTTGATAAAACGCGGGAGTATGATGATATTCGCAGTTGAAAAGATGATTTGTATCCGCCGGAAGTAATACAAATCTGGAATGATGTTGTTAATATGTTAGATGAAAATAACCCTGCATATGCAGGGTTATTAATCTTAGAACTAGCGACTATTGGCATTGTAAAGTTAATTCACTGAATTTCGCAGTTTTATTTTGCAATTTGTAATTTGTTTTACACTTTTGAGAAGGCTCATCACCCCATTGTGCAATAAGTGTATCCTCTTCAGGTAACCCTGACATATACACCTGTCCTTGATCAGCAACAATACTGCTGTTAATGCTGTTTTCAGAATCTAATGTCACCACACTACCAAACGGTACGGGCTCACCATTCTTCTGTATCAAGGTAATGATTGCCTTATTACCGACATTGACTTTAAATGGAGCGGAAACTAAAGCTCCTCGAGAAGGGATGACAGTAACATCTGTATTTAGCAGCTCAACATTATCCTTAACACTATTAACATCAAGTGAAATTTGATTTCGGTTATAGGGATTCAAATATGGGACCACGGCATATCCACGCCAGTCCGTATAAATACCTGAACCGTTCAATACTTTTACGCTGGCGGCATCACGAGCCTGAACCAGAGCACTGGCACTGTCCAGACTTAATGGCTGGGATAAGGTTAATCCATGTGGATGCAACGTAATACCACCGCTAATTCCGTATATCCATTGACTGGAGTCTTTTTGCCAGGCATAGCCGCCGTTCATTTGTGCATAAGGTCCACGATAGTTAAGGTTAATGTTACCTGACTCTCCTCTGTTTTGATTCTGCCAGCCTTGCGCCACGGCATAGTTAAACTCACCATCCTGTGAAGAGCCGTTTAATCCAACCTGCTGTTGCACCTGACCATTATTCGTAATGGTATTCGTGGTTAAGAACAGGTTATTTCCATTCAACAATGAGTTGAGTGGTACAGAAACAGATAAAAACAGCGACTTATCAGCCTCGTGGTAGTACGGACTTTTATTATACCCGAGCGATAGCATTGCTGAGATATAACGAAATGGCAGTGAATAACTCGCAGATAAGTTATATCCATCAGCGGTATCCCAGTACTGATCTTTACTTGCTGAGAGGTAGAGTTGTCCCCAGTCCTGAAGATCTTGATTTATCGTTGTTGATATACGCGAACGTTGATGATAACTGTTTATATTTTTTTCATCAACGAATCCACTCTGAATTTGTTGTAACTCATCAAAATCGTAGTAACCGCGTGTGGCATAACGATAGCCGGTAATATTCAATGTCGTATTTGTCTCACCAAAACCACGCGAATACATAAAACGGTAAGACTGTCCTTGCTGTTTTCCGAAAGACTTATAATTCTGCGAAAATTGTGAGCGAGCATGAGTGACATCCAGGGAGAACGCTCCAAAAAAATCTGAGTATTTACCCAGGCCAAGCAGAACTGCTGCATAGTTGTCTGCTTTGATACCACCACCATAAAATGTATATTCATCAGGTAATCCAATTGCTGCTGAAGACTGAACAAACTGAGGCTCAGACACACTATTATTCAAAGTAGAACCTGACCGATATTTCCCGAATGCCAGGTTATAGCGTAAGCGTCCTTGACGTTGAAGAACCGGTAAAACGGCAGTCGCCTGAGTAAAATGGCGAATAGTGCCATCTGCCTCACGGATTTCCACCTCCAGGTCACCGGTGAATATTTGGTTAAAATCGCGTAATTCAAACGGTCCAGGTGGGACGTTCTTTTGATAAATGACAACACCGTTTTGCTTGACGGATACCTGTGCTTGAGAATAAGCAATGCCACGGACAACAGGGCTATATTGGCTGAGTTCTGGGGCAATCATGCCATCATCAGATGAAAACTGTGCTCCTTCAAAAGGAAAACTGTCAAATATCGCACCATCCGTTGAAGTCTGACCTACGATAAATTGCCCTCCTTGCAGGATAGAATAATCATGCTGTAGATAAACACTAACGGGTTGCCAGTGGCTCTCTTTATTATATGAGTTTGTTGACCAGTTACCGTTATGGCGAAGGCGCCATCCACCAAGGTTCAGAGAACTGTCCAGAGATAAAAACTGACTACGGCTACCGTAGCCATTATTATTTTGCTTAATTCCGTTAAATAGATAATTAACCATTAGCGCTGGCATACCTTCATCCCAGAGATGGGGCGGAGTACTTAACCAATCCTGAGGTTTGAGGTAGCTTTGTGGTATATTCAATATTAGCTTTTGGTTGTTCGCATCGAATTTCTCTGTTGCGCCCTGAATAATATATGCAATATTTTGCTGGTAAGCCGATGGGGAAGATACAGAGAGCTTATTTGTATCAATTCCCCAACGTTCCAACTGTTGAGGCGTCAGTCTGGCGTTCAGCTCATTATCTTGTTCGGTAAAATCAATTTTAATTTGACTGTCAACAACTTTACCATTCATAATAACGTCAACAGTATATTTCCCTGGCACCGCTCCACTCGCATTCATAAAATAACTGAGGTTAATGTTTTTAGCATTGTTACCATCAGATAATTCCAGAAAATCTGGGTTAAATGATAACTCATTATTATGACCAGGAACGGGAGATGCAGCTCCCCAACTGAACGCCGGATACAGGAGTACGATCCTTACCTGTAATAAGGATTTTTTTAATAAAACTTTCAAACAGCCTCCCGAAAAATAATGAAAATGTTAGAATTTAATATCTACAACAGGATTTTTTCCGCCATAATCATTAATCGTTGTATAACTAAAAGACTTTGCGTTCTGTGTGGGTATTTTAAACTCCGAATATGGTGCAACCATGAAATCTTCAATTGAGGTTACTTTCTTATTGTTAATTTTCACATTATCCATTGTAATATAGTAAGGTGTTGTGTTTTCTATGCTTATATATTCGTTTTTATTTAATATTTTTAAGGATTTAAATGCAGCGTTAACTTTGTTTGTTTCGTTAAGCTTATGCGGACGATAAATGAGTTTGATTCTGCTATTAATTGCAAATTGTAAATCAGAAGGCTTCGAACTAGTTTTATCATTACTAATCTCTTTTGGTGGAATTGCAAGAACATTAATCCGGAAAATAGATTCTCTGTCTGTTGGTAACAAGTCATCTGTTTTTTCGATTTTTAATTGAATACTTTCATTAGGCAATACCCTGTAAAGAATTGGAGTTATAATAAAATTTTTACTTTTTCCATCATCGCTATAGTTGGATATCCATGACCGTAATAGCCAAGATTTACTTTCATTAAAGTTATTAACTTTTATTGATGCACTATTTTGTTGGGAGTCAAATATTACTCTGGTTAAGTCTAAATTTATACCCTCAAGATCACGTGCAATAACTGGTGACGATAACAGGAGAAGAAAAGTATAAAGTATTTTTTTCTCATTTTTACTCCATAAAAAGCATGGTTGTACATCAACCATGCTTTTTTATCAATGAATGAACATTAAGCGTATGTAGCAGTTACAACAAAAGATGCGCTATAATTGCCTTGACCTATATCAGTTGAAGCTTTTGATGACATTTTAACTGCTTCAACACGCACAGGTAATGCAAATGTCTCATTCGTAACGTCAATACGCAATGGGGTATTGTCTAGCTTCATATTCGTAAAAGACGAACCGTTATCTTTGGATACACCAAAAGTCAGACCCAACCATCCTTGTGAATAAGTATTGTCAATTTTCGGATAAGCGATTGTTTTACTCCCAGCAATCCCACCAAAACCGGTGGCCATCACTTTAAGATCAACTGATTGACCATTGCATCCTGAAAACTGAATATTACCAGCAGACTGTTGAGCCATGGCATTTTGGAAAGCAGTTTTTTGGTACATGGCAGTAGTAATAGTTGGCATTGTCACGCTTTGTGGAAAAGTCACTGAACAAGTAGATGCACCAACAGTGCCTGTTACCGCTAATGTACCAGATCCGATGGTTGTACCAGAATTTGCTGCTGCCATAGCTGAACCTGCGGTCATGCTTAATAACAGCCCCATTGCGAGAAGTTTTTTATTCATATTCATATTAAACTCATCATCAATTTATAAAAAGAATAAACACTAATTAAAGCAACCCCCCATCAACCTATCTGCGTTGTGCATTGGTTTGGTGGTTTTTGCGGTATTAATCCTACTTTTTTTTGGGGGGTGATCAACTAGGTGGCAAAATTAATCATTGTTTTTTAATTGACCTTTTAAAACTTGCAAATATAAAAAAACATCTTTTTTTGCTTTTTTTTATAATATTTTTATCTTATATTTGTATTTTTGTTTCTTTTTGTTTATCTGATTTTTTTATTTTTAGTTGTTATCAATAAAAATATCTTTTTTTGATAGTTAATTTGTTTATGCCCCCTCGCCTCTTGACTATCCCACAGTAAGATGAATATATAATTAAGTATTTTTTACTTGTTGGGGGCATGATGTGAATAAAATATATGTGTTAAAGAAAAATCATAGAGGTGAAATTGTTGCTGTATCGGAAGTGGTAAAAAATATAAAAAGAAAAACCACCTCGACATTTCTTTTGAAGTCAAAATTATCAACATTACTATTGATAAGCATAATGGCGGTAGGATATAGCTTTCCATTGTGTGCTTCCGTCGTTAGCTCCACTACTTCCTACCAAACATATCGTGATTTTGCTGAGAATAAGGGAGAGTTCCGCCCCGGCGCGGAAGATGTACCTCTATATGATAAAAATGGCAATCCCGTCATGACGCTAAATAAAGCGCCAATGATTGACTTCAGCTCTAATGACTCGATTGGGGTTGCAACATTGGTTTCGCCACAATATGTCGTCAGTGTTAAGCACAATGGTGGTTATCAATATGTGAAATTTGGCTATGCGGATGATTCCTCCTATGCCCTTGTTGACAGAAATAATCACTGGAGAGATTTCCACACTCCCCGTCTCAACAAAATTGTCACCGAGGTTACACCGCTGGATATAACCAATGCGGGCACAGCTAAGGGAACCTATCAAAATGCTGACCGTTTCCCTGTGTTCTATCGAGTAGGTACGGGAACTCAATATGTAAAAGATACTAACGGAAAAATCACCTATTTAATGGGGGCCTACTCGTATAAAACAGGTGGATTAGTAAATACGCCGGCTATATCTGACTGGAGTTTTGTCACGAATACCACTAATACTCCACTCTCAACCTACGGTACACCCGGTGACAGCGGCTCTCCTCTTTTTGCCTGGGATGCAGACCAAAATAAATGGGTTTTGTTAGCAGTTCTCAATTCATATGCAGGAGTTAATGGCAATACTAACTGGTACACAATAATTCCTGCCGGTGATGTAAAAAATACGATGAAACAAGATGCCGATGCACCGGTAAATACAAAACAAGGTGAAGGGGATATTCATTGGTCATATGACGAAAAAACGGGGCTTGGTTCATTAACCCAGGGAAGCACATCATGGGCAATGCATGGTAATTTGGGAGCAACATGGCCTGCTTCGCTTAATAGTGGTAAAGATCTAACTTTTCAGGGCGGCGGTACTGTAGTGTTAGATAATACCGTTAATCAGGGGGCTGGCACACTTACTTTTAATGATGATTATATTGTCAAGCCCGTTGATACTCAGGCATGGAAAGGCGGCGGAGTTATTGTTAATGGTGAGCATCTTGTCGACTGGCAGATTAATGGGGTTACTGGTGATAGTTTGCATAAACTGGGTACGGGTACGTTAAAAATTAACGGTACCGGTGTAAACCCAGGAAGCTTAAGTGTGGGAGACGGAACCGTTATATTGGCACAGCGTGCTGATGATAACGAACTGAGCCAGGCATTCAGTTCTGTCAGTATTGTAAGTGGGCGTCCTACTCTGGTGCTAAACGACGACAAACAAATTAATCCGGATAATATCAAATGGGGCTATCATGGCGGCAAGCTCGACATTAATGGAAACAGTTTGACCTTTCATAAACTTAACGGGGCTGATGATGGAGCTATACTGACTAACAGTGACTCCATAGCTAATGTTAATCTGGATTTCAACAGCCCAGATACAACAGCCACGATTGCTAATATCTGGCACGGTCATTTCACCGGTAATCTAAATATCAATAATGAGGTTACAGCAGGAACACAGAATGATTTCGCTATTGATGGTGGAGTGAATACTCAGGGGAGTATAACCCAGCAAAATGGTCGGCTATTTATGCAAGGACATCCGGTTGTTCACGCCGTCAGCAGCCAGGACGTAGCAAATAAGTTAAAGGCGCTGGGTGACAATTCAGTACTGACCCAACCAGTGTCATTTACTCAGAACGATTGGGAAAATCGACAGTTCAGTATGGCGGAGCTTAACTTACAAAATGCTGAATTTAACCTTGCGAGAAACGCCAGCCTTAATACCAGAATTAATGCAGATCATTCTACCGTGACATTAGGTAGTGAGGATCTTTACATTGATCTCAATGACGGTAATGGCGTGGCAACCAAACCAACATTGGGTAAGTCAAAGGCAACCGCAGAAGATGATCAGAGTCGTTTCAATGGACATGTACAGTTGAAACAAGGATCGACACTAACTATTAATGAACATTTTGTCGGTGGTATTGATAGTACAGATAGTGCGACGACGATAACCTCTACAGATACCACACTTAATCAGCTCAGTCGTTTCACTCAATCTTCTTTGTCATTAGGTGAAGGGGCAAAATTGACCGCTACAGCCGGATTACTTTCTGACGGGACGGTAAGCAGTAATGCCGGGGCGGGCCTTTCCTTGCTATCAGACCAGCCTGGAACGATGTATTCCGCCCAAAGCTGGGAGCTTAGCGGGCAAGACACGAGTTTAAATGTTGGCGCGGGTGGGATCATCACTGGAGATATCAATGCCAATGATGCGGCCAGCATTATCTTTGGCACGACTGATATTAACCAATCCACAAATTACTATGGAAATATCAACGCGCCGTTGGCAAGTGTAACAATGAAGGACACTGCCTGGCAGGCAAACAAGCAGTCGGTGGTTAAGTCGCTCACTTTGAATGGTTCAACACTGAGTTTTAATCGTCTCGGGCAGGGGGGGCTGACGGCAGATACGCTGGAGGCCACTAACAGTTCGTTCATTATCAATGCCGATGGTAAAGCAGCAGATACGGTGACGGTAAACCAGGCATTGACAGGGGGGAATAACACACTGGTTGTTATTCCTACGACAAATTCAATAAAACAGGGCGGTTACCCTGTGTCATTGGTTACTGCCCCGAAAAATACACAAAGCGATATATTTACACTTAACCTTGTTTCAATAAATGCAGGGTTCCATAGTTTCACACCGCAACTTGATGTGTTGGAAACCGACGTTAATAAGCAATGGCGTCTGGAGGGATTTTACATACAGCCTGATAAAGCCGCTTTGCGGACAGGCAAGAGTTTTATGGATCTCGGTTATAAAAACTTCATTACAGAAATTAATAATCTGAATGATCGTATGGGTGACTTACGTCATACCCATGGTGAAACTGGGGCATGGGCTAGACTTAACAGTGGTTCGGGCTCAGCTACTGATGGATTTACCGGAAGTTATACGCACTTGCAAATTGGGGCAGACCGGAAACATATAATTGAAGGCGGAGAGTTATTTACTGGAGTAACGGCGACATTTACAAACAGTAATAACCGGGGAACTGGTTGGTCAGGAAGAACCAAATCAACGGGTATTGGCGTGTACGCTTCAGCTATGTTTGACTCTGGACTTTATGTAGATACTATCGGGAAATATGTGCGTCATGACAATCATTACTCATCAAGTGCGTTAGGAATGCCAGAACAAGATTATGGCTCGCACTCCTGGTATTTGGGCGCTGAGGCCGGTTGGCGTTTTTCCTTACCTGACGAAACATATATACAGCCGCAAACAGAGTTGATCTACGGTACTGTATCTGAGAATAAGTTTGCCTGGCAATTCAATGAGGGTGAGGTCTATATGCAACGTAAGCAGATGCAACCATTGATTGGTCGCACAGGAATTGAATTTGGCAAAACATTCAGCGGCAAAGACTGGGAAATGACAGCATTGACTGGGGTTAATTATCAGTACGATTTATTTAAGCCTACTGTGACAGCATTCAAGGATCTGGCAGGTGATACATATATTAATAATGGTAAAGATAGCAGAGTGGTATTCAATGTCGGGCTAAATACTAAAATTAAAGAAAACACTAGGATAAGTCTGAATGTGGAGCGTTCTGAGTTCGGTTCTTACAATATTGATAAGCTAATAAATGCTAATGTTCGTTATACATTCTGAGTAGGAGAGTAGATAAAAAAGAAAACCTGAACATATTGTTCAGGTTTTCTTATTGATTTATTGTTGTAGCTAGTCAAATATGCTTATCTATTGGATATTCTGAAGTGTAAAATTTTATCTTATGCTGCTATTTTTTAGGGTGGCTTTATTCTTTACTTTAGCTTATAGTTGGATTCATTTCAGATTTCTAATATTTTATATGTGCTATGACCGTTGCTCTAATAATGGTTACAAAAGATATTTATTTAAAAAATGGTCTCTTATATTTTTCAAGTCAGGATGAAGAGTATAAATGTTTTGAGTTCAGTGGCCGAGCCTCTGTATATGAAGCCGTTCAGCAATATAATTATGTTTATATAGTTTGCGATAATAATAATTATTTTTTATACAGTCTTCTTTTTTCAGGGGGGCCTGTTAAATGCATATGTGCTGATAATATAACTATCCAATATGGAAATCGGTTATCAATTGATTATACGCATCCACCAGAACAAATTCTTCGATCTCTTAATAATACTGAACGAGAGATTCTTTACCTCTATTTCATTAAGCGGAGAAAAATAAAAGAAATTTCAAATATTACATGTTTAAGCGTAAGTAAGATTTATTATAGAATAAGAATGATAAAAATTAAATTTGGCGCTGAAACGACACGGAAGCTTCCAATTCTTTTTAGATGTTATCTGTAACATCAACTGATTTTATTTTCATTTTTTTCATGACGTAACTATTGTCAGAGTCAATTAATTTTATCACCATAGTGACTAACTATTTATAGTCTATGAAATTAGTTGATATGTCGATGCGAAACTTTTTACCGGGAAGTATTCATCTTTGCGTTATTTCCGAGTTTACAGAGTGGATATCCCATGAAACTATATTGTTACAAAGCATGGGGGTGACTGTATGAATAGTCAAAATGCTTTAAGTAATATGAGGCTTGCTGTTAGAGGAGAGATATCCTGTCACTCTACATTGGTTCTTAAAAAGATCAGATTCTACAATTGTGCTATTATTTATCTTCGCAATGCCCAATTACTGGTTAAAACAATAGATGGGGGGGTTATTAATATTCCTCCTGAATCAATATGTTATATTGAGAAAAATACAGTCATTGATGTTACACTTAACGTGTTAGGTAAAGGTATGCCTTATGATATTTTCCACATAGACAACAATATATTAAGCTGTATCTGCAAAGTCATGGAACCATTGTTACTGAATCCACATAAAGTTGGTTCTATGCGAAGTAGAATTTTTAATTGCACGGCGGATAAGACAGATACAGAAATATTTAAAATAATAACAGAGGCGAATGTCCCACATCATAGGCTTATTTATAACATTACTTATTTGTTATCTAAAGTTGATGATATTGAATCTTTGGTTTGCTCATTATCTGTTTCAACAGACTCTACTTTCACAGAAAAATTAAAGTCAATAATAGAATCTGATCTGTCAAAATCATGGCGATTAGTTGATCTGGCAAATGTTTTACATATGTCTGAAGTCTCAATTCGGAAAAAACTTGAAAAAGAAAATAATAATTTTAATAATTTGATTCTGGATATTAGAATGCAACATGCAGCGAGATTGATAACGACGACTGAAAAACATATTAATAGTATATCTGATGAGGTTGGATATGTTAGCACATCATATTTTATCCGTAACTTTAAAAGTTATTTTGGTATAACGCCAAAACAGTTTTCCTTGAAAGTGAAAAGGAAATCATAATATATATTACATATATAATATAAGCAGAAGCAGTTCTTACTGATTTTTAATCGTTTTCCGGTGAGGTGAATATGATATGCATTTTTAATAGGACTCGTCCAGGACGAGTTCCTTTTCTATATATTAAGGATAATGTTATTTTTTAACCAAAAATGATGCTGTTGAGCAGGGAATAGTCAGGAGATATTCCATAGTCCTGAACGTTCATTCCCCAGAACGAGAAGTTGAACATGCTTCCATAGCGAATAGTGTTCCGGATTCGAATCGTTGAACGATATCCTGCAATTTGAAGCATGAGCTGTTTCTATTCTATGCAACAGAATCATCATTAATCCAGACGTAGGCCTGAAAAACAGGCCTGGCAAAGTCGATACCAACAACCCTGATCGTGTTCATGTGATGTTACTCTCGGATCAATGCAGTCAGTAAAAGTATGGCACTGACTGCATTAAGAAGGGACGTCCATCATATCCCGACGCAAACGCTCCCACCGACATCGCCATTGAGTCCTGCACCGTATCGGTGAACTTGTAACTATTTCGTATAATCATTCTATACACATTTATTGGCTTGATGAGTCAAATACTTCTTCATTTCGGAGAGAAGTGTGTCAGGTGATACGTTAACTCGCCATTATCTACATATTTAGAGAATTACTCAAATAATAACGAATTATTTACCCATGTGCTCAATTAATCTTCGAATATAAAAACATCTACATGTTAAAAGCATTATTGTTTTCCAAAAAAAATAAAAGAATACGATACAATAATGTTAACGCGCGGAATAAATGAAGAATTCCGCCGCACAATGATATAAAATAAAAAACAATAAATACAAAAACACTTTAATACCATATGGTTTTGTTTGTTTGTTGGTTTTATTTTTGTAGCTTTGCCCTTCATTATACAATGTGGGTATGGAGTCGTTATTATATTCTAAATAACCTCTAGTGGCGCAATGCAATTTAATTACTGCAATGTAAATATGCTAAACACACTGCTATAAAATCTATATTGTAGATGTATTTCTTACAGACGTGGGGGGGATTTTTTACTGCAATTAATAAAGGTAATTGGAAGTTTTTTATTAATAAAGGCATAGTTATATTTGTTTGTATTATGTTATAAACGTTATGGAGTCTTACCCGTGAACAGAATATATTCACTTAAGTATTGTCACCTTACTCAAGGGCTTATAGCTGTATCAGAATTAGCATCCCGAGTATCCTCTAAAACCGGTCGAAAACTTCTCGCTACATTTATAGTTTCTGCCTTGTCTTATGGTGCGGCTGAATATGCCTGTGCAGCACAGATGGACACCCGAAATTTCTGGATCCGTGATTATCTTGATTTGGCACAGAATAAAGGTGCATTTCAGCCCGGAGCATACGGGGTAAAAACGCCATTAAAAAATGGGGGAGAATTCAGTTTTCCTGAAGTAACGATCCCTGATTTTTCTCCAGTATCCGCTAAAGGTGCAACAACTGCTATTGGTAATGCCTACAGTGTTACAGCAAGTCATAATGGCACTATTCACCATGCCATTAAAACTCAGACATGGGGACAGTCAGATTATCATTATGTTGATCGTGTGACCAAAGGTGACTTTGCGGTCCAGCGGCTGGATAAGTTTGTTGTTGAAACTGCAGGTGCAACGGAACACGTTGATTTTGGTTTATCTGCAGCAGAGGCACTTGAACGCTATGGCATTGAGTTTAATGGTAAAAAACAAATAATCGGTTTTCGGGTTGGAGCCGGAGCAACTGGTGTTACATCTTATGGGGTGGGACAGACATACAATCCATTATTACGCAGTGCCTCTATGTTTCAGTTAAACTGGAACAATATGTTAGCCACGAATAATACAGGTGGGTTTTATAATGAAGTGACAGGAGGTGACAGCGGTTCCGGATTTTACTTGTATGATAATCAGAAAAAAAAATGGGTCATTTTGGGGACACTGACAGGTAAAGTATTCTCCAGTAAGGATACCTGGGCCTTTTTTGCTCGATATGATCAGAACACTGTCGACACCCTGAAAAATACTTTTACTCAGGAAGTGAATCTCAATGGTCAGAAAATGACAGTTAATAATAAAAATATTACTGTTAACGGTAATACAACCGCTATTGAACTGACCAAGAATAATAAAAATAAAGATTTAAAATTTCATGGTGGCGGGAACATTGAACTCACCGATAACCTGAATTCAGGATCTGGAGGATTGATTTTTGATGAGGGACAATATTATTCAATATCCGGGAAAGATAAAACATATAAAGGTGCGGGTATTGATATCGGAAAAGATACGGTTGTCGACTGGTCGGTAAAAGGGGAGGCAAACGATAACCTGCACAAAACAGGATCCGGTACACTGAACGTTAATGTGGCCCAGGGGAATAACCTGAAAATGGGTGACGGTACTGTTGTTCTTAATGCAGCAAAGGCCTTTAATGCTATCTATGTTGCCAGTGGTCGCGGAACGGTCAAACTAGGGCAGGCCGATGCGCTGGATAAAAATAGTGATTACAGAGGTATTTATTTTACCAGTCGTGGGGGGACTCTGGATTTAAACGGGTTCAGCCAGTCGTTTAAGAAGATTGCGGCAACTGATGTTGGTACCATTATCACCAATACTTCTGATAAAACAGCGACACTTTCCCTGCAAAACCCCTCCCGTTATGTCTATCACGGTAGTATCACGGGAAATACGAATATCGAACATACTGGGACACAGAAAAGTGCTGACAGTAGCCTGATTATTGATGGAAACATTGATACGCACAATGATATCTCCATACGGAATTCCCAGCTTCGGTTACAGGGCCATGCCACAACACATGCAATATTCCGCGAGGGGCCTCGGCACTGCTATGTCCCCGGAGTTCTTTGTGACAAAGATTATGTTGCTGATTTTGCCAAACTGGAAAGTGAGGCAAATAAGAAAAATAACAGTGCCTATAAAACAAATAACCAGGTGGCTTCTTTTGATCAACCTGACTGGGAAACCCGGCATTTCCGATTTAAGACTCTGAATCTGGAAAACTCAGAATTCACAACTGCACGTAACTCAGTTGCTGAGGGTGATATTGTCGCATCGAATTCAACGCTGAAACTGGGGGGCGACGTTCCGGTATTCATTGATATGTATGATGGCATCAATATCACCGGTAATGGTTTTGGCTTCCGCCAGGACGTTCGTGAAGGACGCTCTGCAGATGATGGCAGTAGCAGCTATACGGGCAATATTACACTGCAAAAAGGCTCCACGCTGGACATCAATAACCGGTTCACTGGCGGGATTGAAGCCCATGACAGTAAGGTAAACGTCACCTCACCGGATGCCCTTCTGCAAAACAGTGGTGTCTTCATGAACTCCACCCTCTCTGTCCGTGACGGCGGTCATCTGATGGCACAAAAAGGGCTCTACAGTGATGGTCGGGTTCAGATTGGGAAGAATGGTACGCTTTCCCTGAGCGGCACGCCGGAGAATGGCGCTGATAATACCTGGATGCCTGTTCTGACATACATGACAGAAGGCTATGATTTAACCGGTGATAACGCCACGCTGAACATCAGCCAGCAGGCCCATGTTTCCGGGGATGTTCATGCTACCAGTTCATCCAGCATTCGTATTGGCTCCGAAAACCCGGGCTCAGTTTCCTCTTCTGTCTCCCCTGTTCTGGCTGCCGGGTTGTTCAGCGGATATAACGCGGCGTACTACGGTGCCATCACCGGCGGTAAGGGGAACGTCAGTATGAATAATGGCCTGTGGCAGCTGACCGGAGATTCCGATATCAACAGTCTGACGACCCGTAACAGCCGGGTTCAGTCTGAAGAAAAGGGAGCCTTCCGTACCCTGACGGTTAATACACTTGATGCCACGGGCAGTGATTTTGTCCTGCGCACTGACCTGAAAAATGCAGATAAAATTCATGTGACCAAAAAAGCCAGCGGCTCAGATAACACCCTGAACGTCAGTTTTATGAAGAACCCGTCTCCGGGACAGTCCCTGAACATCCCGCTGGTCAGTGCGCCGGCCGGAACATCAGGGGATATCTTTAAGGCGGGCACCCGGGTGACTGGCTTCAGTCGTGTGACGCCGACGCTGCATGTCGACACCACGGGTGGCAGTACGAAGTGGATTCTGGATGGTTTCAGGACGGAAGCCGATAAAGCGGCTGCAGCGAAGGCGGACAGTTTCATGAATGCCGGCTACAAAAACTTTATGACGGAAGTTAACAACCTGAACAAACGTATGGGTGAACTGCGTGACACGAACGGTGATGCCGGTGCCTGGGCCCGTATCATGAACGGCGCCGGTTCAGCCGATGGCGGATACAGTGATAACTACACCCACGTTCAGATCGGTTTTGACAAAAAACATGCGCTGGACGGTGTTGACCTGTTCACCGGTGTCACGATGACCTATACCGACAGCAGTGCAGACAGTGATGCGTTCAGCGGGAAGACAAAATCCGTGGGGGGCGGTCTGTATGCTTCAGCACTGTTTAACTCCGGTGCCTATATCGATTTGATTGGTAAATATATTCACCATGACAATGACTACACAGGCAACTTTGCCGGTCTGGGTACGAAGCACTACGGAACCCACTCCTGGTATGCTGGAGCGGAAACGGGTTACCGTTATCACCTGACGGAAGACACATTTATTGAGCCTCAGGCCGAACTGGTTTACGGCGCAGTGTCCGGGAAAACATTCAACTGGAAAGACGGTGAGATGGATCTAAGTATGAAGAACAAGGATTTTAGCCCGTTGATTGGCAGAACAGGGATTGAGCTGGGCAAAACCTTCAGGGGTAAGGACTGGAGTGTGACAGCCCGTGCCGGAACCAGCTGGCAGTTTGACCTGCTGAATAATGGCGAGACGGTTCTTCGTGATGCGTCGGGAGAAAAACGGATTAAAGGGGAGAAGGACAGCAGGATGTTGTTCAATGTCGGCATGAACGCACAGATAAAGGACAACATGCGCTTTGGTCTGGAGTTTGAGAAATCCGCCTTTGGTAAATACAACGTGGATAACGCAATAAACGCGAATTTCCGGTATATGTTCTGACAAGGAGAGGCCCCTGAAGAGGGGCCTGTAGTGATGTTGCTCCCAGATTAATGCAGCTAGTAAAGGTATTGCTCTGACTACCCTGGAAAGTTGTGCCCATCGCATCACTACAAATTCTGGCAATTGCGTACGTGGCAACGGCAAGCTATTTAACCTCAAACGTACGTGCCCGAGCGGCGCGCTGAAATACCGTCATAAATAAGCGAGGGTAAAATGGAAATACGCGAAGGCCACAATAAATTTTACATTAATGACGAACAAGGCAAGCAAATCGCTGAAATTGTC